>JAEEGI010011612.1_pt1 | contig 18984 bp, 9 predicted proteins | sample 8958751 | NCBI WGS metagenome assembly JAEEGI01 (sample SAMN16246545, study PRJNA631951) | gut metagenome | biome: gut microbiome; feature: rumen; material: KS-attached | host: Bos | place: Iran: Karaj | collected 2018-10 | reverse complement strand
TTCTTTTAATTCTAAAATTGTATTTGCTAATCTATCATTTTCTCTTAATTTATCATTTGCTTTTTTATCATAATCAGTTCCTTTATCATAATCTTTTTCAGTTAAATCTTCATTTTGTTTCTTTGAATTTTCAAGTTCTGTTTTAATTCTTTCAATTTCATTTTTTAATTCATCAATTTCATATTCATATTGTTTAATTGTAATATTTTGATTCCTTTCATTATTATCATATTTAAATTTAAATAATTCTTCTTTTTTAATATGTTCTTCTTTCATTTCATCAATTTTATTTTCATAATTTGATAACTTTGAATTTAATTCATTGCTTTTTTGTAATAAAGAAGGTAGCATTTTTAACTTAGATTCATATTCATCATTCTTTAATTTTAAATTAGAATTTTTATCATTAAATATTTGAAATTTATTTGAAGAATCTTCAAAGCCTTTTACATATTCAGATATAATAATATTTTTTTTAGCAACAGAATCTTTTAATCTTAAATTTTCTGCTCTTAAACAATTTAATTCTCCTTCTAATTCTAAATAATTTTTATTCAATGAATTATAATCAATAACTAAATTATCTTGTGCATTTATTTGTTGACTTTGATCTTCATTTACTTTTTGATAGGATTTTAATTGCCTATTTAACATTTTTATTTTCTCATCTTTTATTTTTAACATTTCCTCATTTCGAGGATTTAATTCCATTGAATAACCATATTGATGACCTATATTACTGAAATTCATAGATGAATTATTTTTTGCAATTGGAATTGGCATTGATATATCTTCCATTTTATTTTACTTAAATTTATTTTTTATAAAAATTAAAAGATTTTAAAATATTTTTTTTTATTTATTGCTAAAATTCTCATTTTCTTTTTATTATTTTTTTTATTATTATTATTTTTAATATATATAATTTATGTTTTTTTTATAAATTATTATTATTTGAATTATTTGAAAGTTCTTTTATTTTTAATTTTAATCTATTTACTGTAATTCTATATTTTGAAACTTCTCTTTCTTTTGAAATCAATTGTTCTTTTATATTAACTTTTTCTTTTTCAATTTCTTTGATTTTTTCAATCAACTCATTTTTTCCTTTAGTTAAGCTTTGAATATCACTTTGATTAATTTTATTTTGTTCTCTTAAAAATTGAATTAATTTATTATTTTCGAAATATTCATTAAAATTAACACTCGAAGTAAGATTACCATCAGGAGTAATATTATTATCACTATTTTTTTCTTTAATTCCAGACAATAATTTCTTATCAGTAGGTTTAGTTGTTCTTCTACTTGAATCTATTGTTTTTGAATTTTGCAGTTTTTTATAATCTTTCTTATTTTTATTTGATAAATTCATTTTTTTCATATTTATTATTTCTTCCTTTAATTTCATAATTTCTTTTTGTAATTTAAAACAAAAAGTTCTTTTTTTACCTAATATTAAATTTAAAGATTTATATTTTTCTAATTCTTCTTCAATTTTATTTTTCTCATTTTTAATTTCTTCAAATTCTTCATTAGGAGTAACAATATCATTATTATTATTATTATTAATTTGAGGATTATCTCCAATTGCAAAATTTAACATATCAGTTTTTAATTGTTCTATTTTTTCTTCTAAACTTTCAATTTTTGCTTTATATTCAGATATTGTTTTTTCTTTTTCATCTTGTTTAGAAATTGCTTTATTAAATTCATTTTGAATTAAATTTAAATCATTTTTATATTTATTTAAATCAACTTTTAATTGAATATTTTCAGTTCTTAAAGCATGATTAGTTTCATTTATTTTATCAATTTCATCTTTTGAACTTAAAGAATCAATCACTGAAGTTTTTTTTTGTATTTCTTTTAAATCATGACTATATTTATCAATAGTTTCTTTTAAAGTTTTTGTACTTGATTCTCTTAACTCATTGTATAAAATATCTTGTTCATAAATTTTATTTTCTAAAGATTTTATTATTGATTGAAATTTTTCAATTTCTTGATTATAATTATCTTCATTTTGTTCTTTTTCTGATTTTATTTGATTCATTTCATTAAAAATTTCTTGAACTTCACTTTGACATTTTGTTCTTAAAACATTAATATCTATTTTTAATTGTTCATTCTCATTTTCTAAATCTTCTAAATCTGATCTTAAACTTTGAATTTGATTTTCATAATCATTTTGTAAATTCTCATTTTGAATTAAATCTTCTGTTATAAATTCATTTAATTTTTGAATTTCTTTTTCATATTCTAAATATTTTGTTTTTAAATAATTAATATCATTTAAATCTTCATTATTTGATTTTTCATCTTTATTCTCTTCATTTGAAGCTTTAATATATTCTTCATAATTAATTATTTTTGTTTTAAGGGATTCAACTTCATCTTTTAAGTTTTTATTTTCAATTTCAAAAGTTTGATTTTTACTTTGTAAATTACATATTTCAATATTTAATTTCTGATTTAAATTTTGTAATTTAGAAATTTCATCTGATTCTTCTATTAAATCAAAAGAATCACTTGTGTCATTATTATGACTCATAAAAAATTAATTAAAAATTTAATTTAAAAAAAACAATAAAAAAATTAAAATAAAATATTAATATTTATATAAAGATTTATATATATTTTAAATCATTTGTATTTGGTGCTGTTATTGAACCTGAATAATTTAATTGTCTTTTAGGAATTTTCTTTTTATTGTTTTCTGATAAAAATATATTTGTGTTTAAATTTTGTTTATTTTCTTTTTTAAAGTTTATTACATTCTTTTTTGGATTTGATGTTGTTTTTCTCTTATTCTTTGGTATTGTTTCTATTTGTAAATTCTTCTTCTTTCCAGTTTTTAATTTTGGTAAAAGTGTTTTTATTATGTTTAATGTATTTACATCTTTTATTTGGTTATTATGTTTTATTATTATTTGAGAAAATATTTCTTTTAATTTTTTATTTTTTACATCTAACTCTGTTAATAATATTTTTTTTATTATATTTAATTCATTATTTTTATCTTTTTTAAATATATTTACTTTATTACTTTTTATTTCTTTTTCTAATTCATCAAAATCTTTTTTATTTTCTTTTAGCATTCTTAAAGTATTTATTTTTAAAATTTGCTTATTTACATCTTTATAATCTTTTATATAATTTTTAATTTTATTGTTTTCTTTTTTATTTTCTAATTCATATTGCTTTAAAGTTTGATGATAACATAAAATTAATTCAAATATTTTTTCAAAACAAAGTTCAACTTCTAAATTTAATAAATCATCATTTATTTCATCAATATATTCTTTAGTATAAAAAATTTCAAAATCATTTTTTAATCCAAAAAATTCTTTGTTAATTAAATTATTATCATCATTGCTTTCTTCAGTAGTAAAAATATCATAATTTTTATTTAAATTATTATCTTTATTATTTAATTCTTCATTTTCTTTTTCATAATCATCTAAAAGTTTATTTTTATCATTATTAAAAGAAAAATCTTCATGATAATCAATTGATTCATTTTTAATAAAATTATTTTCACTTTTATAAAACTTTTCTAAAGAATTAACATTTATAACATTTTGTTTGAAATTATTTTCAGTAAAAAATTGAGGAGATTTAATATTTTCTTCATTTAAAAATTGATTTTCTAATTCTTCAATTTCTTTTTTAGTATGATTTTTTAATAAGTTTTTTCCTATTCTTTTAATTGTTTTTGAACTTGATTTTTTAGATTGTGTTCTGTGATAAGTTTTATTTTTTTCTTTTCCTAAATCTTCATTTTCTTTTATAAAAGAATTTGAAGTTATATTAAATTTATTATTTATACTATTTAAATCATTATTATTCATTAAATCATAATTTTTATATAAAATATTTTGTTCACTTGTATTATTTGATTTTTTTGAAAATGAAATTGATTTTTTGTGATTTTCATTTTTTTTATTTGAATTGTGTCTTACGTTATAACTCTTTATTAAAGGATTATTTTGATATAATGAATTTACTTTTGTTTGAAATGGAGTTTTAGATTTAATTAGTTCTTTATTAATTGGAATTTTATTAAAATTTTCTATTGGAATAAAAGTTGTTTTATTCCTATTTATATTTATTTGTATTTTTATTTTTAAAAATTCAAATATGTTATTTAATATTTCTGATTTTTGATAATTAATAGTTTTCTTCTTTTTATTTTTCGTTAAATTTAACCATGTTATTATAGGCTTATTTAAATTTATTCTTGCAATTTTATTTAATTCAATTTTACCTTCTCCTATATTTTGGTTTTCTTTTTTTAATATAATATTCAAATATGATGAAACACTTATTGATAAATCTTTATTCATTATATCTTTTAATATAAATTCCATTTCATTCATTATTATTATTAATTCACCATCTTTAGAAAGTTCTTTTAAAGAAGGAAAAATATCAAGAATTTTAACCTTAATTTCCATTTTCTAAAAATAAATTTTTTTCGAATATTTATCTAATAAAAAAAATATTTAAAAAACTCAAAATAATTATCCCAAATAAATGGAAAAAATAGAATCTGAATTAAATGACTTAATGAATAAAAATCAAAAAAAATTTAATGATTTATTAGAAAAAGTAGTAAGAGCATATAAAGAAAAATATAATAAAGAAATATACTTTCAGGCAAAAGAAAATGTTCAAATGTTAGATGGAACATCTCCTCAACATTATTTTAAATCATTAGATATGATAGAACAATGGATGCAACAATGTATTGATGAAATTAGAATTTTTATAAATCCAATTTGTTATCCTTTATTTGTTTATCTTTATTTAGAATTAATCAAAAAAAATAATTGGAATGATGCTAAAATTTTTTTTAATAATTACAAAGACAAATATCCTGCTTTTAAAAATGAAATTGAATCTCTAGGATCATTAAAACCTCCATTTAATATTAATTTACCAGTAGTTTCAAATTATTTATTAAACAAAGTACATATCTTCATTCCTAGAACAACATTTAACTTTTTTATTCATTTTCTAAACACAAATAGATTAATTTTAGTTTTAGATATATTAAACACATATTTTGAAAGATCAAACATATTATCAAAAGTATCTCAAAATAATACTGAACAAGATACAAATAAAATAATATTATTAAATAATGACAGTGAACAAATAGAAACAATAAATAGTAGAACTCCAATTTATTATAATAAAGTAAGTAAAGACACAGTAGATACAATAAGTAAAAGCAAAGGAAGAGGAAAAGGAGAAAGGAGTATATTAAGTAAAATCATTATTCCTTTCCCAGAACAATTAAATGACTTTGTCAATGCAGATGTTCCTAATTTAAAATTAAATAAAACAAATCCTCCAACAATAGGATGTTTCACAATTTTAAATACAAACAACAAATTAAATTGTGCAGATATGACAAATGATGGAGGAATAATAGCATGTGGATTTAAAAATGGAGAAATAATGATATGGGTATTAGATAAAAATATAAATATAGAAATATCAAAGAAAAACATAAAAGAATTAGAAGAATATAGAAACACAGACTTTGCCACATTTTTCAAAAACCAAAGTCAAAAACAATTAAATGAAAATCCTCAAAAATCAACAACATCAAATAAAAATCCAAATATAAAACCAGAAGAAGAAACTAGAGAAAAATCAGATCCTGAATTTGTATATGAATGCATAACATCTCGTCATAGAAAATTTTCCTTATATGGACATACAGAGAGTATATTTTCAATATCAATATCATCAAATAATGAGAATATAATATCAGGAAGTTATGATAGTACAATTCGTTTATGGAATCTTCATACAAAAACATGTATTGCAATATTTAAAGGTCATTTTGCTCCAATTCTCTCAGTTAAATTTTCTCCTTTATCACATTATTTCGCAAGTGGAGGATGTGATAAAACAGCAAGATTATGGTCAATTAATTCATGTGGTTCCTTAAGAATTTTTGTAGGTCACTTAAGTGATGTTGAAATAGTTAAATTTCATCCTAATTCATTATATTTAGTTACTAGTTCTAATGATAAAACTATTAGATTATGGTCTATTAAAAGTGGTGATTGTGTTAGAATTTTTGTTAATTATTCTAAAGTTAATTCTTTCGTTGATTGCTTGTGCTTTTCAAGTAGTGGAAAATTACTTGCTGTTGGTGTTTATAAAGGAATTATTATTTATGATTTAGTTAAAATGGGAGATCCTGTTTCTATTGTTAGTAATTTAACTGATAAAAACTTTACAAGTATTAATTTCGATAATGATGATAATGTCATTGTTTGCACTACTGAAGATTATAAAGTCAATTTCTATGATGTTGATAGTATTTTAAATAGTGAAGATAATTTAGAAATTGATAATGAAAAAGAAAAAAAAGTAGAAATGATTTATTCATATATGACTAAAAAAACTACGATTTTGGAAACTAAATTTACTAATAGTAATATTATGCTAATGCTTGGAAGATTTGATGATAATGACCCTAAAATTTTTACTTAAAGTTTTTCATAATTTTTTATTATAATTTAAATATTTAAATTATATATATTTTTTTTTTATTTTTTATATAAAAGAAAGCAAATTTAATTATATTAAACTAATGAAAAATTATATTAATGAGTGATGAATCAATTTTTAGAAATTCATATGAAAATTATGAAAAAGGAAAATATGATGATGCTTTAAAAGAATTAAATAAAATAAATAATAAAGATTATAATTATTATCTTTTAAAAAGTAAAATATATTTTGAAATTAATGATTATTGTAATTCATTAAAAAGTTCATTAGAATGTTTAAATTATACTAAATTTTCTCCAGAACCATATCAAATTGCATCTAAATGTTATTTAAATATGTTTGATTATGAAAAGGCAAAAAATATGATAAATAAAGCAGAAGAATTAGATAAAGGAATAAAAGAAAATATAGAAATTATCAGAAAAATTGAAGATAAATTAAAAGAAAATAAAGAAAAAGAAAAAAATATATATGATTATAATAACTATATATTATATATGAAAAACATATATGAAAATAATATTTATATAAATAAATTATCTGTTTTATTTATAAATGAAAATATGAGAGGAATAATAGCAACAGATAATATAAAAAAAAATGATATTTTAATTAAAATTCCAAAAGATTTCTTAATAACTTCAGAAGAAGCAGAAAATAATAATAAAGATTTATTTACAGAAGAAATAAAAAAAGAATTAAGTTCTCCGAGTCATTGTATATTATCATATTTTTTATTAAAAGAAATTGAAAAAGGTGAAAAATCTAAATGGCATTATTATTTTAAATTTCTTCCAAAATCATATTTAAATTTCCCAATATTTTACACAGAAAAAGAATTAATTATATTAGAAGGAACAAAATTTAAAAAATTAATTAATGAAAAAAAAGAAGAAATAAAAAAAGACTATGAAATATTATGTCAAAAAATAGAATTATTTTCCCAATATTCATATGATCAATTTTGTAAAATAAGATGTATAATTTCATCAAGATTATTTGGGTTAATAATTAAAGGAAAAAAAAATAATATAATTGCTCCATTTGCAGATTTATTAAATCATAAAAGATCAAGAGATACAAAATGGTTTTTTTCAGAAAATGAAAATTATTTTGGTATTATTGCTTTAAAAAATATTAATAAAGGAATTCAAGTTTATGATTCTTATGGTAGAAAATCTAATGTAAGATATCTTCTTAATTATGGTTTTACTATTGAAAATAATGAAGATGATGATATTCAAATTCAAATTTCTTTAGATTCTAATTGTATTAATTATCAACAAAAAATTAATTTAGTTTCTGTTTTTCCTACAAGAATATTTTATTTATCTAAAAATATTGAAGACATTCAAACTTTCCAATTTTTTTCTTTTGTTAGATTATTAATTTATGATGGAAATGTTGAAAACGTTAATTTTAATTTTCCTATTTCTTTTCAAAATGAAATTCAAGTTTTAAAGAAAATTATTGAAATAATGAATTTAGAATTAATGAATTATAATAAAAGCTTGAATGAAGATTTATTATATTTAAAAGAAAATAAAAGTAAAATATCATTCAATGAATATAATTGTTATATTATTAGAATAAGTGAAAAAGATATTTTAAATTATTATATTAATATGTGTGAGAAATGTATTAATTTATTTGAAAAACCAATTAATGAAATAGAAGAAATAGTTAAAAACTTAATAACTAATAATTATAATAATTTATTAGAATATGAATTTTATATTAAAGAAGTACTTAGAAATTGCATAAAGAAAAAATAAAATTATTTATTAAAAAATCTTAAACAAAAAAGACAAATCTAATATCTCATAATTTAAAATTTAAAATTATTAAATAATAAAACATTATGATATTATATTCTAATAAAACAAATTATATATTATTTATTTTTTCCTTCTTTCCATTGGTTTAATTATTTTATTCTGAATTGGATATTTTGTCAAATAATAATTTTGAATTTTATTTACTTTATTTTTTATAATATCATCAATTGAAAATAAATATTTCTCCATTTCACACCATTTTTTATTTCTTATCATAATTTCATAATTATCTAAAGTCGTTTCATATATTTGAGAAGGGTAATTTAAAATTAAAGAACATAATTCTTCGTTTGATAAATTATATTTTTTTATTTGTTCTAACTTTTGAATATTATTTATAGATATAAAACCATTTTTATTTATACAACTTCTTATATATATATCTTTATTTAAATTTTCATATGATAATATTGTTTCTATTAAATTAATAATTTCATTTTTTTTTTTTATTTTGACTTTGTTGTTGATTCAAATTATTATTTATTGATGGATAATAATAATATTGGAAAAACATTTGATATGATATTTTTATATAAATTTTAAAATGTTGAATTTGAATTAAATATAATTTTAAAATATTTTTTTTTTAATAAAAGTAACAAATGACTCAGGAATTCATTTTTTTATTGATAAAATATTCATAGAAATTAATTTTTATTATAATATTAAATTAATTGTTTTAAATAATGAAGACTAAATATTATTATAATTTAAATCATCTCAAAGAAAAATATAATGGATAAATCTTTTTATTCAAAGGGAAAAAGGAGATGATAGAAAGGAAGATATCATTTTAAATTATAAAAATATAATATAAATAAATGGGATGTGTAATATTATGGAAAATATATGTACAGTGAAATAAAAATTTAATATGGAAAAATAATAAAAAATTCTTATTTATTCAAACAAAAACTTATACAAAGATATAAAAATATTTTTATCATTATGACAAAAGAAAAGACGGTGAAGTTATTATTTCTTAAGAGAAAAAATAGTGTTATTTCAATTATTGAATATTTTAGTTGACTTAAAAATAATATAATTTTTCACTGAAAATAAAAATTGTATTTAATTTCTAAATTATCAGTTATTCTATGTGATAATTATTTTTAATATTAAGTGTGATTATTTTTTATTTAAATAAGTGAAGTTTAGTATAATTAAATATTATATTTCTTTTCTTTTTTGATTGGATTTTGAAGGAGAGTTCACTTTTCTTTTTATACATGAGGATTTTTTCAATTTGGAATTTTCTTCTAATTTTTTCTTATTTTCATTATATAATTCAATATAATGTTCTTTATTTACTTCATTCCATTTTTCACCTAAAATTTTTAAAGTAACTTTTTTTCCTTCTTCTAATAATTTCTTATTTATTTCTTTACAATATAACATAAAAGGATTTAAAGGTTTTTTTTCTCTTTTAACCAAATTATCTTTATTTATATGATTTTGCACATTTTCTTCTTCATGAGATTCAATTTTATTATTTTCTACTTGAGACATTTTTTAAATTTTAAATTAAAATTAAACTATCCCTAATTAAATAATATTTAAAATAAATAAATAATAAATAATAATTAAAAAAAATAACACAATGGAAGAAAATAATATTTTAAACGATGAAAAAGAAATTAACAATGAAGAAAATATTTTAAACAATGTAAGAAAAGTAATAAGTAATAATGACAATAAAAAAAAAGAAATAATATATTTTCATACATTAAACAAATTAAAAACAGATAAAATAAATCCAGATAAAGAGCAAATTTTAGAAAGAAGAGAAATAAAATTTTTATCATTTAATATAAACATTCAAAAATCAAAAATATCATTTAAAAAAGAAGATAAATCAAAAGAAAGAATAAATGAATTTATTAAATATTTAAATGATTATGATATAATATGTTTTCAAAATTTTTCTCCTGGTTCTTCTATAAATCAATATGATTTAATTAATGAAGCAGTTAAATTAGGTTTTTTTTTCTTTGTAACTTCAGAAATACCAAATTTATTTAATAGTTCTTTTTATGATAGTGGTTTAATAATTTTAAGTAGATTTTCAATTGATAAATATGCTTTTTATCCTTTCTCTTCTTTAAATTATAATGATTTTTATAAACAAAAAGGAATTTTATATGCTAATTTAAAAATAAGAAAAAATAACTTACATATTTTTAACGTTTCTTTCCAATCAAATGAATATGATGATAATAAAAGTAATTGTAATAAAGTAATAAAAGAATGTCAAAAAATAAGAAAAAATGAATTAGAAAAATTAATTAAATTTATTAAACAAATTGTACTTGAAAATCAATTAAATTATAATGAAGGTGATGGAATAATTTTATGTGGAGATTTTCAAATAGATTCTAAAGAATATATAAATATAGAAAATAATGAAAATTTAAAAGGAGAATATGATGAAATGATAAATTTATTTAAATTTTATAAAATAAATGAAATAAATGATATTTTTTCAGATAAAAGAGAATCAACTTATGGTTTTAATGAAGACAATCAAATAATAAATAAAAATTTTATTGGTTGTAATATGTGTGTTGATTATATTTTTGAAATAAATCAAAAAGAAAATAAATCTAATTTTATTATTGATAATAAAAAGTTAGTTCTATTTCCCTTTAATAATCATCCTTTTACTTTTTTAAGTGATCATAAAGCTTTATCTTGTGATATTAAATTTAATTTTAATGATAATGATGAAAATGAAAGTTATCATTCTAATTATTCTAATTTAACTAATAATATTACTAGTTTTGAATCTATTCCCGATAAAATTAAAAATTTATTATAATATTTAATTATTTAAATATTTATTTTTTATTGTTTTTTATATTTTGTTTTTTTTATACTCCAATATTCTATTTATTTATTTAGAAAAGTTATTTACTTTCAATGGAAAATTTCACACTCCAAAAATATATTTTTCCTTATTTATTAAAACTTCAAAAAAACCCATTATAAAAATTAAATATTACCAAAATTTTTAAATACATCACTTCAACTTAAATATTTCTTCTAAAATATTAACATTAACAGTTTTATTGGAAAAGCAATAATAGAGACTTTTATTTATAATATTCATAGCTTTCATAAAAGCAGATTTAATTTCATCAACTCTAAAAGAGCTTTTAGCAACATTTAAAGAAGTAAAAGGATCTAAAATCATCATTCCGCTTTCATGTAATTCATTAAGTAAAATAAAAGGTTTTTGTGAATTAACATTTATACAATAAATACCAAAATTAAAGTTACTATAAAATTCAAAAAAATCAAATAATAATTTTCCCATTGGATAATTCATATTAAAATTATTAATGAATAATTTCAAATTTTTTAAATAAGCATATAATAATAAAAATAAAGAAAATGAAGATATTCCACCATGAAAACTTGAATTTAATTTACATATTTGCATATATCTTTTTAAAACTAATAATATTGGTTTTATTTCTGGATAACATATTAAACTATTTTTTATGAATTCTATTATTAATTGAGAAGGAATATTTGTTTTTTCTTCATCATTTTTTATTTCATAAAAAGTTAAATCAAATTTAATACATTCAACTTCACTTTTCTCAAATTTAAACTTTTTAAATACATTATCTTTTATTTCATTTGGAATATCTTTTCCTATATCACATTGTATTTTTAATACTGGAACTGAAGCAGTATAAATTGGTTTAATAGTTTCAATGTTTAAATTTTTACAATTTTTATTAAATAAAAATACTAATTCATTTATTATTTTCTCTATTTGATAATTTGAAGATTCATTTATATTTTTCTGTTCTTTTTCTTTATTTTCAAACTTAACTAATATATCAACATCACTACTTTCAATACTTAATTCAGTGATATAGGAACCATAAAATAAAAGATCTATATTATATGATTTTGATAAAGTTTCAATTATTAATTCTTTTACTTTATTAATATAAATTTCCCTATATGATTTAATTGAATTTAATATATTTGAAACATTATTTGTATTATTTTTAATTTCTTTGGAAAAATCAATAAAAAAAGAATTATATTGATTATTAATTAATGAAGATAAAGGATTAAAAGAACCAATAAAAGAATAAGGAAATTTATATTGATATTGAGTAAAAAATTGAGTAGGAATTCTCATATGTTCATTGATGTTATAATTCATATTTAGAAAAGGATTTTGTATTTTATTATCTATAATATAATAATTATTTATAATTGGATTATTTACATTTATACTACTAATAAAACTTTTTTGATTATTATTTAAATTATTATCTATATTATTATTATTATTTTCTTTTTTATTTGCTTTATAATTTATTGATAAACCTGATTCTTGTTTAAGTTCGTCTTTCATTGGATTTGAAAAAACAATAGTTTTTGATGTTTGTTCTGTTAAAAATTTTGGTGAATTTTTTGGAGATGAAATTTTAGTAGAAATCGGAGATGATATATTTGAACTGTTTTCTAATGTAATATTTGATGATTCAAAACTACGATTTTTTAAAGCATTTTCTTTTTCTTTCTTTTTATTATTTTCTTTAGAAGTTTTTATTGGAAATAAAAAAAATTCTTTTTCTTTTTTCTTATTTTTAACTTTCTTTTCTTCTTCTTTTTTATTTTCTATTTCATTATTTTTTTCATTTATATTATTATTATTATTATTTAATTCTTCATGAATATCTCTTTTATTATTTTCATCTTCTTTTTTATTTGTATTTTGAATCCTTTCTTTTTTTTTCTTCTTACGATTTTTTTTCTTCCCTTTTTTTTTATTTTCTTCTAAATTTTCATTGATATATTCTTTAAGTAATTCATCTGTATTTTTCTGAGAATACATTTCTTTTAATTGTTCTAAAACTCCTAAAGCAACAAAATTTTCTTCACTGAAAATATTTTTAAGACCAATAAAAAAAAGAGTATTAACAAATTTTGGAATTGAATTATTAAAAATATTATATAAATTTTTTTCGCAATTATCAATTTCAAGAGGATTTAATTTTTCAGCTTCATCATCATCAAAGAAATATTTACTATTATAATAATGTCTAAACACAATATCATTTTTTTTTTTAAAATATCTATGTTTTTCTAAAATGACTCTTCTAAGGCAAAATTCATCTTTAACTTGTTTAAAATTAATATTTTTAAAAAATTTATTTTTATCTCCTTTAGATTCTTCAGCTAAAAAATTCTCTAATTTCGAAGTTTCATCAAAGATTTCATCAATTTTTTGATCTTTATGAAAATAAGGTAATTCTTTATCATTCATATAAAATTGATAATAAATAGAAATAACTTGTTCAAAAATGATAGTTAATAATTGAGTAAAAGTGAAATATTCAAAGTTTTTAATCCATAAAGGTAAACTAAAATTATAAACTCGATTTTCAGAATCATAAAAAGAATAAATTTCTTTATTAAAAACTTCATTTTTTGAGAAAATATTCATATAATCAAATAATTTTTGAGTTTCATTTAAAATATCAATACTTAAAGTAATTGTATCACTAATATCATCAATAGTAATAAATCGAATTTCATTAATGAAACTATTTTCTTTATTAGAAATTTGAATTTTTTCACCAAAAGTATTATTATTAATACTTTTACAAGTATCTTCATTATCTTTTTGAGGATTAAAAACAGAAAAAAAAGTATAATAATCATCGTATTGTATTTTTGAATCATCAATATTCATTTTTGTTGTCCAATTATTTAAAGGAAGATATTCGTCCTTTGTAAATTCATCATTAATTTCTGTTGGTTGAAAACCTGAATTTGATTCATATTTTAATAATACTCCCATTTGATATAATATATTAGAAAGCCAATTGTTTTGAATTGAACATATTTTTATCCTTTGAGATATATTTAATTGAGAAAACCATTTTATTATCTCATTTTTTGTATAATGATGCTTTGGAATCTTTTTTTTTAATACTTCATTTTTTCCATTTTTTTGGTTATTTTTTATTTTATATAAAATTTTTCCCAAATTTTGATGATAATTAAATGTCACTGAAGGAATATATTTTTGATTTTTTAAAATTTTATTCGGAATATTCATTAAAATACACAAATTTTAATAATGAATTTTTTAATTTTTTTTTAAAGTTATATATTATTTTAATTAATGTATAGTACCATTTTAAATTATTATTTAAAAATTATATTTATTTCATATATTAATTTTTATTATGTATCATTCAAAGTTTTGAAATAAAAATTATTTTTCGTAGTAATAGTATTAAAGAAAATTTATATTTAATATTTATTATTTATATTATTAATTAATGACTAGTAAAATAATAATATTAAAAAATAAACCAAATTAATTGAATGAAAAAATTATTTTTAATAAACTAAAATGAATGCTGAAAAAATTAATATAATAGAAAAAAATAAAGAAGAAGAAAATGAGAAAAAAGAAAGTGAAAAAAATGAAAAGATAAAATTAAACAAAGAATTAATAGAAAGAAGTGAGAAAATATATTCAAATTATGTAGAAATAGATAATAATTCAAAGCCAAAATACCGTTTTAACTTTTCTAAAATAATAATGACTGCAAGAGACTTAAGTGATAAAGATTATAATTATAATAAAATAGAATTTGATTGCAATATGTGTATTAATTTTTCTCAAATTGATAAATCTCATAAAATTGATGCTTTTAGTTTAATTTCTTTTATTCATTTTAATAAAGGAGATTATAATCATGTTTTTTATTTAAATAATAGAATATTGAAATATATTAAAAAATATATTGGAGTTGAATCTTTTATTTATATTAGAACTTTATATAGAGCTTCAAAACTTTTATTAAATATAAATAATATTTATTACTCTTATCATTATAATAATTTAGCTAATGAAATATCTGAAAATTCTAAAATTAGTAAAGATGCTTCTGATACTTTATCAGAATCAACCAATGAAATTAAAGAAAAAATGACTAATTATATTTCCAATAAAACAAAATTATTATTAAAATATAATGAACCATCTACTTTAGAATTAATCACAAATATATCAAAAATATTAAATAATATTGAAAATCAGAAAATAAATGATGATAATAATTATTATATAATAAATAAAAATTGGTTAGAAAAGGCAAAAAAATTTATAATTGAATATGAAAGATTATGTAAATTAAATAATGAAAAAGATTTAAAATTTTTTTTAAATAAAACTTTTAATAGTGATTATATATATTGTAAATATTTAGGAGAAGAATCATCAAAAATAACAATAAAAGAAAAAGATAAAAATATTCCAATTTTCCCAGGTCCAATTGATAATTATTCTATTACTCTTTATAAAGATTTTTGGAAAGACCCTTTAAATATTCAAGATAATTTTTTTATAAAAGATAATTTAGAAATTAATAAAGATTATTATTTAATTAATAAAGAAAATTGGGATTTTCTTGATAAATTTTTTTATTCAACTAATGAATTAATTAGAAAAGGAAATAATAATGATTTAATTTCTTTAAAGTGTTTAATTTTTCATGAAAAATTAAAAAATAAAAATTACCAACATTATTTAAGAAGAAGGTATATTCAAATTTTAAAAAATGAAACAGTTGCTGATTTAAAAAATAAAATAACAAGATGTATAAATGAAATAGATAAACATGAGAGAGAAAAAATAGAAAAATTAATGAAAACAGAAAATGATCCTTTGAAAAGAAAAAAAAATTTAGAAGCAAGAGGTTTAATTTATGAAGATGAAGAGGAAAATATTATAACAGAAAATAAAAAAATATCAAAAGAATTAAATAATAATAATAATGAAGAATTAATTTTTGATTTCTTTGAATTACCTTATATAAAAAAAGATATTTTATCAGAAATAACAATTTCTTATGTTAATCAAATCAATTATATCAAATATGATATTAAAAAAATTGAAGTAGATGATAATTTAACAATGGATAAATTTCCTTGTAATGGATTAAGAAAAAATGGAAATATTTTATTAATAGAAATTCACAAAAAAAACAAAACAAATTTCCTTCAAGAAAATAATAATAAATGTATAGTATGTCAAAAAGAAATAATACAAGAAATTAAATGTGAAAAATGTCATTTAAATAAATATTGTTCATATAAATGTTTAAAAAGTAGTGAAATAAATATTAAAATAGATAAAAGTTTAAATAATTATTTAATAGAAGAATTTAGTTTAACAAAATTATTTCAAAAACAAATATCAGAAATAATATCAAAAGATTCAACTCATGGATTAATTGGGTTAAAAAATTTAGGTAATACATGTTATATGAATAGTGCACTTCAATGTTTATCAAATACAGAAGATTTAACAAAATATATTTTATTAAATTACTATGACAGAGATAAAAATTATGTAAATAAATTAGGTTATAATGGTCAATTAATAGAAATGTATTCAAATTTAATTAAAAATCTTTGGAATGAAAAAATAATATTATCAGAAGAAAAAACAGGAGATAAAGAAATGAATATATTAAAATATACAAAACCATATTCACCTAAAAAATTTAGAGAATACATAGGAGAAATATTACCTCAATTTAAATCAAGTAAACAACAAGATTCACATGAATTTATATCATTATTATTAGATAATTTACATGAAGATATTAATAGAATAACAAATAAACCTTATTTAGAATTAGAAGAAAGAAAAGAAGGAGAAAGTGATAAAGAAGCTTCTGAAAGATGGTGGAAAATACATAGATTAAGAGAAAATTCTATTATTTCTGATTTATTTCATGGTCAATTAAAATCTACAATTTCTTGTAATATTTGCAATAACACTTCCATTACTTATAATCCTTTTATGTTCTTAAGTTTATCTCTTCCTGTTAGTCCTCTTTTAATTAAATTAAAAATCTTCTCTCAAAATCAATCTTTCTTTATTCATATTCCTATTTGGGATAAATGTAAAGTTTTTCATTTAAAAAATAAATGCTTTGAATTTTTTTCTCGTGATAATAATTTAGATGATGATAAAAAAATCAATTTATTTGAAGCTGTTGTTTTAGATAAAGATAAAATTATTGAAAAAATTATTAAAAATGATGATGAATATATTTTACCTTATTATGAAAAACAAAAAGAAATTTGTATTTATAAAAAAGAATCTTTAGATCATTTTAATATATATTTATATCCAGTAAAAATAACAACAGAAAATATATTTTTTATATCAAGAGAAAAGTTAAATTTCTTATCTTATCCAATAGGAATATCAATAACATATGAAACAACTATAGAAGATTTAAATAAAAGAATAATAAATCAATTAGGACATATGTTTGAAGAAAATATAAAAGAAACAAAATTATTTAATTTATTAATATATCATAATTACAAAGAAATAGGTCTTTCATGGTTTTCATCTAAAAAATCATGTGAATTTTGTAATCAACCTTTTAATATGTCATATTGTAATCTTTTATCATCTTGTAACAAACATCAGTCAATATCAAATATAATGAATAAATTAAAAGACGGTAGACCATTTATTATATTAATACATAGTGAGCACTTTATAAATAATAGTGCATATAAAAATGAAGATTTATCAATTGAAAAACATATTTCAGAAGTAATTTTAGAAAAAAAAGAAAAACCTAATTTATATGGTTGTTTAGATATGTTTGAAAGAGAAGAAAAATTAAAAGAAGATACATGGTATTGTAATAAATGTAAAAGTTTAAAAAGTGCAAATAAACAAGTTTCAATATATAAATTACCAAATTATTTAATTATTCATTTTAAAAGATTTAATGTTAAAAATAGTATTTTAACAGGAAAATTATTATCAGAAAAAAATAATACTTTTATAGATTATCCAATTAAAGACTTAGATTTATCAAAAAATGTTATTGGAAATAAAGATAATTGTATTTATAATTTATATGGAGTTATTGAACATTTTGGAGGATTATCTTATGGTCATTATATTGCTAAATGTAAAAATTTAGATAAATGGTTTGAATTTAATGATGATAATGTTAAAGAAATTAAATCTGAAAAAATTGTCACTCAAAATGCTTATGTTCTTTTTTATAAAAGAAAAGATTTAGAAAATGAATTTTAATCAATCATTTTCTTTTTTTCCTAATTAGTTTTTTTTTTTCTTAAAAAAAATTAATTCTAAATTTAAAACATTATTTATTGATATTTTATTATATTTCTTGAATGAATGAAAATATATTAATTTATAAAAGTTTTTTAATAATTAAAAAAATAATTTGTCAAAAAATGATAATTTAAATATTTAAATTTAATAATTGATTTAAAGGTAATTTTGGTAATGAAACATCTCTTTTAAAAACTTTCTTTTTATTATTATTATCATCATTATTTTTTTGAATTTTAGGTTTATTTAATTTAAAAATACTATTACTTGAAGTTGAGTTATTACTACAATTATTAATATTTAATTGTGGTTTTTGATAATTTTTTTTAATTGAATTTTCATCAATTAAATTTTTATTTTGATAAATTTTAATAGAATTAATTGATTCATCTTTATCAATATTATTAAGTGAATATATTTTTGAATTATTTGAATAATAATCAT
>JAEEGI010011611.1_pt1 | contig 18984 bp, 14 predicted proteins | sample 8958751 | NCBI WGS metagenome assembly JAEEGI01 (sample SAMN16246545, study PRJNA631951) | gut metagenome | biome: gut microbiome; feature: rumen; material: KS-attached | host: Bos | place: Iran: Karaj | collected 2018-10 | reverse complement strand
CTCTTTGCTCTTCATCGGGAACTTCATTTTCGAGTATAATTTTTTTCCCTTTTGCTTTATCTGTGAACTCACGGTTTTTTATTCTAAAACGTATTTCATCCAATTTCTCGTCAAAATCTGCAAATAAGGAGGCCAACTCATTGTCTTTACGGAAAAAATCCAACGACTCATTTTTATAATTTAAGATTTGGGCGTCGCTAAGGCTATCAAAAGAATCTAAGGCTCTTTTGATATATGATAACGCAAATCGCTTTTTGAACTCTTTATATTTGTTCTCAGCAACTTGATAGTGAGCTAAAGCCATTTCCTCTTTCCTAATATGACTCTGCTGTGATGGAATAACATGGAACGATAAAACATTGAAACTTCCAGTAAAAAGAATACATTGTCCATTTTTTACCTCAAGAACATTTTTACTATGAAATGCCTCTAACTGTGTATAAAAGAACTGCCCAGGATAATTCTTAGCCATTTGTTGAATAGCCTTATTTGATTGCCATCCAATCATTTGCTTCTTTGAATCTAATCCATTGGCACCTTCTGAATATGAAATAAAGACACAACCACCCTTCTTAACAAATTCCTGAATTAATGGCAACCGCGATTGCATAAATGCATCATCTCCGACCCAGGGACTTGAAAGCCATATCTCATCAGCATTGTCCTGCTGAAATATTGTATGAATTTCTGTTTCAAAGGACAGAGAATCATACAGTGCTCTTTTATGTAATCTTTTCTCTAACGAGCATTCCTCACTATTATCAGCTTTATCAGCATCTTGTTTAGATGTTTCTTCCGCTCTCAAAAGATCTTCTTCAGCATGCTTTTGCTCTTCTGAAATTACAACGTCTTTTTCTTCCAGGACCTCCACATCTGGAGTACAACCAAGCATTGATTCATATAGACTTTTCTTAATCGTCTCGTCGGAATCAATAACGGCAGATAGTTCCGTTAGAACTTTTCTTGAATTATCATCATAAATTAGAACACGAACCTCTTTTGTCCTAACACTACGAATAAAACAAGCTATAAGATTATAGCTCTTATACGAAGTATCTGCTTTCCTAGCTTCTTGAAGGAGGTATCTGTCCTTTGACGAGTGGGCATGATTTGCCTGCACCTCTGCAAGAGCTTTTATTTCATCAAGCGTCAGCTCTGAATTAGGTAACTCTTGTCCTTCAGAATAATCGCAGTCATTAACAAAGTCCTCGTTCAAATCATTTTGAAGATTGACATATGACTTATGGTTTGTCAAATACCACAGCGAGAAATTGGAAGGATAAGGTTCCATCTTCTCACCATGTTCTGCAAAAGTTTTACCCAATTCTGTAACATTATATGCCGATTCACCACCTTCTAACAAATGAATATCTAACATTTGCTTAATGGCATTTTCAAGCATTTTTCGCTCTGCCAAATCAATGTCAACATTTAATCCTAATATCGATCCAATATGGCTAAATGAACTTTGTCCATCTGCTAGAATAATACCCACAACAGCGTTTGCAAAGGCAGAAACTTTGGAAGGTTTATTGGTCGTTCCACTATAATTACTAACAACAAAATTAAGTGTATAGGGAGTGTAGCCAATTATAAGTTCAGATAAGTCTTTAACTTTCTGAATACATGAATCGAGACGCATTTCGAGCGTTTCTTCTATAACATACTGCTTCTCCTTCGGTCGCTTTGCCTTGGCCTGAGACTTTTTGAGACTTTGGGGTTTGCTGTTCTGTGCAAAATTCCCATTATTTTTCTTATTATATTTAACCATTTTTTACAAGATGCTTAAGTGTTTGAACATCGATTCTGTTATTTCCAATAGCGGCAATAGCTTTCGCATAATCAGCATTCTTTGACAAGAATGAACGATTCCCTACAATTATAAGTAAACATTTCGCTCTTGAAAAACCTACATTAATACGCCTTGGGTCGGAAGTAAATCCAAAAGGATTAACCGTATAGTTGTTATTCCTCACAGTTGAGATGATAACAATATTCCTCTCCATTCCTTGAAACTTATCAACAACATTTATACGATAATTATATGCAGGATCAAGTTTTCCTTTCGACTTCATCTCTTCAATAAGTGCTGCTTGCGCACCATAAAAGGTAATAATACCAATTTCTTTATCTTCTTTAGTCTTTTGTTTTTCCATAAACTCATTAAAGCCGGTGGATTTCTTTAAAGCCTTAATAACAAGAGCTATCGCTTCAACCTCAGCCTTATTTGTTCTGGATGTAGAACCTGGAGCTTGTTGATCTTCTAAATCTGGCACATCAACCCAAAGAACGTGTCTGTCTGGATTAATAAAAGGTTCTAATGTCATACCATGATAACGACTACCTCCATTATTTGGATCATCGATGTCCATGTCCTGTTTTATTCCACAAATCAATCCCTCTTGGTCATTGTTGTTGTCTTTATAGAAATGATTAATTGTGTTCATAATCTGCTCATGCATTCTATATTGCTCATTCAACGATGCAACCAATGAATTTTTAAGTTTAGCTGATGCTTCATAAAGTAGTTCAAATTGTGATTCCTTAAAATGTTCAATTCTATCAGCCAAATCTTTTCTGCCAATCCTTCTTAATGCATCAAGGATATTCCCCTCCTGCATCATTGGAGGCAGCTGCTTGTGGTCACCAATAACAATAATTTTCTTACCCCATACCATTGGGACTGCCATTTCTAATGGAGTCGCCTTACTAGCTTCATCCATGATAACCACGTCGAATGCTTCTTCTTGGGCATGAAATAGCTGAGCATATTTTGAACGAAACTGATACGAGCCACAAATACTACATGTTGCTGCGACTAGGTTGGCATTCTGTTTATAAGCAGTTACGAATTCATGTCTCATCATTTTGTCTGTAGACTCCAATTCCTGTTTCCATAAAGACAAAGCATTCTCATACTTTTCGTCTTGGCATATATTGTTTTTAATTCTGTTTATCCACAACTTTACGCCATTATCAGAGTTGTCTTCATTAGGGGAGTTTTCCCAGTCTGTAATTTGATTCAACAAGTAACGTTTCTCATCAAATGTCAGTCTTTCACCTGTGGCTTTTGCTGGTGGAAGAATTCTAACAGGCCTTATGCCGGGCTTACCTTTTAGCCGACTAAGTGCGTTGTCAACAGCAAGATTTGTTTGAGATGTCAATAATATCCGTGCCTTGGGATTTCTCCTTATTTCTTGCCATATTATCTCTGCGATAACAGTAGTTTTTCCTGTGCCTGGAGGTCCTTGTATGATTGCGAAATCAGGAGCTGCAACAGCCGTGGCAACAGCTCTCTTCTGATTTTTATTCATCCGATTTTCTATATGATTACCAGGCTTCTCAATATCTGCAATTATATCATCAATATTGCCTATAGGATCACCTGCATATCGAGGATCAAACAAAAACTGTGAAAGTAGCGGATTAGCCGGTGCATTAATCCTCTTAGTGTAGCCTTGTATTTCTACTCTGGTATTGGGCTGTGTTATTCTATACATGGATTCTTGTTGACGTGATAATTCAGCAGACTCACCAGAGAGAGGAAATTGGATATAATCTCCGACTTTGATAAAGTTCGTAGCCTTTGGTAATCCTTCTTTGGATTGAATGACCTTAAGAAAATCGTCAGAAACCTCAAAACGAACGGTATCCATTGTTCTTGAAAGACAACGGCCTATATTCTTGGAACCTTTACCTATCAACTCCGCTATGGCCTTTCGTTTTGACCATATTTCATCATCTATTTCATCATCATAAAGCCATCCGTTCTCTTTTTCTTCTAATGCCTCATCAAGTTCTTCCAAAGCTTCTTCATATTTTTCCCCGTCTATTAGACGTATTGCCTGTAGCTTAAATTCACGTTGTATGTTTGAACTAAATTGTTGTAATTGTACAGAATCTAAAGTAACCGTAAAAGAGGTAATACCATTGGGAGCATCTCCAAATGATAATTCAACTAAAGAATTATATTTCTGTATTTCTTTCTGCAGAGCTTCTTTTATAACATTAAGTTGCTCCTCTTCTTCAAATTTGTAATTTAGCGCAAAATCTTGATATAACTCTTTATTCTTACAATATAAATGAATGTTGGGATCTATCGAATACAACGAACCTCTTAAACTATCATATATACCTTTGCAGTAATCTAAATCATCTGTTTTTAGAGAAACAGTAACCAATGGTCTATATGGAGAAATTACAACACTAAGTTCCTCTGGGACAAGATTTTTTAAGGTGGAAACTAATTCGTTATAGTCATTCTCTGAATTAGGGAACAATTTAGCTGAACCTTCTGGAATATTGAACTTCACTTTACTGTTTCCAATAAGCTCTCTAACCAGAGGGCGTAGCAATTTCTTCCTTTCTATACGATCTGATTCTGAATCAAGCGATGTATCTTTAATATTAAATGAAACATCCACAGAGGTCGTAATCGTTGTAAATACAGAGTTCTTGAAACCTGCTTTTTCAACATAGTCTTTAACATAGCCGACCTCATCATCATCAGCTAATTCATAAACTCCATCAAACCTTTTCAGTTCTGCATCATAACCTTCTGATAGGGCGTGATCTATTTGCAATAATATGTCTTGAAAATCATCTTTGGAACTCAGATGTAAATCAGCGTTTAATTCATTTATCAGTTTGCCATCAAATTTAAAGCATTTTTCAGAAACTTTCTCACTAATATCATTTATTAACTCTTCGTTTAGATTTTCATAGCATGGAAATGTAACCTTTATTAACTTGTCATTCTTTTTATCAATATCGACATCGGGAAATGAGTTTTTTAAAAGAACATTTAGGTCTTTTACAACATTGTCAACAAGGCTGGTAGCTTTAAGTTTTAGAGTTACGGTCGTTCTATTGTTTTCTTTTCTGAAATCACCTACAGACAAAACTTTATATAACTCTTTGTTATCTTCATTAACAGCTGTCTGTCCATCAATATATGCTTGCCACATCTCACGATCTTTTTCCATATTAATTACGCGAAGCGGAACATTAATATGGTTTAATGAGAATAACAGCTCTTTCATTGCCTGTCTTTGATCAACTTTATTGATATTCTCTAGATACTCAAAAGAATCATGATTTGTACTTTCAGTAACATAGATGTCAAGAACAACCTTCTTGTATTCGTTCTCTCCTGCAGGCTGTACAAATCTATCTAAAGAAATATCATATAAATACACTTCCCATTTACAGGAGGTATTACTAAACGAAATAGAAACATTTAGGTCTTCAATAAATGCCTGAAAGACAACTTTATCTTTTTTGTTCTTACCTTTATTGATTATACAACATTCATGAACCCCTGAAATTTTATCTAATATATCTATAGCATTCACATTGTGGTCTTTAAGACGGTTATCGTAATTAGGAATCCATTGAGGGTTATATATTATTATAAAAGGTGTGGATTCTCTGATTTCAGAAAAAGCACCAGTGTTTCGAGTTCTTATAAAATCTTCCATAATATACTGTTTTTTTAAAATCTGGGAGCAAAGATATGAAGTTTTTTTAATATAAGCAAGTTTCTTTGCGTAAAAATTACACAATTAAGTTTTTTTAATTAAACATTGGTGATTTTCACCCCGAAGAAGCACGCTGTCGGCCGTTACAGCTGATCTTGGATATTTGTATGTGTATGCCATAATTGATAAATTACAATTCTTTGAATGCCTCCAGTAGCATCTTCATGCCCTCTGTAGCGGTAGTTTTGAAGTGAGTGAAGCCCAAATGCGTGCATTGATCCATTTCTCCCGGGTCAATCACGAACTTGGGAACCTCGTGGTGAGCGTAGTTGATGAATCCCGCTGCAGGATAGACCTTCAGCGAGGTTCCGATGACTACAAATATGTCAGCCTTGCTCACTATGTCGATGGCCACATTCATGCTATCAACGTACTCACCGAACATCACGATATACGGGCGCAACTGCGAGCCATCCTTTGCTTTGTCACCCACCATGATGGGCGTTGTCAGCGGATATTCCTTCACGTAGGTCGTGCGATTGTTCATCGAGCACACCTTGCTCAGTTCGCCATGCAGATGGATTACCCGGGTAGAGCCAGCCCGTTCATGGAGGTTATCCACATTCTGAGTGATAACAGTAACTTCATGCTTTTTTTCCAGTTCCGCAATCATGCGATGGGCATCATTCGGCTCCACCTCCGAAAGCTGTTTGCGCCTCCAATTATAGAAGTCCAGGCACCTTTGAGTATCATTGTAGAGTGCCTCCGTACTGGCCAAATATACCCATTCCTCATTTGTCCAAAGCCCATCCTTGCCACGGAATGTGCTCAGTCCGCTATCCACGCTAACACCTGCACCAGTCAGAAAAACTATATGTTGTCGAGTCATATTTTATTCTTTTATTGTCTATTTTCAAACTCTAAGTCTGTTGCAGCACCTTCGTCACCATAACCTGCAACAAAGCTGTCTCTTATGTATCGTCTATAGAATTGAAGAACAACTCTTTTCATATCTGTAGGCAGGTATTTCATTACTTGCAGTTGCATATCTATAGGAATACCCCATATAGCTTCAGCAATACTTCCAACAATTGCTCCTAGTGTATCCGCATCAGCTCCAAGACTTACGGCTTTCCGCACAGCATCCTCAAATGATGTGCTTTCACCAATAATCCACAGTGCAACAGGCACGGTTCCCTGGCATGTTTCATCGAAGCGATTGATAACATCTTCTTTTCTGATATTGATGTTATATCCAGCATGATTTGCGCAGGTCTCAACAAGTTCCTTGACATGTTCTTGCGTAAAATTCGGGTGGTAACACGGCAACTCTATTCCATACTGAATAGCCAAGGCAACCGTCTGAGCACCCTTTATGCCCTCTGGGTGGTTATGGGAACAAACAGCACTCTTTTCTGCCATATCCATCAGATACTTAAATTCCAAGTCGTTTGCTGCCCATGCCACAGGACTCACTCTCATGGCACTCCCGTTACCCCAACTGCTGTATGGTTGGGGATTATCACTTCTAACCCACTGAGCAAAGCGGCCCCCATATCCACCCATTGGATGAGGGTACTTACGACACCATTCATGAATGTATTTGCCGAAGTCTTCTGAATTATGGAGTATGGCATCAGCTACAGCCACCGTACAGATGGTATCATCCGTAAAGCCGTTCTCATCCGACAGCCATTCAAAATTGTAGTCATTGGTGGGATTAAACTCCCATCGACTACCAACTATATCTCCTATGATTGCTCCTAACATAAATCCATCTTGAGTTTAATTCTTTTTATGATTATCTTAGCCCTATTGTTGATGATTTCCGTACTCTCATCAATATAGCGATGACATTCTGCTATAAAACGGTCACGATTGGTATATCCACCACGCCAGTAGGTATAGCCCTTTGAACGGATAATGGGGACATAGTCGGTGTCAACGTAGTCAACAAGAAGATTCCCTTGAATGAACTTAATCCAACCATCCTTACCATAGAATGGCATGAAGTCCTCCTTATTCAGCTCAACCAATTCTTCCAAATCAAGGTCTCGCCCAAAATCACCAGTCAAAACCTTATACAGCGCATCCAAAAAGCGGTCTTCATAATCATGCCACTCATTATGACATCCTCGATGTTTATTTATGCTCCATTCACCAATGCGTCTGTCAGGAAGTACAGCCATATTGCCCACAGTATAGCAAGTCGTTTGGAACTCCTTCATCTTAGACAACAGTTTGTCATCTGGATGCCAGATGGCCGTGAACTTCTCATTCCAAGGCTGGGAGAAAAGAGTGTTATAGGTGTTGAGCGTGTCTCCACGAAGCTTGCCGTCACCAAGATTATCCATCGAAAGGTTTTCCCATGTCTCACCAAACACAATGCAATAGATGGCTCTCATTTGTTCTGTATCATCTGAGTCGAAATTGCGGCCAGGGCAGCCAAACGTATTGTCATTACGCAGGTTACCCAAAGGGAAGGATGCCATACGGCTGATGTCACCTTCCAACTTCTCTTCTATAAACTGTGCGACAAGTTCTTTTGGACTCATAGGCGTTATACTTCAGGGAATTTCTCATCTCGCAATACCCTCTCAGCAGCATCCATTAGTTCAGGTCGAAGTTCCCAAACCCATAGACCATTCTCTTTTCGTGCTTTGATAGTCGGTGTTGACCAATAGTGGCGAACATCGGGGTCTTTTTCATCAATCACTGCAAAGTTGAGCATATTCTGTGCTCGACGGCCCAAGGCCACAATACTGCCAGTAAGAGCATCTGCCTTGACTCCAAACATCTCTTCCATCTGAAGCAGGGTATATCGCTGACCGCGCCCTGCTTGCAGATAGCACTGCAGCATTCGCTTGATACGGTTACTTGCATGCTCAATAATCTGGCACCATTCTTCAGTTGTTATAGAAATTGGAGCCTCCTTGTAGCCATCCGTATATGTGTGATGGTAAGATGTAAAAGGTCTGTCATCAATCAACTCAACGGCTGAAGAGCCACTTCCAAACTGCGGTACTTTGTATTTTAGTCTGGGAATATTAATTTCTTTTGAGAAAACATCTTTCCACGTCTTGAAGGTTTTCTTATTAAAAATTGCATACCCTTCTTCATCGAATCCATCAATAATACGGAAATCAGCTATCAAGTCTTGCTTTTCCTTCTCCGATAGAGACGGCACCCACAAAGTCTCGAACTTAGACTGTAGTCCCGCCTTAGTATAACTATTGACATTGATTTTGGATGACTTTATAAATCGCTCAACAGCACGAAACAGCTTTTTCATCTTTGACCTGTCAGCATAAGTGAAGTCGTATTGCGTCACGGGTACAGCCATATCTGCTAACAGATTATCTGCTGTCAGGAGTGCATTCATCCCTTCTTCACCTGCCGCGATAACTATCTCATAGATTATCGCCTTCAATATTACTTCTTTTTGGTCTGTCATAATGCTAACCTATTTATATTGATTCAGTCTTCGGTATTTATCAGCAACTTCAAGGAGTACATGGAACTTTTTTAGTCTTTCATCTGATAGTTCTCCTTTTGCAATTCGCTTTTTGGTTGCCTTAAACCAATTGAGCATGTCGTGCTCTTCAAGTCTGTGCTTAGAGGGACGGCGATGATTAGTTTCCATGAACTCCATCATCTGCTCATACTGCTGTTGCCATCTTTCTTCTTGCGTCATGTCATTATAATGATTGTTCTGCAGCCATCGGCATCTGCATGTCTTCTTCATCTAGTTTCGAATATGGGATGGCTTTTGCCTCATGATCTTTTAGCCAGATGTGATTCAGAGTAAAAGCGATAGAGTCAAGTGTCTCTTCACGCTTTTGTGGCTTCAGCTCGCACTCCCATACAGTGATGCAGTGCCAACCCATAGCAGCTAATGCTCGTTGCTCTTCGCGGTCACGTTCTTTGTTCCTGCGAATCTTGTCTACCCAGAAATCACGGTTAGTATTTGGAATCTTACAACAAGCAGAATTCTCCATGGCGATTGATTCCACAAGATGCCCATGCCAGAAGCAACCGTTTACAAAGATGCATGTACGGTATTTGCGAAGCACTAAGTCTGGATGTCCTGGCAGCCGTTTGTGGTTCAGCCTATATCTGAAACCCCGTTTCCACAGACCACGCCGCACAATCATTTCCGGCTTTGTGTCCTTCGACCGGATGGCCGCCATGTTGGCATGACGTTGTTGTGCGGAGAGTCTATCCATATCACTTCAATGCTTCAATTAGTTCCTCTGTTGAGCAGCATACGAAACTAAACAGCTTGTACATCAACTCAGGTTCCTGCTTTTCTGGTATGTAAGCGATGGTTGTCCGACCTTTACCTGCAAACCAACCTGCTTCTGTGTGAGCACTTCTACCGCATGGCAGAACCAAAACGCAAGTGTCACAAGCCTCCATTGCCTCGATGTCATTGTGAAATTGTCGTTCAGCCTTCGGATGATGAAGCATGTCACGGTATTGCTGTGGTGTCCACTCCATGTAGTCCTCACTCACACTACCCCATTTGAAACCAGGGTCACCCGATGGAGGGTTGCGGAAGTCGTACACATCGTGTCCCGCTTCCCGCAACTTCTCCACTACTTCGGGGTAGTGCAAGTTGCGCCAACTGCTTGCTACATATATCTTGTGCTTCATCTTGTTATTGCTATATAATATTGATTTCCAACCCCAACTTCATCATGACATCTATAATGCGAAGCATCTTGTATTTGTCCTTTGTCTGGTTGGGGACAGTAAGCCAATAATTCTGTCCTACCTGCACTTGCCCATTGAACTGCTTAGAGAGCGTGATAATTGGTTTGTCTTTGAACATTAATTCTTTGCGTCTGATGTTCTCAGGACCAATCTGCCAAATGGCATCAATCAAAGTGTCTATAGGGTTTTCACCCGCAGCGTACTCTCCATTAGGAAACTTTACCAACAGCTTATCATCCTTCTTCTTTGACTTCTGAACGACTTTTGCTTCACTGGTGATAAAGTTAGAACCCATTTCAATTTCCATTGACGAACCCAATTGCTTTTTGATTGAAATCAGCTGCATATATTTCTGGCCCGTATCACTCTGTGCATTTATGTACCAACCATCACATACAGGTTTCATGTATTCTTTATAACGAGGATATATCTCCTTGCTCAACAGAGGCAAATGGCAATTCTCCGTTGTAATCTTAGAAAAGTTCTCCGAGCCGATGGATATTAGTACATCGATCATCGTCATCGTTGCACTCTTATGGCAGATTACCGTGCCATCAGGCATGGTTACTCTCAGCAGTTTCTTCGTAGCTCTTTGTCTTAGGTTCTCGTCCATAATTCTCTAAACTTCACCGTTATACATCTTCATCGTGTAGTCAAACGATATTAATTCACCAGGCTGCATCTTAACTCGATATATCTGAACCCATTCTTTCCCAATGGGAATATAGCGGTTTAATCGTAGTCGTAATGCGGGATGCCCATCAAAGGTGATAAATGTAAGTTTGTCTACCTCATAGTATCCGTCAATATTGCCATTAACCATAGGTAGGAAATAACGTACATCCATAATGTTGATACCGCTTGGGATTCTCTCCATAACATAAGACGTTGCCTTGTGTTCCATAAACAGTTTGTTGTTGCTGTCTACTTTCCTGACAAGTCCCGTCAATATATTCTTCTCAGCTGGCTTCTCCTTTATCAAAGCAGGTGTTTCAATAATCGCCTTTTCAATGACCACTTGTGGGTTATCGCCCAGCGAACAATCCACCACATAGAAATGCTTGCGCAGTTCTTCCAACAGCTTTTCGTTGTTTTCGCTATCTTTTTTGTCGAGTGCCAATGAGAAATAATCGGTATTCTCGTATGGTGTATACATTTTGCCAAGCACATCCTGAAAATGCGTCTTGATATACTTTCGCCCGTCCTCATCCGGATGCGATCTCATGGCATAGAACTGATACTTCTCCTGCAACATCCGCTGTATTTCTTCCCTGAAGATGGCTCTTACCTTCTTCTTCCATCCAGCCTTCTTCGACTTGTTGTTCAGTGCGTAGAGCGACACGACAAAGAGGAAGTTAACATCGTAGTGGCACACTAACAACGTATCTCGGTCAAACAGTCGATTGCTGAACTGGTCAGAGGTGAAGTACTTATTCTTCTTCTCAGTCAATCGGATAGTGTCTCTGTAACTTAGGTCTTCTTCCATCGTGGCACTGATGAAGAAGTTGGGGATGATATTGTAGCCTTCTGTCACGTCATCGCGCAACTTAGGCACCTCGCGGAATTGATTCCAGTCGTTCTTCCAATCTTCATCCTCAGGATCGCCCTTCATAAAGAGGTTTAGGTTCCACTGAATCACATTTCTGGCATAAGTAAACTGCTTGGCCACCGATTCCCGACCTATAGGATTATTGCGCTTATAATACTTCGAGTCGCCTATATAGTATATAGGTGTATCTTCGTCGTGCGTTGTTAGTCCTTTGTAGGTATAGATGTGATCAACCATCTTTCCGTCTTCCTGTTTCTTCAACCCAGCAGGCACTTCTCCCGTTTCTCCAATCAGTTCGTCAATGATAGCCTCGAACACAATATTGAAGTTCTTCACCAACAGATAGTCCTTTTGCCCCATATCGATGGTTACGTTCTTTGCCCTATCGAAGAACGCATAGCAGAGATTCCATAGTTGGATGGCCTTGTCAGAAAAATACTTGTACTTTATCTGTTGTAGGCGTATTTTCCCCAAACCGTTTAGATAGCTTTGGAACTTTCTTCCCGTAATCAACTCATAGTTACAGTTTATCTTCACTGGGAAGCCGTAGTGTTCATTGATATAGTTCAGGATAGAGAAGAAGATAACCAGCAACTCCTCGTCGAAGTTTATCTGGCGCTTCTTGTTGACAGGATTCACATAGATGGCACTGTTGTCTTGAACCACAGCGTTTGTCCTTGCAATAGTCCGAGTCCAGTTTATCTTATTGAAACCTGCGTGCATGTTCTTGATGATGAACAAAAAGAACTGCTGGTTGTCATCGTTGAACTGTATCAGTGACAATAGAATGTCAAGGAACGTGTTGTTACGCTGCTTGCGCCCCTTGTTTACTTGGGCCATCTTCTTGTGATAGACTATCGAAGTGTCGTTTCGTTTGTCGTTGTAGAATACTACTACTGCACGGTAAATCCACACTGAGAAGTCATAAATGAAGTTCTTCTGTTCATCTGTCAGTTTCGAATCCTCAGTGATGCAGATAATATCCTCCGGTCGATATTGACCGAATACCAATTCCTGGCCGTTCTTCACTTCGAGCAGCACCTTCGGAAGAATAAAGACACAGTCGTAAACGTCAGGGTGACTATTGAAGTAATACCCCACATAGTTCACCGAGACATAGCCTTCGATGTCTTCCAGGGCATCAATACCATGGATGGTTTCCCTTACATCGTCAGCCTTGTATCTGTATTCCTCTATTAGAATCCTCATTACTCAAAATCCACTTGAATATCTAAGTTGAGCTTGTTCTTCAATTCGCTGAGAATATTGATGAGTGTATCGTCTATAGCTCCCTTTACAATATAATAATTACCTTCTTTCTGATAGGTAAAATCAGAATTCAATATTCCAGGAAGCTCTTCCGTTGACATCATCGGACATCCTTTGCGCCTATATTTCATATCAGCAATTAATGGATAGACCTGATCCAAGCCCATCTTCTTCAGGGACTCCACATAAACGTCAAAATGAGTCAAGTTTTCAACTGAGTAAACTGTTCCATCAGGGAATGTGACGGAGCGGAGTGATTTATGTTTACTACCGCCTTCTGCAGAATTATCCTCCTCTTCTGCTTCATCATCGACGATAGTTTCTTCTGCAAATCCAACTCCCAAGTTCTGAAGGAACAACTCTACTTTGTCCTCTTTAACAACTGCCTTTCCATTAGCATTCACATCATAGAACTTATTGAAAGTAAGCTCTTCTTCACCGTCACGGAAAATGTCGCTGGCAAAAGCTTGGTCTTTGAAAACATCGTTCCATAGATAGAAGATAACCTTTGACACAAAGGTTTCTGCTGATACTATACCATTCTGTGCCTTACAGAAGAAATATCCTAACTTTTTGTCCTCGGACTTGGTCTGCTCGTTAATCTCGGCATTGATCTTCTCAACGAACTGCCACCAGTCATACAAATGTCCTTTAACCTTTATCTTCCAGCCTAACGAAACTCCATTATCCTTACCCTCACAGATGGGCATGTATTTCCAATCCCAGCGACGCTTGAAAGCACTGTCAATTGGGAAAAGGCTTTGGTCGCTTGTGTTCATCGTGGCCCATATATAGAGATTGTCTGGCAATAACAGAATGTCGCCATTCAACACTTGAGCCACAATGTCTTTACCGTAAATATCATTGATACGCTCTGCATCCGAGATAGTTATACCCTTGAAAGCTTTGGCCAATTGCTTCTTCATGTCCTTATCTGCCGTGATGGGATAGTCGGAGAATCCGTAGCCATTCCTATCAAGCAATTGGAATAAATCGCCGAAAATCTGAGCACAGTTACCACGATTAATTTCCTCAATCACGAGATACTGCTCTTCTGCTTTTTCTCCATTAGCTTTATTAGCATAAGCATACCATGCCTTTGTGTAAGCCTGCAGAAATGCCTGTTCTACAAATTCATAGACAATACGGTTTTCTGTAACCTGCTTACCGTTCTCTACAATTACCTTTCCTGTCACATCACGTACAGGGACTTCTATAGAGGTCGGCTTATAGGCTCCAACAAAAGTGGAATAATCACTGTCTGGGTGGAAAGTGGTGCGGATAACCTCCTTGTCCTTAGTCGCTCTATCTATCTCAAATGATTTACCTGTTCCTGGAGCACCATAATATATTTGTTGTAAGTCCGTAACTTTGACTGGTTTCTTTTGAGAAGAATCACGCTGGGTAGACACAATGGGTGTTACAGATTCAAACAACTTAATAAAATTGTCGTGTAACAATTTCGGTATATAATATAGATAATAGTCGAACTCAGAAGCCTTGTAAACGGCAAAATAGTCACCAATGTTTTGAGCTGTTAACTTTAAGTCATAGATAAAGAATGCCTTAATAGCTGACAATCCGTGTTCGCCATTTGCATATGCTTTTCTGTCATTACGTCCGGTTGGCTCAGACAACTTCAGTTCTATTTGCTTATTAGCAAATGGAAAATCTTCCTTGCAAATTGGTTTAAATGTAAGGTTGAAAGATACTTCACTTACTGAGCTGTCAATCTCGAAGAATTCGCACCACGATCTCCCAAGCTCGAATTGCTTTCCTGTGTCCTCAGCCAAATCATTGGCTCTAAACCCTTGGACTTTTAATTTGTTAGATGACATACGCTATTCAATATTACCCCATTGGTCTGCAAGTGCTTCTGCAAATCCTGGGAAGGTTTTACTTCTTAGTTTTCTTCTCTCTTCAGTGGAAATTTTGGTATTGAACGAGTCAGAATACCATTTTGGCAAAGAACGACCACTGGACAAAACCACACGTGGACCTTCTTCGACCATCTTCGTAGGCTTCAATGGTGGAAGATTGTGCAGCCAAAGGCAAGTTTTCTTCGAAGCAGGATCACCGAACCAAAACGGTTGAACTATTTGGTCTGGTTTCCTGTATTCTGAGTTCATGCATCCTACAGGATTCTCGATAGCCCAATGCTTAATATCCGTCTTCGTGAATTCCATAAAGAATTCGATTGCTTCCTGTTTCATCTTTCTTCTGCCGAGATGGTGAGGGTGTTCGCGCCTCTGTTCTATAGGAAGATTTGCATCATCTGGATGATATAGCCAACGGGCACCACTTACGGACAAATATGTGCAAGGCGGGTGAGCAATCATTAAATCCCAACACTCTCCTTCGGGTAGGTGGTATTCTTCGCCGTTTTCAAGGATACCCCCATGATTGGGTATAACTTGTAAAACGTCCTGTTTAAAATGCCATTCTGGATGGCCGCCACTACATTCCAAGATATCACAACTATATGCGTTATGCCCTCTTTCACGGAAGGCTTTACATACAGCCTGACTTTCTTCACATGCTACTAATACGTTCATTTTTTCTTCTTCTTATCAAGCAATTTGTAGATACCCGTAGCTATTGCTTTTGCAAACAATACAGGTACTGCATTTCCAATCATTTTAAAATTATAAGGAGTACTCCCCAAGAATTGATAATCCATTGGGAAAGTCATAAGGCAGGCAGCTTCTCGGATTGTTATACTCCTTTGTTGCTCTGGATCTGGATGGATAAACATATAACCATCTTTACACAAATGTGCAACAACTGTATGGGACGGCTTGTCCCATTCCAAACTTTTGTATTTTTGATACAACGTCCGATGTCCAGTCTTTTCGAAATAGTAATCAACCATAGCCTTGTGGCTAATATGATTCATATTATTCTCTACCCATTCTTTGAAAATTGCTCTTTCACGAGGCCCATGATTTCTGGCCTCATGCTGAGTGATTGTTCCATCGGGGTTTTTCTGATGCGAGTGCGTATAGCGACCTTCTTTAATGGATTCGGCCAAAGGATACAAGGCTGGCAAATTTCCTATTGCGTCCCTCACAGTTAATTGCTTCCGAGGTCTCTGTTCTTTTTCGATTGAAGCGTAGAACTCTTCAAGGGAGAAGCCTGATCCCTGCCTAATTCCGATAATAATAACTCGCGGGCGATGCTGTGGAACCCCAAAGTTAACGGTATCAAATAATGCCTTTGGCATATCTATTGGCGTAATAATGTCATAGCCGATTTCAGTAAAAGCATCATATATCCTGTTGCGCACAGGTATACCTCCTGGTTTTGCGCTCAACATACCACCGACATTTTCGAACACAAACAATTCAGGCCGGAATGCGTCAACTACCTTGCAGAAACTCTCAAACAAAAAATTTCGGTAATCATTTTGCATTGAGTCCTTGTCTGTTGCTCTTCCGTGTATCGAGTATGCTTGGCATGGCGGCCCTCCAATAATCATATCTACATGGTTTTTTCCAACGATACCTTTCAACCCGGTTGATTTTACAACGTCTGAATTATAAGCTCCATACTTTTGATTAGATTCATCAGACCAAAGACCATATATAAGTTCTTCTGTTTTTTGAATATCGAATAGTACAACTTTCTTAAATGCTTCATTCTCAGTCTCGTTCCATTTAGAAATCAAACGATTCCGAAGCGTATCCACCATAGGCTTTTCCCATTCTACGTGGGCGAGGGCATTATAGCGCCCTGTCTGGAGGAATCCTTCAGAAAGTCCCCCACAACCTGCGAACAAGTCTATGAATGTATATTTCTTCTTTGACATTATTTCCCTGTAAATCCTAATTCTTCTGCTTTTTCGACTATCTTCAATGCAAAAACAGCTTGTTTCAATGATGTAATTCCTCTATTACGGGATTTCATGGTACCAAAGTTAAACGCCGCTTTGCGTTCTATCGGTGTCAGCAGATTCCTACTCTTCGCCCAATTAGCCAAGCCAAACCAATAATTAGGCTCGATAGCTTCAGCTTCTTGGATTCGACTTTGCTGGGTCTCATTCAGGTAAGAACCATCGTCATTGGTGTCTGGTTGCATCAGATCATCGTTGAACTTCTCCATCTCACCCAATTTCAGCTTCAATTTATTCCAGCAGTCAGGCTTCTTACTCCATTCACCAACATTGGAGGATTGGCTAACACCACTTGCGCTATTTGTCAAATGCTCCCAAACCATAGGAATGAGTTCCTCAACTTTTGCCAACACCTCATTCTGAACGCTCTGATGCTCCCAGATATATGTCAAATCGAGACTGCCTCCAGAAAGGAATGAAATAGAGGACATCAGATAGGCATTCATGTTAGCCTTATATCCACCAAGGTTCTTTGCCTTAACTAAAGCATCAATAGCGTTAAACAGAATGCCTTTGGCAATGACTTTCTTGTAGTACACCGCTGATATTGTAGGCTTTTCCCGTTTAATATCAGCCACAAAAGTCTTGTAGTTCTTTTCTGCACCCCAACAAACATCGTATGGACGTTGTTTCCATGCAGCTTCATATTTTGCAATATCTGTCTTTGTAACCTTCTGTTTCTTGGGGTACTCTATCTTAAAACTCTTTTCATTGAAGCCACTTAGTTGGGCCAACTGGTCAAGATACTGACCGCGAGTACGCTCGAAATACCACTTACAGATGGGCTTATTGTTCCCGTTGGGTACCCATTCTTGACGGCTGAACCTTTCAAGGTTAACCAAATATGGGTCATTTGCCGAAAAGTCTGAGTTCTTGATAGCGGTTTGACTGTTAGCAGAAATTGAGATGGATTTGATTATCTCATCATCATGGTCTGCGTCACGAATTACACTAATTTTCATGGGAACAAAGACTTTGCTCAAATCAACTTCTTTGTCAGTCAGGGATGCAGCAATAGACGCAGTTGTCTGGCCTCCATTCACAATCTGCCAGTCGAATAGGCGGGTAATGTAGAGCATACCATCTATCTCCTTTGTCTCAATCTCGCTGGCAGTTGTCGAGATGCCATTATTATAAGAGAAAAACATATCAGGCTTTTCACGCAGAGTCCTACGGATTTCCTTGTTCACCTTTCCTTTGAACTGAAGGAATGTTCGAACGTTCTTTTCCAACAACACCTGTTGGTACTGCTTGTAGATTTTTGCCAATGTGATACCTGGTATGATGGCGAGATATGCATCAACAAAGAGGTTTTGCTCGCTCATTTTCAGGCACTGCAACTCTGTGTTGTAAGTGGTCGGGAAATCGATTTCCACTTTCTCCTTACCGGCACGGATATTATGCTGCTGATAAACACGCTGCATGTCCCATACGTTGAACTCGATGACGTATTCTTCATCATCGCTTTCCACTGCAGCGGGGACTGCCGATGGATCTGTCAGGCCATCGGTGATAACATAGACGCGCAGTTGTTTGATTTGCCCCTTGGTGCTTTGCACAAGTTTGGCTACTTCAACAATTTCATCGCTGGGCGCAACATCCTGATTCTTGAACAGCTGACCGTTCATTGCCTCGCGATAGAACGCCATCAGGTAATTGTAGCCCTGTTCTACTTTATTGTTATTTACCTTGCCAAGTAGTGTGTCTGCCTTAACGAGGTAGAAGAGATCAAGTGACTCTGCTTCGTCATTATAGTCGTAGGCTGTAATGCGGGTGCGGGTCTTCTGGAAGGAACAAATCTCTGGAGCATTTACCTCTCCATTGTCTTCCATATACTCCAAAATACTCGTGGCCAGCTCCTGATCATAGTCAGAACCCGTCATCTCCACAGACATCTTGACGTTCTCAATGAACTCTTGTGCAAACTCTTTTATATCCATAGTCCTTTCTGTTTTTCGGTAATACTATAGTTTATTCTTGGTCTCTACTTCCATACCTTCTTCCTTGGCCAATTTTACTATTTTCTTCATAGATTCCTGTGTCCATTGGGTATTTACAAAGAAGACCACGCCATCAAC
>JAEEGI010011610.1_pt1 | contig 18984 bp, 11 predicted proteins | sample 8958751 | NCBI WGS metagenome assembly JAEEGI01 (sample SAMN16246545, study PRJNA631951) | gut metagenome | biome: gut microbiome; feature: rumen; material: KS-attached | host: Bos | place: Iran: Karaj | collected 2018-10 | reverse complement strand
TGCGGTACCGGTACCAGGTGCGCTTTTTATTTTTGCCGAAACTGCGCAGTTCCATGGCGTTCGAGATCACTTCGATGCGGTCCATGCTGGACAGGATCAGCGGCACCAGCGTGCCCGAAGCTGTCTTCAGGCGGGAGCGCAGCGACGCTTTTTTCGACATTTCCACGCCTCTCGCCTGCAGCGACAGCGTGATGTCGTGGTACTCGCGCTGGATGTCCGGGATATAGCGCAGCGCCAGCGAGACCGAGTAGGCGATCTTGTAATTCACGCCGATGCGGTTGAGCGAGGACGCGAATTCGCTGGGGTCTGTCGTGGTGACGAACAGCAGCACGATGGGGATCGTCGCCAGATATTTCAGAAACACGTTCAGGTGATACAGCAGCTGTTCCTGCGTCACGACGTAACGCCCTCCGAGGCGGAAGACTTCGTGGAACGTGCCGTAGATCTCCGTGCCGTGCTGGGGCGAGAACAGGAAGATCAGCAGATTGTTCAGGACGCAGAACGCGAGCGTGAACCACAGCATAAAGCGGATGTCCGCCACGCGGATCTTCGAGATCTTAAACAGGACCAGGGCGACCGCGAACAGCGCGAACAGGAAACGCGGATCGAAACTGGACATCGCGCCGAACGACCACAGCAGCAGGCAGACCAGCTTCGAAGCGCCGGTCATGGCGTGGACGGGAGATTTTCTGTCGATGTAATTGAAGATGTTCGTCATACGCCCCGCCTTGCCTTTCTGTCACAGTCGATAAAGCGCGCCGTGAATTCCTTTGCGTCATCGATGCCGCAAAGGCCGGCGAGGTCGTACAGGGACGTCTTTTTCAGGCTGGCAGCGCGGATCAGGTCCGGATCGCTCAGCACCGCAGCGGGCGTGTCGTCCGCCAGCAGGCGGCCGTCGGAGAACACGAGCGCCCGGTCGCAGTATTCCAGCATCAGGTGCATGTCGTGGGTGATGAGCAGCACCGTCACGCCGGAGCGGTTCAGATCCTCGAGGAACTCCATGATCTCCGTATAGCGGCGGAAATCCTGTCCCGCAGTCGGTTCGTCCAGCATGATCACGTCCGGGTGCAGCGAAAGGATGGACGCGATGGTGACCCGCTTTTTCTGCCCGTAGCTCAGCGCCGAGACCGGCCAGTCCACGAACGGGGAAAGGCTGCAGATCTTCAGGGCGTCGTCCACCGCCGCGTCGATCTCTTCCTGGGGCTTGCCGCGCAGCGAAAGACCCAGTCCGACTTCGTCCTTGATGAACACCTTCGAGATCATCTGGTTGGGGTTCTGCATCACGTAGCCCACGTGCTCGCCCCTTTCCTTGATGCTCATCTCCGCGGAATCTTCCCCCTTCAGCAGGATCGTCCCCTGCTGCTGTTTTTCGAAGCCGCAGACGAGTTTGCACATCGTGGATTTGCCTGCGCCGTTGCGGCCTGCGATGGCTGTCAGTTCTCCCTTGCGAATGGAGAACGAGATGTCCCGCAGCGCCTGATGTCCGTTGTTATAAGCGAAACTCACGTTCTGCACGTCCAGCAGCGCGTCTCCCCTTCCCGGTTTCTGCGGGCTTTCCACGCGGTCGAACCAGTCCCGGACCTGCGCCTTCTGCGCTTCGCTCAGCGTCAGCGTTTCGATCTGCGCCGGATGCATATCCGGCGTCACCGCCAGTCCGGCGTACTTCAGCGCCGTGATGTACAGGGGCTCCCGGATGCCCGTCTTCCGCAGCAGATCGCTGCACAGGAGCTGCTGCGGGGTCATATCCGCGAGGATGCGGCCGTCGTCCATCAGGATCACACGGTCGACGCCGCGGTGCAGCACGTCTTCCAGGCGGTGCTCGATGATGATCACCGTCTTGTTCTCGTCCTTCCAGATGCGGTCGATGAGCTCGATCGCGCTTTCGCCCGTCGCCGGATCCAGGTTGGCCAGAGGTTCGTCGAACAGCAGCACGTCCACGTCGTCCACGAGCACGCCGGCCAGCGATACTCTCTGTTTCTGGCCGCCGGACAGTTCGTGCGGCGCGTGGGACAGGTGCCGGCTCACGTCGACGAGATCCGCCACGTCCTGTACGCGCGTTTTCATCTCATCCACGTCCACCGCGTCGTTTTCCAGAGCGAAGGCGATATCCTCCGCCACGGTCAGCCCGACGAACTGGGCGTCCGAGTCCTGCAGCACCGTGCCGATCACTTTCGAACGCGCGAAGATGCCGCTGTCGCGGGCTTCGACGCCTTTGATGGTCAGGCTGCCGGTATATTCCCCGTCATACGAAAACGGCGCCAGTCCGTTGAGACAAGAGACCAGCGTCGATTTGCCGCAGCCGGAAGGCCCTGCGATCAGGACCTTCTGGCCGGGATAAATATCCAGATCGATGCCGTACAGCGTCGGTTCTTTCTGTACGGTATACTTGAATCCGAAATTTTTAAAGGAAATGATAGGTTCCAAAGTTCTTTACTTCTTTTCCAGGCTGTCCTTCTTGGGCTTGGCTGCGGAATAGGCCGCGCAGAGAATGGTGCCGATGATGGCGGTGGTCACGATATTGGCCAGCGCTGCGACGAAGCCCTGCAGGAACACCTTGTTCCAGGGTTCGGCGTACATCACGATATCCAGGATCGGCGCAACGACGACCCAGGCCAGCAGGTGCGCGATGATCTGATACACGTTGAACGTGACGATGCGCTTTCTGTCGAACTTTTCCGTCGCCAGCTTTACGCTGTTCTTGGAGATACCCATCACGAAGCCGCAGACAGCGGACGCGATGACCCAGCTCCACCAGATGCCCCAGCCGTAGCTGAAGTCGATCAGCGCATGGCCGATGAAGCCGGCCAGCAGCGCGACGAAGGGTCCGAACGCTGCGCCGAGCAACGCCAGCAGACCGTACTGCGTGGAGATGTTCGTGTTGGGCACGGGACTGGGGATCGCCACAAAACGTCCCAGGACAAAGAACAGTGCCGCACCGATGGCGATGGCCACGATGCTCTTAACAGGTGTGTTTTTCATTTTACATCACTCCTTTGGTGCCGTCGAAGACAGCCCTACTTTTTCTTCTTTTCCGCGGCGAGCACCTTTTCGATGCGCGCGCGGTCCACGTCGGAAAGCTCTTCCGTCTTGCCGCCGAAGAAATCCTCAATGACGCCGTAATGGACGCCCGATTTATAGTTGATCTTGAACAGGCTTACGTTATACCGGTCTCTGATCTGGCGCATTTCCTGATTTGTCATGATTTGCTCCCTCCTACTTTCCGGTCTTGCCGCCGGCCTTCTTCTTGATGATCTTGATGGCGCGCTTCGCAGCATAGGCGCCGATGCCCTTGAACTTGTCTTCCGCCGGGATCATCTTGGAGTAAGCGTCTCCCATGGAACGGACAAGGTGGATGGCGTCGAACTTGCACTGGACGGTGCACATGCCGCAGCCCAGGCACTTGTTGGTATCGACCACGCTGCGTCCGCACTCCAGACATCTGCTCGCCTCGGACTTGATCTGTTCTTCGGTGAAGATCAGATGCTCGTCGCACATGGTGCGCACCTTGGCCGGATCGAATCCCTTGCGGGCGCGGGCCGGCTTCTTGAACGCTTCGGGCGGCAGCACGATGTCGTCCTTGTTGAGCGCCGTGAAGTGGCGGGTGTTGCGGTGGATGGTCAGGGACTGGCCTTCGTTGACGAAGCGGTGCAGGGAAACTGCGCCTTCGCGGCCCATGGCCAGCGCGTCGACCACGAACTTCTGGCCGGAAACGACGTCGCCGCCGGCGAAGATGTCGGGTTCTGCGGTCTGGTGAGTGACAGGATCGACGATGGCGGTGCCGTTGCGGTTGAATTCCACCTTCGTGCCTGCCAGCAGTTCCTTCCAGTCGACCTTCTGGCCGATGCAGTACAGCACGGTCGTGCAATCCTGGCTGCAGGTCTCGCTATCGTCGAACTTCGGATCGAATCTGCCTTCGGCGTTCTTGACGCTGACGCACTTGCGGAACGAGATGCCGGCTGCCTTGCCGTTCTCGGTGCGGATCTCGGTCTGGCCCCAGCCGTCGTGGATCACGACGCCGTCCGCCTTGCAGAGTTCCTGATCTTCCTCGCCCATGGGCATTTCGTCATAGCTTTCGAGGCAGTAGAGGTCGACGCTCTCCGCGCCCTGGCGGATCGCCGTGCGGGCCACGTCCGCGCCGATGTTGCCGCCGCCGATGACGACGACTTTGCCGGACAGCGGAGCTGCCGTGCCTGCGTTGACGCTCTTGATGTAATCGACGCCCGCGCAGACGCCTTCCGCGTCTTCGCCCGGGATGCCGAGCTTGCCGCCGTACTGCAGGCCGATCGCCACGTAGAATCCCTTATAGCCTTCTTCACGCAGCTGGGCGATCGTGACGTCCTTGCCGACTTCCACGCCGCAGCGGAACTGCACGCCCATTTCCTTCAGGATGTCGATCTCCGCGTTGACGACGCTCTTTTCCAGACGGAAGTTGGGGATGCCGGTGACCATCATGCCGCCGGGCACAGCGTCCTTTTCGAACACGACGGGGGAATAACCCGCGATCGCGAGGAAATACGCGCAGGACAGGCCTGCCGGACCCGAGCCGATGATGGCGATCTTCTGAGGCATGGGTTCTCTCGTGGAGGACATCATGGGCGGGACGTAGCGGAATTCCGCGTTCAGGTCCTGCGCAGCGATGAACTGCTTGATGTCGTCGATCGCGAGCGCTTCGTCGATCGTGCCTCTCGTGCATTCGTCTTCGCAGTACTTGCGGCAGATGGCGCCGCAGACTGCCGGGAACGGATTGTCGCGCTTGATGAGTTCGAGCGCTTCTCTGTATTTGCCTTCGCTGGCCATCTTGATGTAGCCCTGGATGGCGATGTGCAGCGGGCACGCCGTCTTGCACGGAGCCGTGCCGGTGGGCCAGGTCTGGATGACGCCGTTCTCATTCTTGTAATCCCAGTTCCACTTGTCTTCGCCCCAGTTGTTGTCGTCGGGCAGTTCGGCCTTCGGATACTCGACGGGGCCGTTCTTCGTGCACAGTTTCTGGCCGAGGCGGACAGCGCCGGCCGGGCAGACTTCCACGCACTTGCCGCAGGCGACGCACTTGTCGTTATCGATCTCGGAAACGTAGGCGGAGCGGGACATGTTCGGCGTATTGAACAGCTGGGACGTTCTGAGCGCGTTGCAGATACCGACGGCGCAGTTGCAGATGCCGAAGATCTTCTCTTCGCCGTCGATGTTCGTGATCTGGTGGACGTAACCGCGCTCTTCCGCTTTTTTCAGGATATCGATGGCTTCGTCATAGGTGATATCGTGACCCATGCCGGTCTCGCGGCAGTAGTCGGCGAAATCGCCCACGCCGATGCACCAGTACTGTTCGATGTCGCCGGAGCCCTCGCCGCGGATGCGCTGCTGCTTGCGGCAGCTGCAGATGCCCACGCCGATCTGGCCTTCGTATTTCTTCAGCCAGTGGGACAGGTGTTCGATATCAAGAGATTTGCTCTCCGCGGGAATCGCTTCCTCCACGGGGATGACGTGCATGCCGATGCCGGAGCCGCCGGGAGGCACCATGTGCGTGATGCCCGCCAGAGGCAGGTAGGTCATGCGTTCGAAGAAGTCCGCGACCTGCGGGGTGGCGGGGGCGATCTCCGGACGCATCACCATGATCTCGGCGCTGCCGGGCACGAACATGTCGAGCACCCAGCGCATCTCATGGTCCGGATTCTTGCCGTCCAGATTCTCCTTGTGGAATTCCACGAGGGAAGCCTGGCACAGCGCTTCCAGGGTCACTTTGAGTCTTTCGTCGTCGTAACCGGTGAGCTTCTGGAGCTGCGCGAACGTCTTGGGCTTGCGCTTGCCCATCAGCAGCGCGGTATCGAGGCAATCGGTCTCCACGTCCTTGCCGTAGCGTCTGACGACGTACTGCAGGCCGCAGTCGATGCCCCAGTACTCAGGGGCGTCCGGGGTGACCTTTTCCAACCCAAGCAGAACTTCTTTGCGGTCGGTGATGATCTTGCCAAGCTTGGCGATCTTCTCGTCGCGTGTCATGGTTTTGCTCATAAAGGATTTCCTTTCTATGCAATGTAGAAATATTGATGACGAACTATTTATTTATTCTATCGTGAATACACCTCGGTATGCAAGGAAAAACGTTATTTTCTAATATCCGACGGCTAATCCGAAAAGCAGAAGCAGACAAGTAAGGGCAAGATTCGCCAACTGGAACTTCGCAGACCATTTTGCCCACTTCGTGTAGCTGATATCCGCCAGCCCCAGCGAGATCAGCAGCGCGGCGTTCGTCGGATAAAATACGTTGGAAAATCCGTCGCCGAAGGCAAACGCGACGATGCACAGCTGCGGCGAAATGCCGAAGATCTGCGCGAGGGGCACGATCAGGGGGATGAGCATGAAGGCCTTCGCGGAACCCGAGCCGATGAAGAAGTTCATGACGAGCACGATCAGATAGATAAACAGGATCACGGCCCATTTCGGCAGGCTGCCCGCGACGCCTACCGCGCCGTGCAGGATCGTATCGAGGATCTTCGCTTCCTCGAGCGTATAGCGGATGGAGGAGGCCATCAGGATCATCAGGACCGCAGGAAGGATGCTTTTGACCCCGCTCAGGAAGATCCCGGCAAGGCGGCTTCCCTTCAGGCCTGCCGTGACCGGCGCGATGATGCCAGCCAGCAGGAACATCAGCGCCACCGCGATCATCGTATAATCCTGCAGCGCGGGAACGACGGTGGACAGCAGGATGATCAGGATGCCCAGGCCGAGGATGAGGACAAAGGACTTCACAGCCTTGTCCATGGAAGGATCCGCGTGGCCGGCGGACAGGTCTTCTCCGGATTCCACCGGGCCTTCGATCTTCTTCGCATAACGGCGGACGAAGAACAGGAGCAGCGCAAAGATCAGAACGAAGCTGACGCAGCGCAGCCAGATGCCGGAGAACATCGGCAGCCCCGCAAGGCTCTGCGCGACGCCGACAGTGAAGGGATTCATGACCCCGGAAGCAAACCCGCAGCCGACAGCCAGAAGGCTCATGGCCATGCCGGTCACGCGGTCCCAGCCGAGCCGGATCGCCAGCGCCACCACGATCGGCACCAGAGGCACGATCTCCTCGAACGAACCGACCAGCGCGCCCATCGCCATAAAGAACAGGATGACGACCGTCAGAAGCTTGTACCGGCTGCCGCCGTAGCGGCGGGTGATGCGGTCGAGAAGGCTGCTCATGATGCCGCTGCGGTCCAGACAATTGAAAGCCCCGCCGATGACGAGCAGGAACACGATGACCGCGATCAGCGTGCCGCTCCCCTGCCCCGTCAGCACAAGGACGGGCGAAAGCAGCCACTTCCAGAACGGCAGTCCGGCATCGACGTACCGGAAACCTGCCTGCGTGTCGATCACGGTCTGACCCGCTTCGTTCACGGTCCGCGCAAACTCGCCGGACGGAATGACGAAAGTGAGCGCATAGGCCGCGACCATCAGAATGAAGATCACGGCCAGCGCTGTGATGAAAGATCTGACGCTGATATTCAATCCCGTATTCTGTTCTTTGCTGTTCTCCATAGCCTGTCCTCCGTCAGAAACTCCGGATGATGATCTTATAGAACTGCACGGCCGGCAGCAGCGAACGGACGTCTACGTTCTCGTTCGCGCCGTGTATGGACGCCATCTGCTCGTCCGTGATGTGGAAAGGCGCGAAGCGGATGCACTGATCGCTGATCCGGCTCATGAAGCGCGAGTCGCTGGCGCCCGTCATGATGTAAGGCGAGCACGCCGTGCCCGGGAAAACCTTTCCGACGGCATCCTCCACCAGCCGGAAAGCGCTGCCGTTCCAGTCGGAGACCGGCGATTCGAAACCGGGGTCGAGGACCTCCGGCTCGATCCCATAGCGTTTTGCCGCTTTCGTAATCGCCGCCAGGCTCTTTTCTTTCCCCTGATGGTGGGAATACCGCATGTTGCCGATCACCCAGGCTTCGTCGGGAATGACGTTATTCCCTCCGGATCCGCTTGCCCTCGTAAAGGCGATCGTGGTCTTCAGCAAGGCTGCTGCTGTGGGCGAAGACTTCGCCATGATCCGTTTGATCAGAGGGGCATACTTTTCCGGCCTGGCCATGGCTTTCGCGCTGACGCCTTCCATATGCGGCGCAAGCCTCCGCAGCATTTCGCACAGAACGGGCGAGAGCTGCACGTCGAAGATCTCGCTGCGGTCGACGTAGGACATAAACTTGCCCAGACGGACCAGCGGCGTGTTCTTCGGCGGCGCGGATGCGTGACCGCCCAGGGACTTCGCGACGAAGCGGATATCGGCGCAGCCTTTCTCCCCGACGCCGATCATGGCGAAATCTCCCTTGGCGCCACCGATGGGCTCTGTCAGGATCATGCCCCCTTCGTCGAGCACCATTTCAAAGCGGTAGCCCTGCTCCCGCAGCCATTGCGAGATCGTGTCCGCGCCTTCTCCCATGATCTCCTCAGTGCAGGCGGATTCGAACCAAACGTCCCGGGCGGGCACGAAGCCCTCCGAAACCAGTTCCTCCGCAGCCTGCAGCATGCCGAACAGCGGGCCTTTATCGTCCAGAGCGCCTCTGCCCCAGAGCTTGCCATCCGCGATCTCGCCGGAGAACGGCGGATGGATCCAGCTTCCGGCCGCCTGTACGACGTCGTGGTGATTCATCAGAAACAGGCCCTGCCGCGCGGGTTCAGGCCGTTCCCGGCCCGGCCAGCGCATCAGGATGCTGCCTTGAAATTCCCGGAACTCGCAGACGGCAAACAGCGAAGGGAACAGTTCCCGCAACAGGTCATGAAACGCATAAAACTTGCTCAGATCTGTCTGCCCGTTTTCCGACACCGTTTCCTGCCGTATCATTGCGGCCAGTTTTGCCGCATAAATATCGTTCATATCGCACCTCGTTCCTGTCGAATCATTCCAAGTTTTATTATAACAGAAAAAAGTACGTGCCGACGGCATGCTTTCTTGCGGTTTCTGCAAGGGCTTTGATGGACTAATAGGCAAAGAAATAGTACAATATAATTGCAATACTATTGAGGAAAGAACCGGAATGACAGCAATGAATTATTTGACAAACGACGAAGCGTGGCAGTTTGCCGAAGGCACCTGGCAAAAGGCTTACGAACGGCTCGGCGCCCACCGGGCGGAGCAGGACGGAGCGGAAGGCTACCGGTTTGCCGTCTGGGCGCCCGGCGCCAGATCCGTCCGCGTGACGGGTTCCTTCTGCGGCTGGGATATCAACGCCCACTTTATGCACACCGCGGACAGTACCGGCGTGTGGCATCTGTTCGTTCCCGGCGCCAAGACCGGAGACACTTACAAATATGTGATCGAGTCCCGGTCCGGGCAGCTCACCTATAAAGCGGACCCCTACGCGTTCTACGCGCAGAGGCCGCCGGAGACCTCCTCGGTCCTGTACGATCCGGATGGCTATCCGTGGCGCGACGGGCAGTGGCTCAGCCGCAGAAAACGGCTGAACCACAGAAAGCGCCCGCTGAACATCTACGAGGTTCATCTCGGATCCTGGCGCAGGCGGGAGGACGGCAGTTTTCTCAGCTACGGCGAACTGGCGGATACGCTGATCCCTTACGCCGCTGAAATGGGCTATACCCATCTGGAACTGCTTCCGGTGATGGAGCACCCCTTCGACGGTTCCTGGGGCTATCAGATCACAGGGTTTTACGCGGCCACGTCCCGCTATGGGGAGCCCAAGGCGTTCATGGAATTCATCGACCGCTGCCACCAGGCGGGTCTTGGGGTCATCCTGGACTGGTCCCCCGGCCACTTCTGCCGGGACGAGCACGGCCTTGGCAGATTCAACGGGGAGAAACTTTACGAAAAAGGCGACCACCCGCAGTGGGGCACCTATAAATTCGATCTCGGACGCGGCGAAGTGCGCAGCTTCCTGCTCTCCAACGCCCTGTTCTGGCTGGAGAAATACCACGCCGACGGCATCCGCGTGGACGGCGTCACCAGCATGCTCTACCTGAACTTCGGGATCGACGACCCCGGGCAGAAGGTCTTCAATAAAAACGGTACGGAGGAAGACCTCGACGCCGTCGAATTCGTCCGCATGCTCAACAAGACCGTGGGCGAACGCCATCCGGACGCGATGATGATCGCCGAGGAAAGCACGGCCTGGCCGCTGGTCACCTATCCGCCTTCGGACGGAGGCCTGGGCTTCCACTACAAATGGGACATGGGCTGGATGCACGACACGCTGCACTATATGCAGGCGGACTTCCCCTACCGCCCCGGCGCTCACAACCTGCTGACGTTCTCCATGATGTACTGCTTCTCGGAGACGTTCATCCTGGCGCTGTCCCACGACGAGGTGGTGCACGGAAAGTGCTCGCTCATCGGACGCATGCCCGGAGACTACTGGCGGCAGTTCGCGGGACTGCGGTCGCTGGCGATGTACCAGATGACCCATCCGGGAGCCAAGCTCAACTTCATGGGCAGCGAGATCGCGCAGTTCATCGAATGGCGGGATTACGAAGGGCTGGAATGGTTCCTGCTCGGCTACGAAGCCCACGCAAAACACCAGGCGTTCATCCGGGCGCTGAACGCGTTCTATCTGCAGCAGCCCGCCCTGTGGCAGCAGAACTACAGCTGGGACGGCTTCGAGTGGATCGACGCGGATAACAACGAGCAATCCATCCTGATCTACACCCGCCGCGGCAAAAAGCCCGCCGACGAGCTTATCGTCCTGCTCAATTTCGTGCCGGAATGCGACGACGCTTTCCGCATCGGCGTGCCGCGGAAAGGCGTCTACAAAGAAGTCTTCAATTCCGACGCCGCCGAATACGGCGGTTCCGGCAGGCTGAACCCGGGATACCTGGTCAGCGAACCCGTGCCCTGGCACGGCTGCAAACACTCTATCGTGCTGAAAACACCGCCGATCGGCGGCCTGGCGCTGCGACGCGCCGGACGCAAAGAATTACTGGAAATGCAAAAGGAAAGAGATTAGATCCATGTTCAAGAACAAATACGACTTTATCGAAGAATTGACCGAAACTGCCCGTTCCGTCATCGGACGGGAATTTGAAGAATGCAGCCCGGAGGAAAAATACTACGCACTGGCGCGGCTCGTCGCCGCGGAAGCCAACGATATCCGGGTCTCTTCCGCGAAAAAGGAGAAGAAAGGAAAGAAAAAAGTCTATTACTTCTCCATGGAATTCCTCATCGGCAAGCTCCTGGAGAACTATCTCATGAACCTGGATCTGACCGACATGGCGCGGGACGCGCTGAGCGTCATGGGAGAAAACCTGGACGATTACTATGCGCTCGAGCGGGATCCGGGCCTCGGCAACGGCGGCCTCGGCCGTCTGGCAGCCTGTTTCGTGGATTCCCTGGCAAGCCTGGGCTACGCTGCCTGCGGACAGGGCATCCGCTACCGTTTCGGCCTCTTTAAGCAGAGGATCGAGGGCGGCGTGCAGATCGAAGATCCGGACAACTGGCTGGAAGGCGGCTATCCCTGGGAGAGCCGTCACCCGGAAAGCGCTGTGGTCGTCCGCTTCGGCGGCACGGTGGAGCGCCAGTATGAAGAGGACGGCACCCGCTTCCTCTGGAAGGAAGGCGAGCGCATTCTGGCCATGCCCTACGACGTGCCCATCGTGGGTTACGGCGGGGAGACCGTAAATACCCTGCGTCTGTGGAGCGCGGAACCCTGCGAAGAGAACTTCGACATGGACGCGTTCAACCGGGGAGATTACGCAGGCGCCATCAAGCACCGCGCGGACGTGGAAGCCATCACCAGCATCCTCTATCCCAACGATAACGCCAGTCCCGGCAAAGTGCTCCGTCTGAAGCAGGAATACATGTTCGTCTGCGCCGGCATCGCCGACATCGTGAAGACGTTCAAGAAGGATCACGGATCCGACTGGGCCCGTTTCCCGGAACTGGTCGCGATCCACACCAACGACACCCACCCGTCTCTCTGCGCGCCGGAACTGCTGCGCGTGCTCATCGACGAGGAAGGACTGGATTGGGATCAGGCCTGGGACGTCGTCACCCGTTCCATTTCCTACACCAACCACACCATCCTGCCGGAAGCGCTGGAGAAATGGCCCATCGATACGTTCCGTTCCCTGCTGCCCCGCGTCTACGACTTCGTGGAAGAGATCGACCGCAGATACCGCGAGTCCTTCCCCAAGGGCTTCGACCACTGGCAGGACCTGCTGAAGAACACGGCCATCCTCTGGGATGGCCAGGTGCGCACGGCCAATCTGTCCGTCATCGCGGGTCACTCCGTCAACGGCGTGGCAGCCCTGCACACGGAGATCCTGAAGAACAGCGTGCTGAAAGAGTTCTACACGCTCACGCCGGAGAAATTCAACAACAAGACCAACGGCATCGCGCACCGCCGCTTCCTGGCTCAGGCGAACCACACGTACCGCAACCTGATCACCGAGACCATCGGCGACGGCTGGATGAAGGATGCTTCCCAGCTCGCTCAGCTGAAGGAAGCGGTAAACGACCCGGAGTTCCTGTCGAGAGCCTACGCCAGCAAGAGATCCAATAAGGTAAACCTCGCGCGGTATATCCGCCAGACCACCGGCATCACCGTCGATCCCGATTCCATCTTCGACGTGCAGGTGAAGCGCTTCCACGGCTACAAACGTCAGCTGCTGAACATCTTCAAGGTGATGGATCTGTATAACCACATCCTGGAGGACAGCAATTTCGTGGTGCACCCCTCCACGTTCATCTTCTCGGGCAAGGCGGCGCAGGGGTACGACTTCGCCAAGGACGTGATCCGTCTGATCAATTCCGTGGCGGACGTCGTCAACGGCGACCCGAACGTGCGCGACCGCATCAAGGTGGTGTTCGTGCCCAATTTCTCCGTGTCCAACGCGCAGCTGATCTACCCGGCGGCGGACATCAGCGAACAGATCTCCACCGCGGGCATGGAAGCGTCCGGTACCGGCAACATGAAGTTCATGATGAACGGCGCCATCACCCTGGGCACCCTGGACGGCGCCAACGTGGAGATCGCCGAGCAGGTGGGCATGGACAACATCAAGATCTTCGGCCTGCGCAGCGAAGAGATCGACCAGTTCCGCCGCGACGGAAGCTATCTGTCCTGGGACACCTACTCTTCCGATCCGCGCCTGAAGAACGTCGTCAACCAGCTGGTGGACGGCACGTACGACCGTCTGTCCGGCAGTTTCCACCTCATCTATGACAACCTGATGCGCAACAACGACGAGTTCTTTGTGCTGAAGGATTTCAACGCCTACGTCGATGCCTGGAAAGAGCTCGAAGCGCTCTACAGCGACAAGACGGCCTGGGGAAAGATCTCCGTGACGAACACAGCCTGTTCCGGATTCTTCTCCAGCGACCGCACCATCGAGGAGTACGTTTCCGACATCTGGCATCTGGATAAATAATACCGTAGATCGATCAGACAAAGCAGAAAGCGAAAGGAGGATTCGATCCGTGAAAAAAATGAGGAAAAAGGAGATCCTCGCCATGCTGCTGGCCGGCGGGCAAGGCAGCAGGCTGGGAGCGCTGACGAAAACAATTGCGAAACCTGCCGTCTCCTTCGGCGGCAAATACCGCATCATCGACTTCTCGCTGTCCAACTGCGCCAACTCCCACATCGACACCGTGGGCGTCCTGACGCAGTACCGCCCGTACCTGCTCAACTCCTACATCGGAACGGGCAGCGCCTGGGGGCTCGACGCACGGGACGGCGGTGTGTCCATCCTGCCGCCCTACGCCACGGAAAGCGGCGGACAGTGGTACGCGGGAACAGCAGACGCGATCTACCAGAATCTGAACTACATCGACCTCTACGATCCCAAATACGTGCTCATCCTTTCCGGCGACCATCTCTACCGCATGAACTATCAGGAGATGCTCCGCTGCCACAAGGAGAACAACGCCGACCTGACCATCTCGGTCATGAAAGTGCCGATGGAGGAAGCGTCCCGCTTCGGCATCATGACCGCGGACGAGACCGGCAGGATCGTCAAGTTCGCTGAAAAACCGAAACAGCCGGAGTCCGACCTGGCGTCCATGGGCATCTATATCTTCAATAAGGACGTACTGGAGAAGGCCCTGATCGAAGACAGCGAAGACGCCTCTTCCGATCACGACTTCGGCAAAAACATCATTCCGAAGCTCCTCGGCGAAGGCAAGCGGCTGTTCTGCTACGAGTTCTCCGGGTTCTGGATGGACGTGGGAACGATCTCCAGCTTCCACGAGACCAGCATGAGCCTGCTGGAAGAAAAACCGGTCTTCGACCTGTACGATTACGACTTCCCCATCTTCAGCAACGAGAACCTCAGTTCTCCCGAGTACATCGGGCCCGAGGCAAACGTCAGCGGAAGCATCGTCGGTAACGGAAGCCAGATCCTGGGCGACGTCATCCACAGCGTGATCAGCGTCGACAGCTACGTCGGCCGCGGCGCGCGCGTGAAAGACTCCGTCCTCCTGCCGGGCGCCACAGTCGAAGACGGCGCGACCGTCAACCGGGCGATCCTGGGAGAGTATTCCGTCATCCGCGCCGGCGCCGTTTTCGGCAGCGAAGATCCGCAGGCGGACATCGCTGTGATCGGCGACGACTGCATCGTAGAAAAAGGAGGCGAAAGCTAATGGAACGAGTGATCGGCATCATTTCCGCAAATTACGAGACCGACGATCTGGGCTGTCTGACGCAGGAACGGACCATTGCCTCCCTTCCCTACGGGGGCAGATACCGCCTGATCGACTTCCCGCTCTCGAACATGGTGAACTCCGGTATCTCTACCGTGGGTCTCATCACTCCCTATAAATACCGCTCCGTCATCGACCATGTCGGAGCCGGCAAAGAATGGTCCCTGGACAGAAAGCACGGCGGGCTCTTTATCCTGCCCGGTTCCCTGTTCGGCGTCACCAGTTCGGAAGCGCGCTTCATGCTGCGCGACCTGAAGCACAATCTGGTCTACCTGAAGCGCTCCATCGCGGATTACGTCGTCCTGACCGCATCCGACGTCGTCTACAACATGGACTACCGGGTCCTCGTGGATCAGCACGTCCGCTCCGGAGCCGATATCACCATGCTCTACCACGAGGCGGTGGAAGACGCGCCGCACGATCTGGGCGTGGAGCTCGACGGCGACAAAGTCACTTCCTTCATCCATGGGGTCAAAAAAGGCGAGAACATCTTCCGGAACTGCTTCGTCATCAGCCGGGCGCTGCTCATGAACATCATCAGCTGGTACTCCGCGGAGGATTTCCTGGACATTTTCGAGGCCATCGAGCCGGATCTGGGCAAGATGGATATCCGGGCATACCGCTTCGGCGGCTATATCCGCACCATCGACGACATCCGGGACTACTATCTCCACAGCATGGACCTGCTGCAGGACGAAGTGAGAAGAGAGCTCTTCTCTCACACGAACCCCATCAAGACGAAGGTTCAGGACTCCGTCCCCACCAAATATCTGGAAGGCTGCTCCGTGAAGAACTCCCTCATCCCTGCCGGCTGCTTTATCAAGGGCACGGTGGAAAACAGCATCCTGTTCCGCGACGTGACGGTCGACGAAGGCGCCGTAGTGCGTAACAGCATCGTGATGCAGCATTGCACGATCGAGCCGGGCGCCTGCGTGGAGAACGCCATCCTGGACCGCAACAACGTGATCAAGGCAGGCACCGTGATCAAGGGCTCGCCCGACCATGTGTTCGTTATGGATAAGAAAACGCGTTAGAATAAAGGAGACTTCATGGCAAAAAGAAAGATCCGGGTGCTGTTCGCTGCGTTCGAAGCAGTGCCTTTCATGAAGACAGGCGGACTGGGAGACGTGGCCGGGTCCCTGCCCAAAGCGCTCCTGGAAGCAGGCATCGAGGCGCGGGTCATGCTGCCGAAGTTCGCGACCATTCCGGAGAAGTACCGGCGCAAGATGACCCACGTGACGCATTTCAACGTGAGCCTGGGCTGGCGCAACCTGTACTGCGGCGTGGAAAAACTGCGCTACAAAGGCGTCGTATACTACTTCATCGACAACGAATATTACTTTGGCAGAGACAAGGCTTACGGCTTCTTTGACGACGGAGAGCGCATGGCGTTCTTCTCCAAGGCGATCGTGGAAAGCCTGCAGTACCTGCCCGATTTTCCCTGCGACGTGCTGCACTGCAACGACTGGCATACCGCCCTGGCTCCGGTGTTTCTGCGGGAGTTCTACCAGGGGATCGCTCTGTACGAGAACGTCAAGACGGTGATGACGGTCCACAACCTGAAGTTCCAGGGGCAGATGTCCGATTACATGCTGGGGAACGTCTTGGGGCTCGCGGGCAACCCTGCCGCCGAATCGCAGCTGCGCGTCGAGCATGGAGCCATCAACTTCATGAAGGGCGGGCTCTGCTACAGCGACGTTCTCACCACGGTAAGCCCCACCTATGCACAGGAGATCAAGAGCCCGTTCTTCGGAGAGCACATGGAAGACATCTTCCGCCGGCGCTCCGATATCCTGCACGGGATCCTGAACGGGATCGACAACGAAGTCTTCGATCCCGCGTCGGAGAAAGTCCTCCCCGCGAACTTCACGGCGGCCGACAGAAGCGGCAAAGCGGCATGCAAAGCCGCGCTGCAGAGAGAACTGGGTCTGATCGAAGACCCGGACGTTCCCCTCGTCGTGATGGTCGGACGGCTGACCAGCCAGAAGGGCCTGGACCTGGTCCGGCACGTGCTGGGCGAGATCCTCACCCATCCCATCGAGATCGCGGTGCTGGGCACCGGAGACGCGGAATACGAATCCCTGCTGACAAACTACGCGCTGGGATCGGGAGGCAAGATGAGCGCGCAGATCCGCTTCGACGAAGCGCTCTCCCACCGCATGTACGCCGGCGCGGACATGCTGCTGATGCCTTCCCTGTTCGAACCCTGCGGCCTGGCGCAGATGATCGCCATGCGGTACGGCACCCTTCCCGTGGTACGGGAGACCGGCGGCCTGAAGGACAGCGTCATCCCCTATAACAAATATACGGGCGAAGGCACCGGATTCAGTTTTGCCGAATACAACGCCCATACCATGATGTTCACCCTTCTGGGCGCGGCAGATCTTTACCGCAAGCAGCCGGATGTGTGGAACCGTCTGATGGACAACGCCATGGCGCAGGACTTTTCCTGGGACCGCGCGGCGAGAGACTATGCGGATATTTACTATAGTCTGCATCCCGGGAGGGCGCCCAGAGCATGAGAGCCTACCACAACACCCGAAAGTCCGATTGGCGCGCGCCCTTCGGGGCTGTGCCCGCCGGCACGGAGGTGACGGTCGCCCTGGACGTATGGGACGACCCGGGCGCTTCCTGCGCATGCCGCATCTGGGTGGACGGCGACGGCGAAACGGTTCTGCCCATGGAAAAACTGGAGCAGGACGGTTATCTCCGCTTCTGCTGCCGCATCCCCGCAAACGCCCCCGAGATCCTGTGGTACAGTTTTCTGATCTACGGATCGGACGGGTATCTGATCCATTACGGCGCTTTGGAGGATAAAGTCGGCGGCGAAGGCTGCCTTTACGTAGAGGAACCGCCCTCCTTCCAGATCACCGTCTACGAACCACGGCCCCTGCCGGAATGGTACCGTACGGCGATCGTGTATCAGATCTTCCCGGACCGCTTTCACCGCGGACCCGGCTGGAGGACCCTGGCGGACGCCGCAGTCCGGCAGAAGAAAAACGGCCCCGGCAAACGCCTGGTCGAGGATTGGGATACGGTCCCCTTCTACGAGAAGACGCCGGAAGGCAGAGTGCGCGTGTGGGATTTCTACGGCGGCACCCTCGCCGGCATCGAAGAAAAGCTGGATTATCTGCAGGAACTGGGCATCACCGCTCTGTACCTCAACCCCATCTTCGAAGCGGCCAGCAACCACCGCTACGATACCGGAAATTACAAAAACATCGACCCCATGCTGGGAGACGAAGCCGCCTTCACCCGCCTGATCGGGAAAGCGGCGGAAAAAGGCATTTCCGTTTTCCTGGACGGCGTGTTCAATCACACGGGCTGCGACAGCCTGTACTTCAACAAATACGGCAACTATCCGGGCCTCGGCGCCTGGCAGAGCGAGGATTCTCCCTACCGGAGCTGGTACCGCTTCGACAACAGTCCCATCGGATACGACTGCTGGTGGGGCGTGGACGACCTGCCCAGTCTGGAGGAAGAAGAAGAAAGCTATCGCCGCTTCATTTTCGAAGACCCGGACAGCGTCATCCGCAAGTGGCTGAACGCCGGAGCGAAGGGATGGCGGCTGGACGTAGCCGACGAACTGCCCGACGACTTTATCGAAGGGATCAAGTCCGCCGTGACGGAAACCCTGGGTGCGGAAGGCCTGCTGCTGGGAGAAGTCTGGGAAGACGCCTCACACAAGATCAGCTACGGAAAACTGCGCCGCTATTTCCTGGGGTCGGAGCTGGACTGCACGATGAACTACCCCTTCCTCGACGCCGTGCACGCCTACCTGCTGGGATGGCAGAGCGCGGAAGACTTTGCCGAGGTGCTGGAATCGCTGCAGGAAAATTATCCCCCTTCCGCTTTTTACGGATCTCTGAACCTGGTGGGCAGCCACGACCGCCCGCGGGTCATGACCGTCCTGGGCGAAGCGCCGGATAAGGACAGCCTCTCCGAGGAGGAAAAGCGGAATTACCGCCTGTCTCCGCAGCAGAGGGATCTCGCGAAAAAACGGATCCGCCTGATGACCCTGCTGCAGATGACGCTGCCCGGCGTACCCTGCATCTATTACGGCGACGAAGCCGGATTGGAGGGCTATGCGGATCCCTACAACCGGGGGACCTATCCCTGGGGCAAAGAGGACGAAGAACTGAAAAAGATCTACCGCGACGCCATCGGGGTGCGGAAGACGGACCCCGTGTTCACCGACGGAGCATTTACCCCCTTCGCCTTAGGCGCGGACGTCTTCGGGTTCTACCGCGACACAGAGCGGACCCACGCGGCTGTCCTGGTCAACCGGAACCTTTCCGAAACGCGCGAAGCGGCATTCCCTGCGAAGGGCGGGCAGGCCGACGAGATCGTAAACGGCTTTGCCGTGA
>JAEEGI010011607.1_pt1 | contig 18986 bp, 7 predicted proteins | sample 8958751 | NCBI WGS metagenome assembly JAEEGI01 (sample SAMN16246545, study PRJNA631951) | gut metagenome | biome: gut microbiome; feature: rumen; material: KS-attached | host: Bos | place: Iran: Karaj | collected 2018-10 | reverse complement strand
TATTAATAATATAAAATTTCAATATTTTTAATTTAAATCATTTTATTAAATAATATTATATTTACATTTAATAAAATAATTACCAAATAACCAATGATAAAACTGAATTTAAATTATTTATTTTAATTCGAAAAAGAATAAAAATGAATAGTCTTTCTAATACTTTTAATTTAATAAAAATAAAAGACACAATATATATAGGAGATATAACAATAGGAACAAATAAAGAATTAATAGAAGAATTTAACATAACTCATATTATTAATTCAACAAATAACATTTCAATAAATAATTTAGGATTTTCAAATGTTAAATCTATAAATTTAAATTGGATGGAAAGTCCAAAACAACAATTATTTAATTCTAATGATGAAAATATAATAAAATTAATGAAATTTATTGATAATGCTGAAAAAAATGGAGAAGGACTATTAATTTTTTCATTAAAAGGTAAAAATAGATGTTTTATAGTTGTTATAATATATTTAATAAAAAAATATAATTGGACTGTTAATAAATGTATTGATTACATTAAAAGTAAAACAGTTGATGTCTTAATTCCTAATTATTTCATGAAACAATTAATTGAATTTGAAAAAAGAAATAATAAAATTACTAATATTAAAAAGTCTATTAATTGGTCTGAAGAAGAAAATAATAGAGACAAAGATGAAAATATTATGAGAAATACTTATATTAATACTCTTTCACTTAAAGAAAGAGATAATCTTAATAATAATATAAATAATAACAAAGATAAAATTATAGAAGAAACAAAAAATAAAAATAAAAATAAAAAAAAAATTAAATGGAAAGATAAAATCCCAAATAATTCTTTAGTTAGTATTCAATTTGATAAAGATTTAATTTTTAAGGAAAATATTAGTGACATTAAAAATCATATTGAAATGAAACCTAAAAAAAGTTGTGTTAAAAAACGGTTTGATAATAGTGTTAAAGAAAAAGAAAAAAAAGAACAGAAAAATAATTTTGAAAAAATTTTCAATGAAGTAAGAAATAAAGAAAAATTAGAAATTAAATTCAGAACAATAAATAGTTCAAAAAGATTATATAAAAATGAAAATGTAAAGTTTATATTTCAAAATGAAAATCCAAATTCAGAAACAAGAAATAACAACATATTAATTCAAGAAACAATGAATGATGAAACAGAAAATAAACAATCATCAAGAAAGAATAAATTTCTTTTAAAAACTTCACCAAAAAAATATAATTTTTATAATAATAATCAAGATAATTCATATACAATGAAAGTTCCTTTTACTTTTGAAACTTTCACAACAAATATAGAAGTTAATAAAATAAATAGTTTTCTTAAAGATTATTCTTCAACTAATATTTTAAATGAGAAGCCAAATTTTGCATTAACTAATAATTATTTTCAGAAAAATCATAATGAGTTAAAAACTCCTAGTAATGGATTAAAACAAATTTTCAAAAAAAGAAATAAATATAATTGTATTTTAAATAAAAAAGATTTTTCCTTTTCTAAATTAGGAAATTTAAATGAAAATAAAATTAAATTTAATAATACTACAAAGAAAAATACTTTAATACAAAATAAAAATGAATCAAATTCATTGGTTGATATAAATAACAATAAGAAAAAAAATATAATAAATCTTTTAGAAATTAATAATATAAATGATATATATAAAGGTAAATTCTTTAATGAAAAAGATAATATTGTTTTGAAAAGACCTTTAACTGCAAATAATTCTAATAAATTAATTATGAATGATAAAAATGAAAGAATTACACAAAAACTTTATAAAAGAACAAAAATGCCTGAAATTAAAACTTTCTCAAATAATAATATTTTTAATATTAATAATAAAGAAAAATTTTCAAAAATTCCTTCTTTACCAAATTATGTTTTAGGAATAACTGTTGAAAATGAAGAATTGAAACAAATATAATATTATTTGTTTCTTTTTATTGATTTTTGATAAGTATAATTCTACAAAAATAAATTAGTAAATTTTGAAAAAAATAAAGTATGTAAGTGAAATAATAAATAACTTTATTTTTACAATTGTATCTTTTTTTAATTATAATCTTTTTTTAAATCCTATTTTTTTTTTAAAATTTAAAAGAGAAATTTCTTAGATTATTATTTATAATAAAAACCTTTATTTATTTATCAATCTTCTATTTTTTAGTTTTAATAATAAATATGATTTATTATTTGAATACAACATAATGTGAAATTAAACATTCTATTAAAGAAAAAAATTTAGTTTTATTATATATTTGATTTTCTTAATTACAATTCTAATTTTTTATTTTTTTTTAATTAACAAAAAAGAAACAAAAATGAATTTTACCTTATAAATAAATAATATAATAAATAAATTATATATTTTTTTCTTTTTCACTGATTATATTTTCCTTTAATAATAAAGATCTTCTTTTTTTAAATAGAAATCTATTTGGCAAGGTCTTTTAGTTAAATTTAAATAAGGTTTTTTTATTCTTATTTTTGGAAGATAATTTAATTCTGTATTAGAATCAGTTATTTCATTTTTATTCTTAATTTTTCTTTTAGAATTTATATAAGAATCTAAATTTGAATTTTTTAATTCTTCTCTACTAGTATAATTAGTATAATTTAATTTAAAATTATTTCTAGATGTTTTATTTTTAGATTTTAAGAAACGATTATTATTAATACTATCTTCTTTATTATTATCATTAGTTAAATTATGATTTTTTTTATTTAATTTAATTAATATTTTTTCTTTTTTGCTTTCCATTATTAAAGTTCTTTGTTTATATAATTTTTTTTTATATTCTTGTGAAGGAGCATTAAAAGTTTGTAATTTATTTTCATATGATCCAGAATTTGAATCTTGGAAAATAAAAGCATGAACAGAACCAGATTGTTTAATTTTAACAGTTTGAAGTTGTTCAAGAAATTTTTTATAATCAAATTTACCAATAAATAAATTTATATTTTCATGTTCTTCAAATTCATCATCATCATCATTTTGTTTGTTTCTGCTTAATTTTCTATTTTTTGTTTTTTGTTCTGGATTTAATAATAATTTTAATTCTTTTTTACAACTTCTAATATATAATTCTATTAATATAGATGTCTTTTTATTAAGTTCTAATGATAATAATTTTATTTTTTTTCTTATTTTTTTTGCTTTATTTTTTAAATATTTAATTTCTAATTGGGAAAAAGTATAATTTAAATATTTTTCTTCAGTAAACATTGCTTTTTTGATTTTTGTTATATAACTTTGAATTTTATCTTTAATAGTTTCTGATTTTTTTTCTTTATAATATCTTTGAAAAAAAGTTTCAAATTTATTATCTTCTTCTTCTTTAATTATTTTTTTAATATTTCTTAATAAATCACAAAAAATATCAGTATATTTTACACTTACAAAATAACCCACTTTTTGTTTTATAATATCTTTTGTTTTCATTGATTAAAGTTTATTTACAATAATTTAATAAACTAATTATTTATAATTAATTCAAAATAAATAAAAAAATATTACTTAATTATTATTTAATATATTATATCTTTAACCTTAAATTTTTAATGTTATAAATAAATAAAGTTTAACTGGAAAAAAATAAAAATAATAAAATTTTTAATAATCAAACTTATCTAAAGCAAACTTATTATCAATATATACAACAATTAATATACAAAATAAATAACTTTCCAAAAAAAAAAGTTAATAATTATAACTTTTATCAGAAAGAAAAGTAATTTTACAATTTAAATCTTCATCATCATCACCATTAGATTTAGTACTTGTTGAAGAACTATGAATTTTTTCGGAAAAATTTTTATTGGTTTGAAATAAAGATAAATTTTGAAATACAGGAAGTCTATGATTTAAAGGTATAAAATCAATAAAAGTAAATATATAATAATAAGGTAAATTTAAATTTTTTTTTTCATTATGTAAAAAATTACATCTTGAACCATAAGGACAAAAACCAAATTGATTAAATCTTTTACAAGGTTTTTTCTTATAATTTATCCCTATTGATTTAGTGTTTAATTCATTTTTACCATGTGCAAATCTACATTTTATTCCATAAGGACATTTTCCTGTTTGCATATATTTTTGGCAAAGTTCTGTTTTATATTTAGGATCTTTTTTATGTTCTTCTTCTATTAGTTTTTTATATATTTTTGTGTTTTGTTCTACATTTCTATCTTTAAGTTTTAAATTTAATGAAGGATTCTCAAATAACATTTATATTTTTTTTAATTAAATTTATTTGTTTTTTATTTTTTTTTAAAAATTAATATTAATTATTAATTTCAATAAATATATTAATGGAAAAAGAAATATTATTTTCCAAAATAATATCTATTAAAAGACTCTTTTTGTTAATGAATTGTCAAAAAAATTATTTCTTTTGAAAATTTTTAAATCTTTCCTTAAAGTAAATATAAAAAACCAAAGTTCTGTGGTAGACGAATAACTTGCAAAAGAAAATTCAAATGAAATTAGAATATATTTTTTATAAATGATTGATTAATATTTATTTTTTCATTTAATCAAATTATTCTTAAATTTTGGGATTTTAATTGATAATTTTCATGTCTTTTATCTGATTCAATAAATTATCAATCGGATTTTATTGAATAATAAAAAAAATATAAAAAAAAAGAAAATTTATTCATAAAAATATAAATTAAAAATATAAAAAATATAAATTTAAATTTACATAATCCATTGACTTAATTTATATAAAAATCCAAAATATTTACCTTTTCCTAAATACCTAAATAAAGTAATTATAAAACAGGAAATAAAAGGTAAAATATTCATAATAAAAAAAGTAATTGTAGTACCTTCAATCCAATTAATTCTAGTATTATACATTACATCACAAAAAGCTGAAATATAATACCAAAAAGTTAAAATAAGAACAAAATTAATAACAAGAAAAAAGACATTTAAATTTTTCATACTACATAAAATAGAATTACTTTGTCTAATAAATTTATCTTTATTTTTCTCAGCTTTAATTAAGAAGTCTAATCTTTTAGTATAAACTGCAGTACATTTAGATATCATTCCTCCTAAAACATTAACAATAGAAGAATAAATACATCTTCCAATTTCATTTTGTATTAAAGTAATTAATTTAAAACTTTTTCCTTTTGAATGTATTTCTGAACTAATATAACTTTCATCAAAGAATAGAGCAGTAATAAAAAAATAAAAAGAAACTTCAAATATATAAGATATAATTTTAATATGAAAAGATTGTAAAGGATTAATATTGAAAAATAAATTAATAATATCTTGCTTTTTTTTTAATAAACCCCAATAAAAAATACAGAAATTTCTTTTATCATATTTTATAGCATCTTCCACAGACATTTCATTTAATTCATTTTCTTCAAAAACTTCTTCTTTAATACTTACTCTCCTTTCTTGAATTTCCCTCATATCACTTATTCCTCCTCTTCTTCTAATTATACTATCTCTTTGTCTTTCATTATTATTTGAATTTTTATTATTATCATTATTATTATTATCAGTCTTATTAATACTTATTATATCATTTATATTTGAATTATCTGAATTTGAGCTATTTGAACTACTTGATGAAAGTGAAGAATCTAAACTTTCATTTTTTGATTTTTGAGTGTTTAAAAAGGAATTTAACATTAATGTTTTTGAAGAAGAAAAACTCTTGATATTTTTTGATGAGGATTCATTATTTGGATTTGTTACATTGTTAATTGTTTTTTCTTTTGTTGTTAAATTTTTTCTTTTTTTTCTAGGAGTTTCTTTATTTTCTAATTCTCTTCTTTTTTTCTTTGAAGATTTTAAATTAAAAATTGAGATAATTTTAGCATTTCTTAAATATTCATTATTATCCATTAAATTATGAAAAAAATCTAATTTAGGAGATGAAATGTTTTTTAATTTAGATAAACTTCTGCTGTTCTTATTTTTAGATTTTGAAGATGTTTTCATTTTTGTTGATTGATTATAATTCTCTGTATTTTTCATTCTTGAAATAGTTTCTTTATGATTATAATTAGAATTTAATCTTTCATCATTATTGTTTTCTCCTGCTTCTTCTATTCGATCATTAATATAATCATTGAATTTTAAAGTTCTTTTTCTTGGAGGACAAGGTTCAGCAGAATAAATATATTGAGATAAATATTTATATAATTTATCGATTCCATTGTTATAATAATGAAAAGTATAAATAATTTGAATAATAATAAAAACAAAAATAGTCCATCCTCCAATATTTTTTAATTCCCTTTTATTAAAAACATTTTTATAACATTTAAATAATTCAAAATTTGCAGTTGAAACAAAATCTACAATATCACTAGTAAGAGAATTATTTAAAATTTCAATAACAAAATTGGTTTTAATATTGCAATCACAAACAGCTTCCATTGAAGTAAAATTAATTTCTTGATAAGTACAATCATTTTGGCAAACAGAAATATTTTGGAAATACCTTTTTCTTTCATTCAAAGGAACATCTTTTCCATTTTGAGAAGTAAATCTCATGCAAATTTCATTAAAAAAAGCATCATTAATATTATATATATCAATTCCATTATCAGAAAAAAATTTAGCTAAATTAATATTACCTGCATTAATTTGATTAATAGGAATTGTAATTAGAATTTTTTCACAAACCGAAGAATCTAATCTTTCTCCATTATTAGAATAAATTGAATAGCCAATTGAATCACTATTTGGATTTGAAGTAACATCAGTTTTTAATATTATTAAAGGAGAATTTGAAGGAAGATTATAATATTCACGAAGTTTATTAGGACAATTTAATAAATCTAATTTTGATAAATGATTTAGTGATGAAACACACTCATTTGATTTATATATTAATGTTGTATATTGCTCTTTTATATTTTCAATATATACTACTATATTTTCTCTTTCATTATAATTTTTGGAATAATTTAATACTAATGCATTTATTTCATTTGATAAACTTTTTAATGGAATATCTGATAGATGTTTTTCATAATAACATTCATCATTTTTATTTTCGCATTTATGATTTTTTTCATTTTTTGAATAACCAAATGGACATTCTTTTACACATTCATTATTAAATTGATATAATATTATATTTGAATTATTAATATAATTATTACAATCGGATACACATTGTTGATTTTCTATTAATAATGGTTTATCATTTGGACAATGATTTGTACATATGATATTATTATTATTATAATACCAATAATTCTCACATATTCTATTACAATTTGTTTCTTTTAACTTATTTTTTTGATAACCTTCTTTACATTTTATACATTTATTATCAAAGCTATTTCCTTTTGTTAAACAAGAAGAACAACTTTCGTAACAAAGTGAATAATAATATTTGTCCAAATAATAGTTTAAAGGAGGAGTATCATAACATTCACTATTAATATCATAATATTTATCAATTTTATAATAATTAACTCGACAATCAATACATTTATATTTAGTATCTTTACAACCAATACAACTTGAATCACAATATTCAATTAATTGTTTTTCTTCATTAAAAACATAATTATCATCATTTTCAATTTTATCTAATGACCAACATTCAGAAGGAAAATTGGAAACTTTATAATAATTATCTAAACATTGTTTTTCTGAAGAAGAATAAATTGCACAATTCATATTATTTTCACTTCCTTTTCCATTACAAGTTCTACATCCATCATTACAATATGAAAATGTTTCTGTTGTTTCATTAAAATAATATCCATTGTTTAAAGCATATTGTTTAGTTAAGCATAGATTATCTTCAGTAAAATAATATTTTTTATTTTCATCATCTTCATTTTGATTACAATATATACAAGAAGTTTTGTTATCACATTGAGAACAAGATTTATCACATTCTTCAATAATATAATCTTCAATATAAAAATTATCTTGAATTTCATTTTCTTTTAAACAATTAACTTTATTATTTTCTAAATATTTATAATATCCATTCAAATAATTACATTCTACACATTTGAAATTTGAATCACATGCATTGCAAATATCAATTGGGCATTCAGAAATAAATTCAAAATTAATTTGACAAATTTTATTATTATTTCCTTGGGTATAATAATTCATAGTAAAATTACCAGTTTGAGAAGAATAAATTGTAACTCTTTGTTCTACGTTAATTATTGAAAATGAGTCATATTCAAATTGACTTGATGTTATTTTTATACTATTTGGAATATCTGGAATTCTAAACTGTAAATTTTCAATAGGAATAATTGGTTGAAATATATAAGATTGAAAATCTAAAAAGAATTCTTTGTTTATTGGGATCTTTGATATTTGAAAATTTTTACAAACGGCTTTTTCTAAAAAACTGAATTTAATATCGTTATTTTCTTTGAAATAAATTCCATAGTCAATTAAAGGGAAATAAACTAAATTTGGATTTGAATATTCTTTATCATTAAAATTCATATAAAAATTTTTATATTTACTTTTTATTTCTAATGTTTGTCCTGAAAATATTGAAAAAACAAATTTATTTTTATTACTACATATAATTCCGAAATCCCAATAATTTGAAGATGAGTGTAATTTATTTAATTTATAATTATTTATGTTTAAGTCGCATTCAAGAAACATATCCTTTAAATTTAAAATAGAAATTAAATTGTTATCATTATTATATATTAAATTCCCACATTCTATTCTTTTATTTGAATATCCGAAACATACTAAAATTTCTTCAATTGAATCTTTTCTTAAATAATCAACACTTTCCCATATTATATTATTGAATGATAAAGTTGTATTTGAAATTATATCATTCGAAGGAGTTTCTATACAATATATAATTTCTTTTTTATTTTTATAATTTGAAATTAATAAATATTTATTAGTTGAAATACCTATTAACTTAAAAGTTGAAAATGAGATTTTTTCACTTAAATCAAATAAATTTATTAAATTATAAGAAGAATCATAATTTTCAACAATTAATTTTTTTTTAACTAAATGAACAATAACAAAAGAATCATCAAGTAAACATGCAACATCAGATAAATGAACTGAAATTTGATAATCATTTATTTCATGATAATCACTTTCAAAATTAAATAAAATGGAATTTTTAGTTACAAATATAAATTCATTTCTATTTATTAATTTCTTTAAATTACCCTTTGAATTATATGTATATGGATTTATTTTATTTGTTTTTATTTCATTGTTCTTTTCATCATATACTATATTATGGACAACTGAATTTTTTGAATATGAAAATAATAATCTAAATTCAGAATTTTCATAAAATGTTTCAATAAAATAATAATATCCATCTGGAATTAAAGTTAGGAAATCACTTTCACTTTCTGAATTATTACAATATTGAAGGAAAATTATCATAAGAAATAAAGTGAATTTTGTCTCCATTTTTCTTACTCTAAACAAAAATAATAATTCTTAATATATAAATTTTAGTTGATAATTTATTTTTTTTACTAATATGAATTTTATTTTATATTAAAGAATAAAAATAAATGAAAAAAATTAATAAAAATTGTGGTCTAGGAATTATATTTAATTTTCATTATATAATAAAAGAGAAATATTATATAATAAATAAATAAAAAAAATAAGTATAAGGAATAAAATTAATTTATTTGTTATTGAAAAAATAAACATAGAAAAAAGTCTTTTATTTATATGAAGTTTTATAAAAAATTTTGATTTAACAATTATAAGAGTTAGTTATATTTTTTTTTGAATTTTGGTATATTAAATATGTAATTTTAATTGAATTAATATTTTATTATTTTTATAATTTATTAATTATGTTTTTTCAAATTAAATATATAAACAAATATACCAAAAAAATTTTATGTTATATTTTATCAATTTTCATAGATGACCATATCATCTTTGGAGTAATATACATAGCCATTCAATAATTTTAGTATTTTGTATTTATTTTGAAGAAATGATTTTTTTTAGTTATACCTAAAATACATGTAATCTTATCTACCTTCTCTATTTCCAAATCTTAACCCACCATTTCCCTCTTTTCCTTCATTTAGTTGTTTTTTAAGAATTTGAACAGCTCCTCTTTCTCTTAAAAAAATTTCTCATCGACATATGTTTCATTCTCTTATAATAATTATATTCATTAAAAAAAATATCTTTTTAAATTCATTTATTCCTTTGTGAAAATAGAAAATTAATAATGAAACTATGATTCAAGTTGATAAAACAGAAGAAGAATATAATAAAATGTATAAAATATTGACATAAAAAGAATTAGAAATATTAAATATAAATATAAAGAGAAATATATATATATATTAAATAAATCTAATTCAAAAATTTTAATTTTTTCATTAATTACAACAAAATAATAAAAATGATTTATTTAAATTTAACATTATAACTCTTAAAAGCAATCAAAATACAATAATATAAAATAATATTAGTTAATAATAACATTTTATTGATTTAATTAACTCAATTTACAATTCAAACATAGAATAACAAAGAAATAATATTTACTCAGTTTGAATAGAAATATTAAAAATTTGTTCTCCAATTTTAACTTCATAATTATCATTCATAGGATTTAATTCAAATAAATTATTGCTTAAAATAATCCAAGTACCATGAGTACTATGTTTTCTTTTTTCATTTCCATCAATTAAACACCATTTATTATTATTACTATAAATTAAAGTAGTATGAACTCTAGAAATATAATTATTATCTATTATAATTGAACATTTTTCTCTTCCTATTGTTATTGGAGAATCTTTTATTTTATAATTATATTCTAATATTCTTCTATTTTCTATATTTAATGTATTGTTATATAATTTCAAGCATAAATTATCTTCTTCTCCTATTGATATTGTTATTAGTATTTTACCTAATATTAAATATAATAATCTCATTTCTTCTTTATTGATAAAAAGTTCATTAAATATTCTTACTGTCATAAATAATTTATTTTTATTAAAATCTTTATTTAAATATTGAATATAATAACGAGTTTTTTTCCTATCATAAAATATAACAAATAATTGTTCAATGTTTATGATATTACTATTTAAATTAATATTAATATCATTATTTGATTTTTCACTCAATTCATTTTTAATTCCAAAATAAGTTTTTCCATCTCTTTTTCCTCTTAGACTTTCTACATAACCAGAAGCATCAATTTTAATAACTCTTCCATTAAATAAATTTCCATTTTTCATATCTGTTAAAATTAATTTTGGAGCTAATTCTATTTCTTCATCAACTATAATAATATCACTATTAACATTTACTTTCATTGGTTTTATTTTCTTGATATTTTTAATATTATCAAAATAATTTATATGATTTTTATTATCTATTATTATTCCTTTTAATTCTTTTTTGCTTTTTTTATCAGAACTAGAAAAAGAAGAAATGAATGATTTTTTACTGTTTTCAAAGTGATAATTTTTTTCTATAATATTACTATCGAAAAAAAAAGGATTTTTATTATTTAAATTGTCATCCATTTCAGTTAAAGAAATTCTTCTTTTATAATTACTATTATTATTATTTTCTTCTGTATGAGTAAAACTTAAAGTTGTAAATTGATGAATTTTACTATTTATAAAATGTTTATTTTCTTTAAAAGAAGAATCTATATTAAATATAAAAGAATTATTCTCTTTCTTATTATTTTCTTTATAATTGATGTCTGAGTTTTCTTTTGATTTATATGTTATATTTGATATAAATGAATAACGTTTTTGGTTTGATTCTTCTTTGTTATTTGAATTTTTTGAATTTGTATTACATGTTTTTATTTTATCATTTTTTTCTTCGTTTTGAGAATCACTTTTTAAATTTGATTGTACACTATTAAAAGTTTCTTCTTTTTTTTCTATTTTATTTCCACAACATTGAAAAAAATTTTTAATCATTGTAGTCATTTATATATTGATAATTTTCTTTATAAAATTTAATAAAAAGAGAAAAATATATTTATATTAAAAAAGATTTACTATATTAAATAATTAATAAATGATTAAAAGTCATTTCAATATTTTAAAGATAATCAATAGAAAAATTAATTATTACATTTCATTTAAGATATAAATAATTATATTACATTTATTTTTAAATTAATTTACTTTATTTATAAAAGATATAAATATATTTGATTTATATATAATTATTATTTTTTCTAATTAAATTAAAAATGAGTTTAACTGAATTAAGAGCAAGATTGGTTAATATATATGATAAAATATCACGTCAAAGTACTTTACAAGTGGGTTTAGAATTATTTAAAAATTTAATAAGAGATACATATACAAAAGATAAATGCTTATTTATAATAAAAGAATTAAGTGATTATACAAAAAAATTAAATGGAATAGAAAAAAAAGAATCTTTAATATTACTTCCTTTAATGTTTATAAGTCAACAATATATAAATTATTTACCAAAAATTTTATTAATCTTATCAGATAATATTAATCATACAACAGAATCAATATTTGAATATATATCTAAAATTTTTGGAGATATAATAATTCAAGTTCAAGAATATGATAATAATAATTTAATAAATGATAATTTATTTATTGAATTTTGCTTTGATTTATTAAGTTATTATACTTCAAAATTTTATGAAATAAAGGATTTAGATTTAAAAAGATATCATCAAGTTTGTGGTAATTTAATGTTATATCAATACATTAATAATAGTATTAATTTATTAACTGATGAACGTTTAATTGAAAGAATTTCTTATGTATTAACTAATCATATTTGTGTTTTAAATAAAAAAGGCTATTATGCAAAAAAAGAAGTTTTAAAAAGTTTATTAATACTTTTAATTAAAGTTAAAAAATTATATTCTCCTCATGCCAAAGAAACAATGAAAAAAATTTTATTATTAATTGAACAAAATAAAGGATTAAATTTTGAATATAATTTAAAAAAAAGTTTACTGGATATTATTTATAATTTAATATTTTTTAATAGATATGAAATTTATGAATTTGTAGATGATATTATATATTATGTTAAATTAATAAAAAACGATAAAAATAAAAATGTTAGAATGATATCAATGAATATTTTAAATATCTTAGAAGAAGAAGTTAAAAATTATGATAAAAATAATTTAACGTATAATTTCCATGAAACTAAAAAAAGTCAAAATGAATTTATAAATTTAATTAGACAAGATAAGTTAAATAAAGATAAAAAAGAATTTATTTTAGTTCAAAAAAGATATAATACTGATATTCTAGATGATAATATAATATATGATACTATTAACCATAAAAACAGTAATAATGTTAGTGAAAATGATAATATTAATGATAATAATGATAATGATTTTACTTCAAAAAGTAATCAAAATAATTTTAAAAGTTTAGATGATATAACAAATGAAATGAATAATATTAATCAAAGAAATACTAAATTAATATCTCTTGTTAGTGATTTACAAAGTTTTATGAATCAAAATTATAATTTAATAGACAATAAATTAAATAATATTAATCAAAGTGAACAAAATACCTTTTTAAAAAGCCAAAATCCAAATTTAAATCATATAATCCAAGAAAATAACAATAATATAAATACCCAAATTCCAAATTTAATATTAAATGATGATAATTTAATAAATTATTTATTAAATATTCCTAATGAAGAAATAAATATACTATCATCTCAAAACATAGAAGATATAATAAAAAGAATTATTTTATTATATTCTATAAACAAAAACAACAAGAAAAAATTATATAAAACTCTTCTACAAAAACTCATATCACAAAGTAAAAATTCACTTTCTCCTTCAATACAAATAATAACAACCAATCTATTAAAAAGCAATTAAAAAAACAAATTTTTTTATTTAAACAAAATATAAATATAATATCATAAATATAAGTAAAAACAATAAAAAAAATTTTAAAAAAATAAAAATTAATAATTTAAATAGAAATGGAAACAAATTAATAATGGAAGAAATAGATGATTATAAAACAGTATTTCAGTGTGTTGCAAAGATCAAGATAGAAAAATAAGTACAATAGGAATGGGAGGAATGATGAGAACATTAGGAAAAAATTTTGTGATAAAGAATTTAATGAAATATAGATAAAAAGATGGATTTGTTGAATTAAATAATTTTAATTTTAACGGTTGATATTAAAACTGATGATAATGAATCAAGAGAAGAATAAAGTATTTTAATAATCTTTTAATATTTTGATAGAGAGAGAATTGGGTTTATGGACACAATGAATTTAAAAATAATTTAACATTTATTTCTGAAAAATTAACTCCTAAGGAATTAATGAAATTAGATGAATTGTATAAATCACAAATTTATGATAATGGAAGGTTGAGATATAAGGATTCCCTTGAATTAATATATTGAGATTAAAATTTATATTCTAAGAATTATTTTGAACCTAATATAAATTGTTCTATATTTTTTACTTTCATCTTTTAATTAATATATAATTATCTTTGTTAGATTATTATATGTTTATTATTATTTAATTTTAAAATTTATATTTAAAAAATCACTAAAATATGATTAAATTATTTAAATAAATGAATATTCTAAAAAATGAAAATAATTCACAAAATGAATCTTTAATGAGTGCAGTAAATTTATTTTAATTATATATATTTTAGTCAGACATTCAAGAATTTAATGATATTCTTAAAAATTCAGAAGAAAAAAATCAAAAGAATTATATTTATAAAAAAGAAAATTTAAATAAGTTTGTTTATTTAATTAAATCTTTAATTGAAACTCATTATAAAACTCAAACTTTTTCAATTTTAAAAAATTATAATGCTTATGAAACTGTTTTAAAAAATGAACATGAAAAATTTTTCTTATATAAAGTTATTTATATACTTGATTTATATTATAAATCAATTATTCTACATTTTTTTTCTTCATTGAATATTTTCGGAAAAGAAAAATTTTTTATTGTGAAAAAAGAATCTAAAGCAATGAATAAATTATTTTGTTTAAGGAATATTTTTATTATAAATGATTTATTTTATAATAGAATAAATCTATATTTGAGAAATTATTTGAAACAATGGTATTTTCAAACTGTTTATTTAAGAAATGAAAAAGTAAAAAAATTTAAACAAAAAAATAAATTACAAAAAATATTTATTAAAGAATTCAAAAAAGACAAAAAATATTATAGAACAATTCTATTGAAAAAACTTAAATTGTATAATATTAAATATTTTGAATTTTATATTAAATCTATTTATTTTTTGAAAATGATTTTATATATTACACAAGGTTATTTAAAGAAATATAAAATGTCATTTTTTTCTTATATTTTCAAAAATAATGAAAATAATTTAAATGTATATAAAAAATTATTATTTAAAAAATTAATAACAAAAGGAATGAATTCAGAAAGTAAAAAAAAAATTCAATTTTTATTGAAAGAAATAAAAGAAAAAGATTATTTAGAAGAATATGAAAATTATAAGAAATCTTTAAATGAAATTACTAAATTATATCCTTTAATAATAAAATATAAATTATTTAATAAACAACTTTATCGAAATTTTATAAAATGGTATATAACAACAATTAAAATAAATGTAAAAAATAAAATTGATTTAAAAGAAGATTATTCAGGGAAATTAGTTAATTTAAGATTACTTCAATTAATTATTTATGTTAAAAAATTTTTACAATTTTATTTTAGATTTTTTATTTATCAAATAAAAAGAAAAATCAATTCAAAACCATTAACAATAATGGATTTAGAAGTTTTAGAAAATTTAAATTTAGATAAAATAAGTCAAGGTTTTTATAAAATAAATCATATAAAAGGAAATTTAAATCAAAAAATATTTGAGAGTTCTGATTTAAATAAAAAAAAAATATGTTTTTCATTTTGGAAAAATAATAAAACTAAAATTCAAGTTAATACATATAAAATCAATAATAATAAAGAGAATTTTAAAGATATTATTAAAGGTTATGAAAAATTATTCACAATATTTCAAATTAGAATATATAAATATTATTGTTTATTTTTTACTTTAGTAAAATCAAAATATGAAAAAAATGAAAGTTTCTACAAATTTATTATTGGATTAAATATAATAAATAACATTTTTATTAAATTAAAAATTAAAAAAAATTATCAATTTATTAATTGCTTACAAACGTATTTAAATAGTAAATTAATAATTGAAAATTGTTCAAATAATACAGAAAACTCAATTAAAAATAAACAAAAAGAAAAAAGTTTTATCTCAATTTATACATCATTAAATATAATAAAAAAAATTATATATAATTATGCATTATATAAACCTTTTAATACTTTAAAATCTTTTATTCCATATTCGTTGAATGATATAAATTCAGATATTTTAAGACATTCAAAAGTTCCAAAGAATCAAGATTCAATTAAAAAGAAAATTTATAAAAATATTTCTTCAATAATATTATCAATGGATAAGGAAATAAATATAAAACATAATAAATTAAAGATTTATAATTTTCTAGCAAAAAAAATATTAGATAAAGAAAGAATAAAAAAAATAAGACATAATAATTTAAATTATTATTTATCAAAATGGAATGATGAAAGAACATTAATATTAGAAAAGATAAAAGAAGACAAAGACTTTCAAAATGATTTAAATTTAAAAATAAATGAATATTCAGAAGGGATAAAATTTTTAGAAAATAAACTAAATAAAATAGTATTATCAGTAGAAAAGTGTGATAAATGTTCAAAAATATTAAAAAGTAGTAATTCACTTGTTAATTCTCATTATAATAATAGTAAAAAAGAAACAAAAACAGAAAAAAATAATGATGATGATTTAGATGATATGGATTTATTAGATGATGAAATGGAAGATGATGAAATTTATATTTCTTATTTAGAAAAGACTGAAAAAGACTTAAAAAATAATATTGAACTATTAAAAAAAGAAAAAGAAGAAGAACAAATTAATTTACAAAATGAAGTTGAAAGTTTAATTAAAGAATTAGAGAATTTTAATAATTAAATTTTAAATAAAAAAATTTCAAATAACTCATTATTAATTTTTTTACCATAATTTATTTATTTATTCCCAGAATAAATTAAAAATTTTAATTATAAATTAAAAACATTTTTTTTTTAATGAATACACAAAATCCTAATTTTCATTATGGAAATTCTCAGAATATAAATCAATTTAATCATCAATCAAATTTCCAAAATTTAAATCCTCAATACAATAATTTAAAGATGAATATTTATACTCCTCAAATTCCTCAAAATAACATATTTAATACAAACAATCCTCAAACGAGTAAAAGCAATAATTTCATAATGGGATATAATAATAATAATATAATAGGCGCAATGAATAATAATAATCAAAATAATTTTAATAATAATATAAATGTTATTCCATATTCTCAAAATAATAATATAAATTTACCTTCTATAAATAATAATAATAATTATATAGAAAACGATTTTCGTCCTTATAGTGGAAATGACTTATTATATGCAAAAGAATTAAAACAAAGAAAACAAGAAGAATATAGAAAAATATTAGATGAACAAATTCAAAGTGTTAATCAAAGGAAAGAAAATGATAAAATAAAATATAAAAATTACGAAAGCAATTCTTCCTTTTTGAATTTGCCAGATAATAATAATAAAACAATAACAAAACCATATATTGATGATAAACAGAAAGAAATAGAAAGAAAGAAGAAAATGGAATATAATGAAATATTAAGACAACAAGTAGAAGAAAGGAAAAAAAGAGAAGAAATGGAAAAGCAGAAACAAAAGGAAGAAGATATTAAATTTGAAGTTAAAATACAGAAACAATTAGAAGAGAGAAAAATTCAAGAAGAATATCATAAAAAATTAGAAAGCTTAGGTAAACATAATAAAAATATGGAAAGTCCAGATAATATTATGTATACTAATAATCCTATTCCAAATAATAATACTATTGAACAACAATTATTTTCTTCTTCTCCTCCTCCTAATTTATATTTACAAAATACTTTAAATAATAATAATAATGGAACTTTAAATAATAATTTAAATAATTATACTCAAGTTTCTTCTTTTCCAGCTCAATATATTCAACAACAAATGTTTAATCAAAATAATACTTTTCAAGGAAATAATTATCCAAATAATAATAATAATTATAATCAAAATGAAAAAATTGAATATTTAAATAATCAAACATATCAACCTAATAATAATTATTATGGTCAAAGACCTTTAACTCAATATCATCCAACTTTAAATAATAATGAATTTTTTGATAGTCCAAATACTTCAAATAATAATTTTACTAGAACTCAATCAACAAGAATTCAAAGTTTAAATTATAATACTTTAAATAATAATAATAATCAAATTAATAAAACAAGTAATATTAATATTGAAGAATTATTTGAAAAATATGTAAATGATTGCCAAAATTTAATATCTCAATATGAAATTACAATGGAAAATTTCCCTTTTAATCCTTCTTTACAAAAAGATAATAATGATACTATTAGGGCTCTTATTAATGAAAAAGATAAATTTAATAATCAAATTCAAAATGGACAAGAAGAATTAAAAAATTGTTTAGGATTTTATCCTAATTTAAGTGAATTTAATATGAAAATTACTAAATATTTATCTTTAGTATTAGATAGAAAAATAAGAGAAATACAAGAAATTTCAAAAAATTATCAAAATAATAAAAAAAAATATGATAATTATCTTAATCCAAATAAAAACATAAATTTAAACAATAATTATCATAATGTAAATAACCAGAATCAAATAAGAAAAAATGAAAATAATAATTTTAATTCAAATATAAATTCTTTAACAGTAAGTCAAATTAATAAGCAAATTATAGGATGTCAATATAGAAGTAAATACGAAGATTTAAGAAAAT
>JAEEGI010011603.1_pt1 | contig 18993 bp, 14 predicted proteins | sample 8958751 | NCBI WGS metagenome assembly JAEEGI01 (sample SAMN16246545, study PRJNA631951) | gut metagenome | biome: gut microbiome; feature: rumen; material: KS-attached | host: Bos | place: Iran: Karaj | collected 2018-10 | reverse complement strand
CCCCCGGCGTTCCGGGCGGTGCCATCATGGCCGCCCTGGGCGTCCTGTCCAGCATCCTTGGCTTCGACGCCACCCAGCAGGCCCTCATGATTACCCTCTACATCGCCATGGACAGCTTCGGCACCGCCTGCAACGTCACCGGCGACGGCGCCATCGCCCTGATCATCGACAAAATTGCAAATAAGAAAAAATGAAAAGACTAATTACCTTTCTTGCAGCGGCTTTTTTGAGCGTAGCTGCGTTCGCGCAGGCATACACTGTTGGCGGCGTTACTTACTATGTTGGTGGCGGCGTGGGCCCGGGCAAGGCCTCCACAAGCGGAATAGATGTGGATGGCGGGCGCGGGGGTGTGGCGGACTTCGTCATAGTGTATGATCCGGATGAAGACATTGTGAGATTGACCATCGAAGTTTCAGGGCGGATTCCCTTTTTGTCGGAATCGACCGACGAAATATCTCCTGAACGCATTTATTTCAAGGATGGCAGCACCCTGAAGATTAAAGCCGGCGCATGCGACATGTGGCAGGGAGAGAGGGGAGTGCTCAATACGGTTATCATTGACGTGGCATGCGAAGATTGTTTCTCCGTTTACTCTCTCCTTCGCAGCAAGGATATCAAGCAGATTAATATTGCAGGAGGGAAGCCGCTCTCCCTTGCAAAGCTCGGGGCGTCATCGGCAAGTGTCATAGACAATATGTGCCGATTGATGGAGCTGGACGGAGCGATTCCGGAAGGCATGCCCGGCAAATCGCCGCATCATCACTGGGCCATCGACAAGGAGTATAATGGCCCCCTGAAGCATCAGATCGGCGATACGCTGGTTGTCGACGGGCACAAGGGCGTTATCTTTGAAATCTCGTCCCGCGGCGCTCACGGAAAGGTGATTTCGGTTGAGGTGTCCGAGCCGCTGGAGTTTTTCGACGGCCACCACAAGGATTTCGGGAACACCAGTTACTCAGACGGTATGGCGAACGCAAAGGCAATCCAGGCCATCAGCGGCTGGAAAAGGCACTTCCCCGCTCTGAAGTGGTGCACCTCCCTCGGCCCCTCATGGTATCTCCCCGCCTGCGGCGAGCTAAACCGCGCCCTCAGTGTCTTGTCCGTGCTGGGCGATGAAGTCGCACAGGAGAACTCATATTGGGCCCTCCACTCCACCTATGGCTACTTCTCCGAGCTCCCCGGCGACATCGACTTCGACCAAAACAACCCTGAGATGCGCGTGTACATATCCCGCCCCGTCTACGCTGTGGCTGCCTTCTGAGCGTCCCCATCGGCCTTTTAATATGAAACGGCACGAAATCATTTTTGTGCCGTTATTTTTGCATTTGTGCCTGAAAACGCTTAACTTGCGTGCCGCAAGTTTTTGCAATGACAATAATTACTAATAATCATATATTGTTATGCTAAAAAAACAGTATGTAACACCTGAATTCCTGTCTTACGAGGTAAGGCTGGAGCAGACCATTCTGTCCGAAGTGGAAAAAATGACCACTGTGGACGGTAGTTGGGAAGAAGAGGATGAAATTGCGACCCCTTAAAAAGCGAACGACTATGAAAAAAGCATTATTTCTTGTAGCCGTTGCTACACTTACTCTTCTCTCTTGCCAGAAAGAAATTGAAACCAACGATGTGAAGCCCGCAAAAGACGGCTTTACCTTCAAGGCCTCCATTGAGGCTCTCTCTGATGCCGATACAAAGGCAACTATCGATGCCAGCAACGGACTCGTCTGGGCGGAGAACGACATGATTGGTATTTATTTCCCTGCGTGGGGCGATAAGAATCAGCCCTTCAAGCTCAATGCCGCCTCCGCTGGTCAAGCCGAGGGTGAATTTACCATTGCCTCTGCAGCTGACCCTTCAGGGGCCACTGCAACGGCCGCATACTTCCCTTGGTGGGATACTGAAGGCCTCTCCGCTACTTATCCGTCCAGTTCTCAAACCAATGTTTGGGATGGTGTCGTCTATTTCAAAATGAAGGAGGAGTACTACGGTTATTCTAACGGCAGAATGCTGACACCTCTCGTAGCCCCCATAACAAGCAGTAGCGATAATATTGCCTTCAAGCACGCCGGTGCGGCTGTAAAGGTTACCATCAACAATCTCGTTAGTGGAACTTATCATGCGAAGATGTCTGTTACCGGACAGCAGATTGCGGGTGCCTTCCACGTGAATCCCGCCAACGCGGGTACAGATGCTCTGGCAGTGGATACTGGAGCGGAAGATGTCAATAAGAATAACGTCACCCTGCATGCATGGAAGAGTTCCGGTTCATTCACCTGGATTTTCCCTGTTCCAGAACTCACCACTCCTAAGCTTCAGTTTGAGATAGAGGATGAGAATCATGTTACGGTTTGGTCTACGAAACTTAAGGCTCAGGCAAACGACCTTAAACGTGGCGATGTTCTCGTGCTGCCTGCCCGTGATATTCCTCTTTATTCTAAGTTTGTTCAGGATGCTGCCTGCGAATGGTCATTCTCCGGAAACATCAACGGCAGCGCCTGGCAGGATAATGTCCAGATGATGAAAGACGGCAAGTATTGGATTCTTGCAGGCTGCACTTTCGCGGCTGGCGATGAGTTCAAGATTCGCAAAAACAAAGATTGGGGCGAGGCATATCCTTCCAGCAACTGGGCGTTCAACGCAGGAAATGCAGGATCTAAAGATATTATTTTCAATAGCGAGACAAAAGAAATCCAAGTCGTTGCTCATAAATTCCCGTATCCCGAGCCGGACTTCTCTTATATGTCTTCATCTTCTTCCATCACCATTGATGGAGATATGACAGACTGGTCATTTGTTGCTACTTTGACCAGCGGAAGTGACGGCCCTTCCAGAATCCGTTCTTGGAAGTTCTATTCTGATTCCAGTAACCTCTATTTTTATTTCGTCTTGAGGAAGAATAGGATGACATCTGGAAATGCACTTAAGATCGGGTTTAGTTGGGACGATTCCGGTTCCTATTCTGCTGAAGATCTTAAAAACCTTGAGGCAACAGTAGAATTCTATCCTTTCACAAATTCATCACAAGGCACGCCGACCTGCGTTGATGGCACCATAAATGCTGCAACGATTAATGGCAGTGCAGTAACCGATGCGGGTATAGTGGCTTATGGTAATAATCCTACCTCGTCCACTGCAGATGACGCTGATTACTATCTTGAAATCAGTATTCCGAAATCCAAGATTCCTGGCCTGCCCGCAAGCGGTGCGCTTCAGGCTGGTGCTACCTACGCATGGTATGAAACAGCATTGCAGGACATCACTCTTTAAGCGATCCTGATTCCTATACTTTTTCGCCACTCCGGTTCGGTCCGGGGTGGCGAAATTGTTTTGGCGCGGCCGGCATTCGTGCCTGCTGATGGAGACGTTGTGATTTCAGGGGCGGGAACGTCTCCAAAAGTGAGAGTGTACCCAATGGTTATGGAGAAGTTCCCCGGCATAAAAACACAACGTCTCCAAAACTGTGCGTCCAGGGGGGGGCGGTTTGCAAAACTCGGGGCGAATAGCTAATTTTGCGGCGTGAAAAACGCGATGGTCGCGAAATGGGCGACAGTTGCAAAAAGGACGCAAAAGACGTGAAAAAAGAAATGACATTCAAGGCGGCGCTGTTCGATTTGGACGGGGTGCTGATAGATACGGAGCAGCAGTACGACAACTACTGGGGCGAGATTGCGGCGAGGTACATTCCCGGGCATCCGGAGATGGTGCAGGACATAAAGGGCACAACGCTGGTGGATACGTTGGAGAGGTGGTTTTCCGGCGATAGGGAGTACCTGCGGCCGGAGGTTACGCGCCTTATGGACGAGTTCGAGGCGAATATGCCTTTCTACCCGGTGAAGGGGGCGAGGGAGTATGTGGCGGAACTCCGGAAGAGGGGTGTGCCGATGGCGGTAGTAACCAGCAGCAACCGCACCAAGATGTCCAACGTGTACCGCAGCTTCCCGCGCTTTATCGAGACATTCGACGCCATTCTCACGAGCGAAGACTTTAAGGCCAGCAAGCCGGACCCGGACTGCTACCTGAAGGCGGCGGCCCGTCTGGGCTTCAAGCCGGAGGAATGCATCGTGTTCGAAGACAGCATTAAGGGCCTGCAATCGGCCCGGGCTGCAGGGACGAAAGTGGTTGGCCTTGCCACCACTGTGCCGATGGAGGAGATCCGGCCCCTGTCGGATTGGCAGTTCAACGACTTCGTCGAAATCCTGAGATCTCTCGACTACGCTCGAGATGACAAAGGGGGCTCGAGATGACAAATAATTGGAATAAACGAAAGAAGTGTCTATATTTGTAGGACAAAACAGTATCGGCATGAAAAAGAAAAACATATTCAGGGCTATTGGCGCCGCAATCCTTTCGCTGCTAGGATTTAACAGTTGCGATATTATCGGCAATATCGTCGCACCGGTATGCGAATACGGATGCCCGCATGCGGAGTTTAAGGTCATCGGCACGGTGAAGGATGCGGAAGGCAATCCCATCCCCGGAATCCAGGTTAAGTCCGAGAATATCTGGACCGATGATATTAAAACAGCCGAAGACGGCAGCTATTCCATTGCCAGCGAAGGATTCCCCACGGAGACACTTCAGCTGGTATTCGAAGATGTTGACGGAGAGGAAAACGGCGGCAAGTTCAAGACTCTGGAGGCGGAGGCCACGCTTAAGCAAACACAGACTGGCGACGGCAAGTGGGACAATGGCTCCTACGAAGGCAGCCTGGACGTTACTCTTGAAAAAGAATAATGGTCGGCCTGAAAAAGCGCCTCGCCCTTGAGGTGAACCGAAATCTACAGGAAAGCGTAATCAGGGAACATCCCTTGACTACGCTTTTTTGGGAATGTACCCTCCGCTGCAATCTTGCCTGCCGGCACTGCGGAAGCGACTGCCACAAAACCGCCGCTTTCAAGGACATGCCGGTGGAGGATCTGTTTCCCACGCTGGATAGTATTGCAAAAGCATACGATCCCCACAAGGTGATGATTATTGTCACGGGAGGGGAGCCTTTGGTGCGGAAAGACCTTGAGCGTTGCGGCCGGGCGTTTTATGAGCGGGGTTTCCCCTGGGGTATGGTTACGAATGCCGTGGGGCTCACGCCGGAACGCTATAAGAGCCTTCTGGAAAGCGGGCTTCGCTCCGTGACCATTAGCCTGGACGGCATAGGAGAAACCCATGACTGGATGCGCGGGATGCCCGGCACATACGATAAAGCCCTGAAAGCTATCAGCATGGTGGCTTCTTCCGGAGCGGTTGTATTCGATGTCGTTACCTGCGTTAACAAACGTAGCATCAAGCAGTTGCCGCAGATCAAGGAACTGCTCATATCCCTCGGCGTAAAGGCCTGGCGCCTGTTCACGGTGTTCCCCGTGGGCCGCGCCGCCCAGGATCCGGAGCTCCGGCTTTCCGGCGAAGAATTCCGCGCCGCGCTGGATTTCATCAAGGCCACGCGCAAGGAGGGCCGCATCAAATGCAGCTACGGCTGCGAGGGCTTCCTGGGGGATTACGAAGGCGAAGTGCGAGACGGTTTCTTTATATGCTCGGCGGGCATAACCGTGGGATCTGTAATGGCCGATGGCTCCATCGCCGCCTGCCCCAGCATCCGTGCCGACTACAGCCAGGGCAACATATACAAGGACGATTTCGTCACCGTGTGGCAAACCCGCTACCAGCAGTATCGCGACCGCTCCTGGATGCATACCGGGGAGTGCGCCGCATGCAAATGGTTCCGCTACTGCCGCGGCAACGGTATGCACCTTCGCGACGCCTCCGGCAACCTCATATTCTGCCACCTCCACCGCCTTCAGGAGCAATGACCCTTATTCTCACAGGCAGTCCCACCCGCTACGGCGAGCCGTCGTTCACCAAGGACAACGGCTTTCTGAAGACCGTGAAGCGGGAGCTGGCGGAGGCTGTGGCAAGAAGGGGCGGCGATAAAAGCCCGCGGGTGCTGCTGATCAGCGCGGCGCCGGACGACAAGGGTTTCACCGAATCGGTTCGCAAGGGAATGACTCTTTGCATCCATCGCTCCGGAATCCGCACCTCCAAAGTCATCATGCTGGACCGTCATAACGCCCCCGATGCGGCAAGGCTCGTTGCCGATGCCGACTGGGTGATTCTCTGCGGCGGGCACACTCCAACCCAGAACCGCTTCATCGGCGAAATCGGCCTGAAAGGCATCCTGGAGGGCTATGACGGGCTGGTTATGGGATGCAGCGCCGGGTCGATGAACTGTGCCGATTTGGTATATGCGCATCCGGAGCTTAGCGGAGAAGCCATCGACTCGAAATACAAGAAATGGCTCCGGGGGTTGGGGCTCACAAGCATCAACATCGTCCCGCACTACGGTCAGGTTCGAGGGATGGAGATCGACGGAAAGCGGCTGTTCGAAGACATTGTGATTCCGGACAGCATCGGCCATAAATTTTATACGTTCCCGGACGGAGGGTATATCCTCTGCAAAGACGGAAGAAGTACGCTTTACGGCACCGCGTGGGAGATTTTCGGCGGGGCCATGAGGCAGGTTTCACATGAAAATAAATCATACAGTTTTATGAATCTCATATTCATCTCTCCCCATTTTCCGCAGACCTACTGGCATTTCTGCGCGGGGCTCAAAAACAATGGCGTGAATGTATTGGGCATTGCCGATACTCCCTACGAGAACCTTCCCTGGGAGCTCCGCAACTGCCTCACCGACTATTACATGGTGCAGAACCTGGAGGATTACGACCAGGTGTACCGCGCCGTGGCATGGTTCGCCCACAAGTGGGGCAAGATAGACTGGATTGAATCCAACAACGAATACTGGCTGGAGCAGGACGCCCGCCTGCGCACGGATTTCAACGTGGTAACAGGCATCCGCAACGACCACATCGCCGCCATCAAGAACAAGAGCGAGATGAAGAAGTACTACGCCCTTGGCGGAGTGCCCACGGCGCGTCAGATCAAGGCGGCGGAAGGCTTTGCCGCGGTGAAGGCGTTCGCTGCCAAGGTTGGTTATCCCATCATCGCCAAGCCGGACAATGGAGTTGGCGCAGAAGGAACGTTTAAACTGCACTCAGTTGAGGAGCTTCAGGAGTGGTTCGCATCACATCCGCAGAACTTCCGCGCCTTTGTGGTGGAAGAGTTCATAACCGGCCTTCTGGTGTCGTACGATGCCGTCTACAATGACCGGCAGGAACCGCTTTTCGAGTCGATGGGCGTATATCCCACCCCCATCATGGAAATCGTGAACAAAGGCCTGGACTCCTGTTATTATGTCGATAAAACCGTGCCCGCAGCCCTCCGCGACGCCGGTCGCAGGACAGTGAAGGCCTTCGGAATCCGCAGCCGTTTCGTGCATCTTGAATTCTTCAAGATCGACCGAGACCGCGAGGGCCTGGGCCCCAAAGGCACCTTCGTGGGCCTGGAGGTGAACATGCGCCCCGCCGGCGGCTACACCCCGGACATGATGAACTTCGCCCACTCCACCGACGTATATCAGATCTGGGCCGATATGGTCGCCTTCGGTGAGCGCCACAAAGAGCAGGGCGAGCAGTACTTCTGCGCCTATGCCAGCCGCCGTGATTCCTGCACCTACAAGCACACCCACGGCGATATTCTGGCCGCCTACGGCGATGCCATATGCATGTGCGACCGCATGCCCGCCGCCCTTTCCGGCGCCCTGGGCGACCAGGTGTATATGGCGCGCTTCCTCGCAAAGAAAGATATCCAGCCCTTCTTCGACTACGTCTGCGAAAGAGGGTAGCGCGCGTAAAATGTAACTCGTTGTGTGTTAGTGTTTTATGAAAATTGCCTGGGGCATTTTTGCCCCAGGCAATTTGTGTATCTGCCAAAGATTCAGAGAGTTGCATTTTACGGCAAAAACAGGGTGGTCTTTCATTTCTGCCAAAGATTTTGTATATTGGGAGGAATTTATACACTGAAACTGTCATGTCCAAGTGGATTGTAATCGAAATCGACGGCAAACTAGCTTCCGTGGCCGGGGATTACAGGCATTTCCCCAAGATTGCCGCGGAAATCGCCTCCCTTCCTCCGGAGAAAACAGGCCGGGTAACAACCCGTAAGATAACCACGGAAGAACTCGTGGACCTTGCCGCCAAAACCCGCTGGGAAGATATGCGCCTTTTCGGCACCAGGTTCCAGCTGAAAGTGTGGAAAGCCATCTACGATCTGGAACCCCGCCTTCACAGCTACTCGGAGTTCGCATCCCTGGTGGACAACCCCCAGGGCGTGCGGGCCGTCGCCCACGCCGTGGCTTCCAACCCCGTTGCGTACATCATCCCATGCCACCTCATCGTCCCAAAAGAGTCCATGGACAAAGCCCGCGAAATCCGCGCCCTGGCGCAGAAAACGCTCTTCCAGGGCCAGGACCTGTACCTTCTTGACACCCTTGATGTGGGGGAATATGCGTATGGCCCGGACGTGAAACGCGAACTTATAAAACTACAATTAGCAAGTAATAAATGAGATTTCTCGACTACGCTCGAAATGACAAGTAGGGAGGCTCGAAATGACAAACGAAGTGGTTTAATGTAGTACAAGAGGAGGGAAAAAACTTTTTCGCTCCCCCTTGTGGGGTAGAAAAAGTTTTGTTCCCGACGACTTAAACGAAATGTTTAAAAAACAAACACATATGAAAAAACTAGTAATCGCAGTATTGGCCGTTGTTGCCGTTTGCATGGTTGCATGCAAGGAGAAGCCGCAGGAGGCCCCGTTACACCCGGAATGGACCTACAATTCCGTGGTTTACGAAGTGAATATCCGCCAGTTCACCCAGGAGGGCACTTTTGCTGCGCTTGAGCAGCATCTGCCGCGCCTTAAGGACCTTGGCGTAGACATCGTCTGGCTCATGCCCATGTACGAAATCGGCACGGAAGGGCGTAAGGGCTCACTGGGCTCGTATTATGCCATATCGGACTATAAGAAAGTGAACCCGGAATTCGGCACGATGGAAGATTTCGAGCACATGCTCGGCGTGGCTCATGAACTGGGCCTCAAGGTTATCCTGGACTGGGTTGCCAACCAAACCGCTCCGGACCATGTGTGGATGACCGAAAAGCCCGCAGACTTCTACGAGCGCGACAGCCTGGGCAACGCCATCTGGGAATACGACTGGACCGATACCCGCAGCCTAAACTACGAAAACGAGGAAGTGTGGTGGGCCCAGGATGACGCAATGCGTTTCTGGCTGGAAAAGGGCGTGGACGGCTTCCGCTGCGACGCCGCCGGAGAAGTTCCCGCAGAATTCTGGAAGGGAATCCTGCCCAAGATGAACAAGGACTATCCGGAAATCTACCTCCTGGCAGAAGCCGAGCGCACCAACCTGGCAGATCCCACCGAAACCTTCGATGCCAACTACGCCTGGGAACTCCACCATCTGCTCAACAGCATGGCCCAGGGCAGCAAGAACGCAGCCGACCTGAAAGCCTATGTAGAGAAGGACGCAAAAGCTTTCCCCAAAGAAGCCTTCCGCCTCACCTTCACATCCAACCACGATGAGAACTCCTGGCAGGGCACCGAATTCGAGCGCGAGGGAAAGGCCGCACAGGCATGTGCCGTGCTCTGCTTCACCCTTCCGAACAGCCAGCCGCTCATCTACACCGGGCAGGAAATCGGTATGGACCACCGTCTGGCTTTCTTCGAGAAAGATCCCATCGACTGGGGTACACCTAACGATTTCACAGACTTCTATGGCAAGCTCACGGCCCTCAAGCACGAGAATCACGCTCTTGATGCTGGCGAACGCGGCGGCGAAATCACCTGGTGGGAAACCGGTAACGACGGCATGGTGGCCTTCCATCGCGAAAAGGACGGCAACAAAGTGATTGTGCTGGCATATTTCGGAGAGTCTCAAAAGGCCGATCAGCCCAAGGCTGAGGCATCTGCTGCAAACGACAACCGTCCCCAGGGAGAAACCATTGCCGAGCCTTTCAAGAATCTTGAATCGGCTCCCATCCATTACACGGTGAAACTCGACGGTATCTATACCGATGTCTTCCATGCCACCACCCATGAGGGAGAGTATGAGGTCGACCTGGCTCCGGGTGATTATATTGTTCTTACAAAATGAGAAAAGTTGTTTTGATTCTTGCCGCAGCGCTTCTTGCCAGCTGCTGTGGCGTGGAGATAAAGGATTATGAGACGCTTTCCAGCCCGGACGGGAAACTGGAAGTGCGTGTGGGCCTCACTGCGAAGGGCGCTCCGGCGTATGAGCTTCTTCACGAAGGAAATGCCGTTGTGAAGCCTTCACGACTGGGGTTTGAACTCATCGGCATGGATGATCTCAAGGATGGATTCTCCCTTGTCGATGCCAGCCGCGACAGCCTGGACGAGACCTGGGAGCCCGTTTGGGGAGAGGAGGCAAGCATCCGCAATCACTACAATGAGATGCTGGTGCGCCTCACCCGCAAGGACGGTGTGAACATGAACCTTCGTTTCCGTCTGTACGACGAAGGCCTGGGCTTCCGCTACGAGTTCCCGATGGAGAACAAGCTCATCTATTTCAACATCAAAGAGGAACTCACGGAATTCGCGATGACGGGCAACCACACCGCATGGTGGATAAGCGGCGACTATGATTCCCAGGAGTATAACTACACCTGCAGCCGCCTGCGCCAGATTCCTTCCCTGAATCACAAGAGCCGTATCTATCAGGCCTCCCAGGAGGAAATCAACAAGAATTGCGTGCAGACCGCCCTTCAGATGAAGACCGACGACGGGCTGTACATCAATATCCATGAGGCTGCCGTGGTGGATTATCCCACAACCAACCTGGAGCTGAAACCCAGCAAGCTTACATTCCGCACGTGGCTCACTCCTGATGCACAGGACGTCAAGGGCCGTATGCAGGCTCCCTGCAACACTCCCTGGCGCACGGTTATGGTGTGCGAGAAGGCAACCGACGTGCTGGCCAGCCGCCTGATCCTGAACCTGAACGAGCCCTGCGCCCTGGACGATGTTTCCTGGATTCATCCCGTGAAATACATGGGCGTATGGTGGGAGATGATTACCGGCAAAACCCAGTGGTCATATACCTACGACTTCCCGTCCATCAAGCTTGGCGTTACGGATTATTCCAAGGCTACTCCTCATGGCAACCACGGCGCCAACAACGAGAATGTGCGCCGTTACATCGACTTTGCCGCAGACAATGGCTTCGACGCCCTTCTTATCGAAGGCTGGAACGAAGGCTGGGAAGACTGGTTCGGCTGCAAGAAGGACTATGTGTTCGATTTCGTCACACCTTATCCGGATTTCGACCTGCCTGAACTCAACAAATATGCCCATGGCAAGGGTATACGCCTGATTATGCACCACGAGACTTCTTCATCGACCCTCAATTATGAGAGGCACCTGGAAGAGGCCTACGACCTGATGAACAAATATGGCTACGACGCCGTGAAGAGCGGATATGTGGGCGAGATAATCCCTTACGGCGAACGTCATTACAGCCAGCCTCTTATCAATCATTACCTGTACTGCATCAGGGAAGCGGCAAAGCATCACATCATGGTTAATGCGCATGAGGCCGTGCGCCCCACCGGTCTTTGCCGTACATATCCCAACATGATAGGTAACGAGAGTGCGATGGGCGGGGAATACCGTTCCCGCATCAATCCGGGCCACACCACAATCCTGCCATTCACGCGCCTTCAGGGCGGGCCGATGGACTACACTCCCGGCATCGTGGAGCAGGATATGGCCATTACAGCTCCCGGCCAGAGCGGCAAGATGCGCCACACCATCTGCAATCATCTGGGACTTTACGTGACGTTCTACAGCCCCCTGCAGATGGCTGCCGACCTTCCCGAGAACTACGAGCGCTTCATGGACGCCTTCCAGTTCATCAAGGACGTTGCGGTTGACTGGGACCAGAGCCTGTACTTGAGCGCAGAGCCCGGTTCTCACATCATCGTGGCCCGTCATCCCAAGGTGGAGTCACTGAACAAGTCGCAGGCCTCCGTGGCCACTCTGGCCGATGGCAGGAAGGATGCCATTTCCGGAGCCGCACGCTTTGTATTTGCCCTGCCGGAGGGCGTGAATACGCTTGCCGGTGCGCAGCCGCGCGACGTTTGGTACGTTGGCGGCATAACCGGCGAAAACGCGATGGACTACTCCCTGGCGTTGAACTTCCTGAATCCGGACCTCAAGTACGAGGCAATCATCTACCGTGACGGCCCCGATGCCGATTATGAGACGGCTCCGCAGTCATACGTAATCGAGAAGAAAGAGGTCACATCGGCCGATGTCATCCCCATCCACATGGCCCGCAGCGGCGGATTTGCGATATCGATCAGGGAGATTGTATTATGAGAAAGTTATTGTTTGCGCTCATGGCCCTGGCCATGATAACGTCTTGCCAGGGCAGCAAGCCTCCGGTGGTACTGGATTCGAGGATTGACATCAGCGTCATTATTCCCGATACAACTCCTGCCGATGACGCCATCTACATTGTGGGCCCGTTCACGGGCGGGGAGGCATTCACCATCGGCAATCCCGCCTGGAAGCTCGAGCGCTCCGGAGTGAACTGCTCCATAAAGCTGTCGCCGGATACATTCATCGGCAATTATACTCTTGAGGATGGTTTCCATTTCGTATCGGCCACCCTTGGGGATGAGCTGGATGCCGAAGGAAATGAGGTGAATCGCGTCCTTGGTGGCAAGGAAGGAAGTTATGTCGTGGCTAAGTGGTCGAAATAATGGAAGAAATCAGAATTCACTGTATCAACGACGGGAAGTATTATCCTGTTGAGGCCGGGCAGCGTCTGCGTGACATTGCGCCGGAGTTTGTTACCGATCCCAAAACCGGGAAGCAGTATCGCACCCTGGCGGCACTGGTGGACCATAAACTGAAGCAACTGGACTTCACCCTGTTCTATCCGCACGAGGTGGAGTTCATCGGCTACAATCACCCGGAAGGAAGGCGTACGTATATCCGCTCGCTGTGCTTTGTGCTGCAGAGGGCAATGCGCTCGCAGTTCCCGGAGGAAGCGCTGGAGATCAACCACTCGCTTCCCAGCGGCCTTTACTGCCGCTTTGACGACCGCCGCATCGAGGACGATGAGATTGTGCGTCTGCGCGATGAGATGCGCCGCCTGGTGAGCCTGGACCTTCCTTTCACCAAGAAGAAAATGCCGGTAGGGGAGTCGTCCAAAATATTCGAGTCGCAGAGGCAGCCCCTTAAGGCCGGGCTGGAGTACACCATCGGCCGTCCCTTCTACAGCATCTATTTCCTGGATGGCGTGGCCGACAGTTTCCACGGCCCGCTGGTGCCTTCCACCGGATATCTGGAGGTATTCGACCTTATGCCTTATCATCATGGTTTCTGCCTGCAGTATCCCTCCTCTGAAGATGTTTCCAAGCCCATTCCCCGCCGCAAGCAGATAAAGCTTACCAACACGCTTAAGGACTATGGCCAGTGGTGCAAGAATACCGGCATCAAGAGCGTTGCCGCGCTTAACCAGACGCTTCTGGACGGAAAGGCGGTGAAGCTCATCAATCTGTGCGAGGCCCGTCAGGAAAGGGCTTACGCGGGTGTGGCCGATAAAATATACGCAGAGCGTGAGCGTCTGAAGATCGTGTTCATCGCCGGGCCGTCGTCCAGCGGAAAGACTTCTTCTTCACTGCGGCTTGCCCAGCAGTGCCGTGTGCTTGGGCTCTACCCCAAGGTGATAGAACTGGACAATTACTTCGTTTCCCGCGAGCGCACCCCGCTGGACGAAGACGGAAACTATGACTTCGAGGCCCTCCAGACTATGGATCTGGAGCTGCTGGCGCAGCATCTGGAGGCCCTTCTCCGCGGCGAGGAAATTGAGGTTCCCCGCTACGATTTCAAGCAGGGGAAACCTTTCTTCGAGGGCAATATGATGCATCTTGAAGAGAACGACCTTCTTATTATGGAAGGTATTCACGCCCTTGATCCGGATATGGTGCCAACGGTGGACCAGAGCCGCATCTTCCGCGTGTATGCATCGGCCCTTACATCCCTGAAGCTGGACGAGAACAACTGCATCTCCACCACCGACAACCGTCTCCTGCGCCGCATGGTGCGGGACAACCGCGTCCGCGGCATAACTCCGGAAGACACACTGCTCCGCTGGCCCTCTGTGCGCCGCGGTGAGGACAAATGGATTTTCCCGTTCCAGGAGAATGCCGACGTGCAGCTGAACACCGCCCTCCTGTACGAGCTTCCCATGCTCAAGTACTTTGCAGATCCTCTCCTGAGGCGCATCCTGCCCTCCTCCCCGGCATTTTCCGAGGCGGTTCGCCTGCACAAGTTCCTTGAGTATATCGTGGCCCTTCAGCCCTCCGAAATCGCCGCCATCCCTCCCACATCCATCATGCGGGAATTCATCGGCGGCCAAACGCTGTAAATTTACTTCTCCAAAACGCCCCGCAGGTACGGGCCTGTGACGGAGGCAGGATTTGCGGCAAGCTGTTCGGGAGTGCCCTCTGCCACGATGAGGCCGCCGCGGCGGCCGCCTTCCGGGCCCATGTCCAGAAGCCAGTCCACGCTCTTGAGCACATCCAGATTGTGCTCGATGATGATTACGGTGTTACCCGCATCCACCAGTTTCTGAAGCACGCTCAAGAGCACTTTTATGTCCTGGAAATGGAGGCCCGTGGTGGGCTCGTCCAGGATGTACAGCGTGCTGCCCGTTGAGGGGCGCGACAGTTCAGCTGCCAGTTTCATGCGCTGGGATTCGCCACCGGAAAGGGTGACGGCGCTCTGGCCAAGGTGCACGTAGCCAAGGCCCACATCCACCATCGCCTTCAATTTCGCAGCGATTTTGGGCACGGGTTTGAAGAACTCGTAGGCCTCGTCCACCGGCATGTCCAGTACATCGGCAATGCTCTTTCCCTTGTAACGCACGGCCAGGATATCCTCATTGTAGCGTTTGCCGCGGCATTCGTCGCAGGGAACGTTTACCGACGGCAGGAAATTCATCTCAATTACCTTAATGCCGGCGCCTTTGCATGCCTCGCAGCGGCCGCCGGGCACGTTGAAGGAGAACTGTCCGGCCCTGTATCCGCGAACCTTTGCATCCTGTGTCTGTTCAAAGAGAGCGCGAATATCGTTGAATACACCAGTAAACGTTGCCGGGTTGGAACGCGGGGTGCGGCCAATGGGCGACTGGTCTATTTCAATGAGTTTATCCAGATACTCAATGCCTTCCAGGGTATCGTAAGGCAGAGGTTTCTCTTTGCTGCGGTAGAACTTCTGCTTGAGAATGGGCATGAGCGTCTCGTTCACCAGGCTCGATTTGCCGCTACCGCTGAGCCCGGCCACGCCCACCAGGCAGCCAAGCGGGAACGAAGCGTCTATGCTCTTGAGGTTATTGCCGCGGGCGCCACGTAGCACAAGCTGATGTCCGTTGCCCTTTCTGCGCTCAGTAGGTATGTCGATAGTTTCCTTCCCGCGCAGATAGTCCAGCGTTACGGAATTGCCGGTGACGGCGTGTGAGGCGGTATCGGCATCCATCTTTTCACCCTTCAAAAGCGTTGACAGCGGTGCGCTGAGGCAGATTTTGCCTCCCTGTTCTCCGGCCCCGGGACCAACGTCCACCAGCCAGTCCGAGTTGAGCATGGTTTCAGCGTCATGCTCTACCACCATCACGGAATTACCCTCGTCGCGAAGTGCCTTCAGGGATTCTATCAGCTTATGATTGTCTTTCTGATGCAGGCCGATGGAGGGTTCATCCAGAATGTACAGCACGTTCACCAGCTTTGAGCCGATTTGCGTGGCCAGCCGGATTCGCTGTGATTCTCCACCGGAAAGCGACGCGGTGGGCCTGTCCAGTGAAAGATAATCCAGGCCGACATCCAGCATGAACTGCACCCTTTCCCTCAGTTCCTTTAATATATCGCGCGAAACGGCCTGCTCCCTTTCGTTGAACCCTGCGGGAATTGCATCCAGCCACTCGCGCAGTTCGCTCATCTCCATTGCCGATACCTCGCTGATGGTTTTCCCATCCACCTTGAAGCAAAGTGCCTCGCGGTTCAGGCGGGTTCCGCCGCATACTGGGCAGGTAACCGTGTCTTCCACGCTTTCCAGCACGCCACCCCAGGATTCCATTTCGGTGAGGTTGCCGTCGCCTACGCGGAAAAGGTCTTCCGAGCCATAGACAAGGAGGCTCACCACTTCGTCCGGAAGGGCTTCGATGGGATCGTACAGGCTGAAATTGTATTTACGTGCTATCGCACGGATTATGTCGAACTTGCGGTTTTCTCGCACTTTCCCAAGGGGGACGATTCCGCCATCGGCAATGCTGCGGCTGCGGTCTGGAATGATGGTTTCCGGGTTCACATCGACTATGGTCCCAAGACCCTTGCAATGAGGGCAATATCCCTGCGGCGAGTTGAATGAGAAACTGTGTGGCTGGGGCTCCTGGAGAGAGACTCCGGTCTGGGGATCCACCAGATGCTTGGAGTAGTGCGAAAGAGCGCCGGTCTCCTGGTCCAGCACAGCAACTGAGCCCTTACCAATATTGAGAGCACGGGCAACGGAGTCCCGCACACGTTTATCGTCTCCATCGCCGGGCTTCAGGCGGTCCACCACAAGCTCTATAAAATGCGGTTTGTAGCGGTCCAGGGCCTGCACGTCCTGCAGGGGAAGAAGCTCTTCATCAATGCGAATCTCGGTGTATCCGCGTTTTCGCATCTGCTCGAAGAGTTCCTTGTAATGGCCCTTACGACCACGTACGAGGGGAGCCAGCAGGTAGCACTTGCGACCCTTGTAACTGGTCATGATAAGGTCCACGATCTGCTCGTCCGTGTAGCGCACCATTTCCTGGCCGCTCAGTGGAGAATAGGCCCTTGAGCCCTTCGCATACAGAAGTCTCAGGAAATCGTAAATCTCCGTTATCGTGCCCACGGTGGAGCGCGGATTATTACCGGTGGTTTTCTGCTCTATGGCGATGATTGGGCTCAGGCCGGTGATTTCTTCCACCTCCGGCTTCTCCAGAATACCCATGAAATGCTTGGCGTACGTGGAAAGTGTATCCATGTACCGCCTTTGCCCCTCTGCATAAATGGTGTCGAAGGCAAGCGAACTCTTACCGCTGCCGCTAAGCCCGGTGACAACCACGAATTCCCCTCTGGGAATATCTACGTTGAGGTTTTGCAGGTTGTTCGCCTTCGCCCCCCGCACCAGTATGTACTCCTTGCTTTGCATCACGCAAATTTACGGATAATTCCCGGGAAACTCAAACGGTGAAGGGGCATCTGCGCGTTGTTTTGGGGAAGATGTGACTTTAGGGGCTTGATCTTCCCCAAGAAATGGCTTCTGGATATAAGTTTTGGGGAAGGTCCCCGGCATAAAATCACATCTTCCCCATTTTTCTTTGCAGATTCAGTTTTTTATCATACTTTAGCGCTGTCATAATTGCGTGCTGCATCCGGTAATGCGTAGGTGCAGACAATGCAGGCCATTCTGGCCAGGGCTTATGAGGGAAAGGGCCCTTTTCCGTTTTGCGCGCAATGCTAATTATTATTAACTGGGGACGGTTATGCCTTCTCCGCAAAACGGTATTATTATGAAAACAATCATGACATTCTCGATGGACGAGAACGGGCAGGTGGAAATCACCACCGGCAATGAAGATCTTTTTGACAAATTTGCAGATCCAGCTGACGGGAAAAAGGCAGAGTCCTTTTTCAGAGAAGTGATGACAAAAATGGTTGGCAAAATCTGGGGAGACCATAACACATGCATGAGCAAGGTAGTACGCATCCTCAGCATGGCAGAAGTTTGTTCAAGTGGGGCACCCTATGAGCAGGCAGAAGATTTCTGGTCAACAATGATGTTCAGTGTCATCCCAAACACAGAGAAATATCTGAATCCACTAAAGTCATTCTATGGATTTGATCCAAAAAGAATCGAACGTCCGCGAATAGTTGGTAACACATCCTTCTTTCAAATCGGCAAGCCGAATGATTATCCGTGGAGGAAAGGCAAATGAGTTACGTTAAAGCCGCAATCAGAAGATTGCCGGACGGGGAGGAATCTTTTGTTTTCCCCTTTCATATGAGTTTGGAAGGGCTGGAAAAATGCGTTATCTGCCGGGATGACGCAGATTGCGATACCATGGTAAAATCTCTATGCGTGTGTGCATACAGAAAGAATGTTGTCATTATCATCTATGCCGTTGCCTCAAACCATGCGCATGCCGCTGTCCTGGCAAGAAATAGAGAAGACGCTTTGGCATTCGGTCACGAGGTTAAAAGGAATTATTCCTCCAAGTTCAAGAATCGTTATGGGGAATGCAAGGTTCTGAGGCACACCTCGGTTGATGTCCGCTGCGTTTATGATATGAAGTATCTGCGAAATGTTCTGGCATATATACCAAAGAACGCCTTTGATAATGGAGCCGTCAACCTTAACGAATACAAATGGACGGGATTCAGGGCAATGTTCAATACTGAAAAGCCAGGATTGATAAGAGTGGCCGCATTGACTAAAAGGGAGAGAGAGGCAATAATGAGAACGGGTGATGACCTTAGCGGCGTACCGTGGATGCTGAATGCAGAAAACGAACTAGAGCCATGGAGTTTCTGTGATACCAAATATCTTGAAGATGCTTATAACAGAGATCAGTCCTTCTACTTCAGACTTTTGGGAACCGTGTCGATGGCAGAAATGACACAAAAGACTCAGATTGCCCCCAGAGAGATGAAAAAGGATTCCGCTTTTTGTAAGGACATGGAAGAATTGGCAATTGAATGGTATGGGAAAGGTCTCGGTGAATTGGGGTCCGAAAAGAAAGCCCGTCTGATGCAGCATGCCAACCGTGTTATGAGGACATCCGTCTCTCAACTGTCAAGAGTTTTTGGCATAGACAGAAAAACCGTGTCTCTTCTTCTTGGGATAAATAACTGACCATTTTTGGGGAAGATGTGACTTTAGGGGCTTGATCTTCCCCAATAAATGGCTTCCAGCTATGGGTTTTGGGGAAGGTCCCGGACACAAAATCACATCTTCCCCAAAAGTGAGCGCGCAGGG
>JAEEGI010011598.1_pt1 | contig 18996 bp, 10 predicted proteins | sample 8958751 | NCBI WGS metagenome assembly JAEEGI01 (sample SAMN16246545, study PRJNA631951) | gut metagenome | biome: gut microbiome; feature: rumen; material: KS-attached | host: Bos | place: Iran: Karaj | collected 2018-10 | reverse complement strand
GGAGTCTCCTCCGCAACTTCCGTACGGTCACGGAGGAGGAAGCGGTTCCCGTCGCAATAATCCGACAGGAACTGCCCCAGGCAGCTGTGCCATATCGCATTGGCCACAGGGTCGCGTTTCGTGGCGGCGAGCTGTTCGTTGAGGATGCGGTACGCGGAGTCCGCGCCGTCGTCATACTTTTCGCAGAGCTGACGGATCTCGTTCCATTTGCGGTAGATTTCCGAAGGATCCTGCGTCTGCCCGGAGGCGGCGATGAGTGTGGTGATGACCATGGTGGCGGTGATTAAGGTTCGTTTCATATTGACTATGACTATAACTATGACTATGACTATTGACTATAACTATTGACTATAACTAAAACGAATGATGTTGCAAAAATAGTATTTTTGAGAATAAAAGAGGAATTAATAATATTGAATTGGAATATCAAAAATAATGTGGGGGCGAATAATTATTCGCCCCCACATTTGTTGTCAATAAGATTCTTATTATCGAAGCAAGCGAATTACGCCAAGCTCCACTCCGCGCCGTCCTTGGTGTCTTTCACCACGATGCCGGCGGCGTTGAGATCGTCACGGATCTTGTCCGACAATGCCCAGTTTTTCTCGGCCTTGGCGGTCTTGCGCATCTCCAGAACCAGCTGCATGGCTTTCTCCAAAGCGTCGTGCTCGCGGGTGTCTCCCTGCGCCAACTCGGGTTTGATGCCCAAAATGTCGAAGAAGAAGGTGCGGAAGGTGGTCTTCAGCAACTCGATATCGTCAGCCGTGAGCGTCGCGTGACCGTCTTTCACGGCATTGATAATACGCACAGCGTCAAACAGTTCCGCAATCACCTTCGGGGTGTTGAAGTCGTCATTCATCGCTTCGTAGCAACGTTCCTGCAACGCTTCGATGTTTTCGGTGGAGGTACTTCCGGCCTTCAAGCTGTCAAGATGGCGCTCGGCAGCGTAGAGTTTCTCCAAACCCTTTTCGGCAGACTGCAAGGCGGCGTTGCTGAAATCGACCGTGCCGCGGTAAGAGGCCTGCAACACGAAATAGCGGATGGTCATCGGCGAGTAGGCCTTCTCCAACTTGGGATGGTTTCCGGTGAAGAACTCGTTGAGAGTGATGAAGTTACCCAACGACTTTCCCATCTTCTGTCCCTCGATGGTGATCATATTGTTGTGCATCCAGTATTTAACGGAACTTTTGCCGTTGGCAACGGTGCTCTGGCACACCTCCGACTCGTGGTGCGGGAACAGCAGGTCCATACCACCGCCGTGGATGTCGAACTGCTCGCCCAAGTACTTGGTGCTCATAGCCGTACATTCGATGTGCCAACCCGGGAAACCGACGCTCCACGGGGAGTTCCAACGCATAATGTGCTCAGGAGAGGCCTTCTTCCAGAGAGCGAAGTCAGCAGGATTGCGTTTCTCGCTCTGTCCGTCCAGCTCGCGGGTGTTGGCGATAAGCTCGGACAACACACGACCCGAAAGCTTGCCGTAGCCGAAGTCTTTGTCGAACTTCTCAACATCGAAATAGACAGAACCTTCCGACACATAGGCGTAGCCCGCATCAAGGATTTTCTGCACCATCTCGATCTGCTCGATGATGTGGCCGGAAGCGCGCGGCTCAATGGAGGGGCCTTTCACGTTGAGCGCGTCCATCGCCTTATGGTAGCTGTCCATGTAGTATTGCGCAACTTCCATGGGCTCAAGCTGCTCTAAACGGGCTTTCTTGGCGATTTTGTCCTCACCCTCGTCGGCATCGTGCTCCAAATGCCCCACATCGGTGATGTTGCGCACGTAGCGCACCTTGTAGCCGATATGGGAGAGATAGCGGAACACCACATCGAAGGTCACCGCAGGTCTCGCGTGTCCCAGATGCGGCTCGCCATACACCGTCGGCCCGCAGACATAGAGTCCCACGTGGTCGGGCGTAATCGGCTTGAACAGCTCTTTTCGTTTGCTTAACGTATTGAATAAAAATACTTTACCTTTATTATCTTCTTTGTTCATATCTTTTATTGTTTCAAGTTTCAGGTTTCAAAGTTCAATGTTCATGGGTCGAGGTTGGTTAGGCGAAGAGTTTTTCGATTTGCTCTTCGTATTTTTTGATGAGGACGTTGCGTTTGAGTTTCAGAGTGGGGGTGAGCTCGCCGGACTGGATGGACCATTCGTGGTTCATCAGCAGGAAGCGTTTCACCTTTTCGGTGTCGCCGAAACACTTGTTGAAATCATCCACAATTCGTTTGTATTTGTCTTTGACATCGGGATGCTCGATCATCTCTTCGTTGGTAGTGTAGTTAATGCCTTTGTTGATACACCATGAGCGCAAGTCGCTGAAATTCGGCACAATGAGTGCGGCGGCATACTGTTTGTTCTCGCCGACCACCAATATGTTGTCGATAAGCGACTCTTCGAGGAACTTGTTTTCGATGATGGTGGGCACCACATACTTTCCGAAGGCGGTCTTGAACATCTCTTTCTTACGTCCGGTGATTTTCAGCCGTCCTTCCGGAGTGAGCTGCCCGAGGTCGCCGGTGTGGAGCCAGCCGTCAGAGTCAATGACTTCGGCAGTCTGTTCGGGATGGTTGTAGTAGCCTTTCATCACGTGCGGTCCTTTGGTGAGGATTTCGCCATCTTCGGCGATGCGTACGCGCGTGCCGGGCAACACCGGACCGGCTGTGCCGATCTCCACCCCACCCTCGAAGAAGTTACTCACTGCAATCACGGGAGAGGTTTCCGTAGTACCATAACCTTCCAGAACAGGAATACCCATAGCCCAGAATATCTTGGAGATACGAGGCTGGATGGCCGCTCCTCCCGTCACAATGACCTTCAGGTTGCCACCCAACGCTTTGTTCCACTGGTTCAGCACCAACTTGCGGGCCAACTTCAGCCGACGATCGTAACGTTTTCCTGGGTTGTCGCCGTACTGAAGCGCAATCTCGTTCGCCCAGAAGAAGATTTTCTGTTTGAACTTGCTCAGCTTGTGACCCTTAGCCAGAATTTTGTCATAAACCTTCTCTAACAGTCGGGGCACCGTCGTGAAGATATCCGGCTTCAGTTCCACCATATTTTCCTGAATCTTGGCAAGGTTCTCCGCATAGTAAATCGGGAGTCCCAGATATTGCCAAGCGTAGTTCATCATGCGCTCATAAACGTGGCACAGAGGCAGATAACTTAAAATCCGGTTGTTCTCGGTGGTGGGGATGATGGGCAGAACCGCCTCCACGTTCGAGAGAAAATTCCGGTGGGACAGCATCACGCCCTTCGGGAAACCCGTGGTTCCGGAGGTGTAAACCAACGAGACCACATCCTCAGGCTGTATGCTGTCTTTGATCTCTTGCAGATACTGCGCCGAGGGATTGGCGCGTCCAAGCTCTATCACCTCGTTCAAGTGCTTGTAACCACGAAGGTTACGGAACGTATAGACCTTGTCTTTCAGTTCTGGCTTGTCATCCAGTATCTGGGTGATTTTGCGCAACAAGTCCCAACCGGCGACGAAAACCAGTTTCACATCGGCATCATCGAAAATGTACCGGTAGTCGCTCTCGCTGATGGTCGGATAGATGGCCACGTGAAGGGCGCCTATCTGCATGATAGCCATGTCCAGGAAATTCCATTCCGGACGGTTCGGGGTAATTGTAGCCACACTGTCACCCTTCTTGATGCCCAACTGCATCAAGCCGTAAGACAAGTTGTTGACTATCTCCACATATTTGGCAGTGCTGTATTTCACCCAAATACCGTTCTCTTTACAGCACAAGGCATCCTCTTTTGGGAACTCTTTCAAATCCCGTTCGAGCATGTCAAACAATCGCGTCACTTCCATAATTCGTGAAAATTTACAAAACGGCAAAAATACATTTTTTTTGCTATTGGCTTTAGCTTAAAATCCAAATATATATTATATCCAAATTTATTATTTTCTACAATAAAAAAAATTATCTTTGTTGGCTGTTTTACCCATTCGGCTTTTTTTGCGTAAAACACTGCTAACAAAGTACATACAAACATCTTTCTATGGAAAAGAACTACATTTTTTTGACAAAAGACATTATAAAAGGTAAAAAATCCACCTATAGGGGGAGGAGAACAATGATTTGGAAATTCTTTTTTGCCATTTTTTTCGTTCTCTTCGCTTATGGCGGATATGGGCAGAATGCAGCATTCCCCTACTCCATTTCAGTGAACAGCGTGCCGGGGAAATGCTATGACGACTGCCGGATCATCATCCACATTTATGATGACAACGGAAACGAGATTCTGGTGAACCCACAGACGCACAACGCGCAAGACCTCAACACCTATCCGCTGTACAACGTACAATACACTTACAGGAATGTGAGTGCGGGCACTAACATCCGTTATGACACGATAAATGACATACAGGTCACCACCGGCACATATTGTGTCGGTGTCATCGCGCATGTGCCGGTGACCACTCCTGATGGAACGCTTGACTATGAGCTCGTGGACACCTCCATCTGCAACGTGGAGGTCGCCACCAATTACGACCACATGGAGGCTTCCATTTTGTCAGCGCAGGCGCGCAACGACTATGAATGGTCCTGGGACGAGAACAATCCCCGCGAGTTCTGCGGCTGGCGACCGTCATATAGCTGTGCCGACCGAGGGCGCATCCAATTGAAGATCAATAAGGGCAAGTTCCCCTACCGCGTGCTCATCCTTGACGACGCTCAGGACACCATTCGCCAGACCACATTCTACCAACGTCAGCATTCGGGTGATGATTCTCTTTTCGCCGATTTCCGCGACTACTACACCTTCGACCAAATGCCCGTCGGCAATTACAGCATCCGCGTGTCCGACTCCTGTGACTATGCCTTGTGGCTCTCCATCAACATCCCAGACGCGTACCCAACACATTATGACCTTTATGGTCAATCCTCCTGTAACACATGGTCTGACAGTAATGTTGTTTATTTCTATTTCACAAAGAACTGCAACATTGATCTTCACGACTATGACAAACCACACTTCGACAGTATCCTTCAGTACCGTTTCATCAACCCTAATGGGGACACTACCATGTGGTACTCCACTAATTTTAATATTTGGGATCCCTATTGGACATACGTATCAGACACATTGACGCATATAAACCGTTATTGTGAACTTGACCATGACACAGTTTTGTTACAAGTTAGAGACTTATGCTACGACACCATCTACTCCAGTGCTTTCTATTATGATTTTCACAACAACAATTTTGGTGTTTGCGGCAACGACTATTTCTATTCTTTTGATGAGGAATCCGATGAAGTACAAACACCTGACACCTGCGCCATCCATATCTCGGGATATTACTCCGGAAAGACCGCTCACTACTACGATTATTATTTTTGTAATTGGTGTTACGATTCATATAACGACAACCCCAACTATCCAGCCACAATACAAGCCTGTCAGTACACCGACCCCATCTCCTATCAAGTTTACTCTGCATCAGACTCTTCTCTCATAGCACACAGCGACAGTGCAGGTTTCTTCCCTATCTCTTTACTAGCGGACACAGTCATCCCTGTACATGTCACATGGACAGATGCTAAAGGCTGCTTGTTAACCTCCATGGACCAAGTGCTCACATTCAATGTCGATTCAGTCAATGACACATATCAATACGACATTGATTATGATTATTATTTCGGACCGTATGACCATTATTGTTTAAGTCCCAACGACCGCTACCTCTACATTGGACAAGACCTCAATGCAAGCCTTTTCCGCAACAACATGACTGTACGGCTTGTTCAAAGTCCACTATATGATGCCATAAACTTCACAGCTGTGTGTCAAAATGGGGAATGGACTTACACTACAGAGGACTCTAGCAACCATCACACTTCTTTTGAAGCTTATACCGATGAATATAGTTGGCAAGTCTATATCAGAGACTCACTATGCGTGCCCGGATATTACAAATTTGTTGTTACCACAGCATGCGGAATTGACACCATAGATTTTATCGTGCACGGAAACTATAACGATTCAATAGCTCTCGTTTCGCCTCCTGAATACGAAATGACACAATTATGTGACCGTTTGGTTGTACACCAAACTTCAACCGTTGTAAATTACTATACAAATTACATTGACCCCTACTTGGACAACGACGAGCCAATCACAGATGTTCACCAATTATGGACGAATGTGCATCTGATCAATGGCGTTGTTGGTGGCTACTCTAATGAGTGGCCTGACGAAAACGGCAATTTTGTCTTCACCATCCCCGGACAATATATCTTTGAGACCTATACTTGGGAGGGTTGCGTAGATTTATACCATTACGACACCATCGAATATGTTCCCGTGTATATTGACTTTGACCAAGCTTTCGCCATTTTGTGTGACAACATTTCCGACACAGGATTCGTATCTGTACACGCCATCAATGGATCAGAGCCCTACACTTACTATCTTTACGACCAGCCAGATTTGCAAGGCAGTATTATCGGGACCAGTGATGTGGGGCGTTTCTTAGAGGTCCGTATGGTAACCGGGCAGCAATTATCTGTTATGGTGGAGGATTCCTGCCATAATAGTTTTTACATCAACCTCACAGCAACCCCCATCAGCCAAAGTGCGCTGGCGTGGGAGTTCGGTGACTTTACCGGCAACGGACATTGCGAAGGCGACAGCATCCACATAGCCGCTCTTCCTTTCGCATTCGAAGTAGCCTACCAATGGATCGGTCCAAATGGATTTAGCAGCACCGACCGTGTGAACCACATCTACTTGCCATACGGAAGTGAGAGTGGATGGTACACCCTTGAGGTGATGAACACAGGATGCAAGACACGAGTCATGGACAGTGTTTTCATACAAGTGATCAAAGCCCCTACCATCACGATTCTGAGCGACACCACAGTCTGTTCAGGTGATGGGGTAACACTCGGTTTTCAAGCACAAGGAAACGGTACTGTAACTTTTGACATAATGCATACTGGTGCACCCGCTTCTGGCAGCAACTCTTTCACCGCAAATCCCGGCAGCACCATATTCCAACATTACCCTATTGAATCCGACAACCTGTTCTGGCCTGAGAACATCTCCGACAGCCGCTGTACCTACAATTATATCATTGATACCGTCCAAGTATCGCTGTTCAATTCAGCAATCACAGCACCGCCGACCCCTATAACTGTTGACGGATATGCCTGCTATAACCACACAGCCAGTTTACGTGCATCATCCAATATTCCAACACCTTATTATGTCTATTGGTATCAAGACACACGTCAGCAGTCGTTGCTGCAATGCGACACCATCTACAGTTCCTCTAACTATTCCACCCTCTATGTCAACAATGTAGTAGGGGACACCACCGTATATGTCACCATCTCCAATGCGACTCAATGTGCCGCCACCTACGGTGCCCTCAACCACATCGTGAATATGCACAACGGCAACACCATCCTGCTTCCAGGAGAGGGTGCACGGTTTTACGACAGTGGCGGAGAAATTGGCAATTACGGGGATAACGAACACTTCACCCACACGTTCAGCTGTCCTGGAGAATCGCATCTAGACCTGACATTCAACAGTGTAGATATTGCCATTGGCGACACTCTCCATGTATATAGTGGTGCCGCTGCTACTCCTAGCTCTCTATTAGCCAGCCTCACACATACAGCTTCTATCAACTCGCTCTTGGTTAATCAGTCTGCAGTCACTTTCAAATTCAACTCCAACTGGACCAACAACCAAGACGGATGGAGCATTGACATTTTCACCAGCGTGCCCATGACCCCTGTTTCAGCCCATGTCAGTCCGCTCAACTACGATACGGTCGCAGCTGTGCTCTGTACCTCTGAGACCCCCTACCCAAACCTCTACTTCCCCAACTTGGATATATCCCATCCAACCGCATATCTCACCGATACACTCTTTGTTTCCGATGACGGATGCCAAACCGCCGTGCATCTGGACGTGGTGGTGAACCCTGTCTCCCATACGGATCTCCATGATTTTTTGATGCCCTGTCAATTGCCGACAGTTTGGAACGGGCTTACTTTCAGCGATTACGGCACACAAACCATCACCTTTACCAACACCTTCGGATGCGACAGCATCGTTACCATGACCGCCCACTGGGCACCACCCGTCGATTCCACAACTATTTACGTCACCATCGTGGAAAACCAACTCCCCTACCATATTAACGGACTTACTTTCAACGAACCCGGAGTGCAGGTCGCCACGCTCACCACCCATGATGGTTGTGACAGTGTCGTCACGGTGCATCTATTCGTCCACTACAACGTCACTGCCGAAGCTGACTCCATTATTTGTGACAATGCGTTGCCTTTTGTTTGGAACGGGGCAACGTTTACACAAAACGACACTCAGACAGTGACCATCACGGCACACACTGGCGCTGATAGCACACTGACGATGATTGTTTTCGTGAATCCTACCAGTTTGACAACGTTCACTGACACCACATGCCAATATTCCGCATACAGCGGCTTCGGATTCTCCCTTTCAGAATCTGAAACCACAGTGTCCGGATTCACCACTCTATACCGCACTGAGACCAACATTTTCAATTGTGACAGCGTGATTGAGCTGCATCTGCTTATTACGCCAGTCATCACCCCTGATTTCATTGCTGAGCCCGACAAAGCCATTCTCTCTGAGAATCCAGACATCCACTTCACAAACATCACTGACATTGAGGATCTTGCGGGCATGGAATACATCTGGTTTTGGGATTACGGCGACGGAGCTTCTGACTCAACCTCTGCACTCCAGACCGAACATCTTTACTCACAATGGGGCGACTACACGGTCACCCTAACCCTGACGGTAAACGAATGCGTGTCGGAATTCAGCATTCCCGTCATCATCGAAGCCGACCTGGTTTTCCCGAATGTGATCACGCCTAACGGCGATGGCGTCAACGATGTGTTTGCCATCAAAGACATGAACCCCGACCGTGCTAACAGATTATTTATTGTGGATCGTTGGGGAAAAACTGTTTTCGACCAGCAAAACTACCAGACCTATATGAAAGACGATCAGATTTATAACGCCGAACTTGGTTTCGGCACCGGAAACATCTCCGACGGCGTTTACTTCTACACATTCTTCTACGAAGGCGCTGTGCGCACCATCAAGTTCAACGGATCAATTACTGTCATCAAATAAGAAATAAAGGAATTAATGTACTTTGTACCGTTAAAAGCAGGAAAGTTTATCATAAAAATCAAAAATATGAACCGTAAAGTAACAATTATGACCTTAGTGTTAGCGACCGCTGTTCTGGGCGGCGCGTGTAAGAAGAAGACGGCCGAGAATCCCGATTTGGCCAATAACCCCTTCATGAAGGAGTGGAACACCCCTTACGGCGTTCCGCCTTTCGATGAAATCAAAACCTCCGACTATCTACCTGCTATCCAGGAAGGTATGCGCCAGCAAGCGGAGAACATCCAGGCCATCTGCGACAACAGCGAGGCACCGACTTTCGGCAACACCATCATCCCGTACGAATACAGCGGCGAACTGCTGACCAAAGTGTCCGCCGTCTTCATGAACCTTGCCGAATGCATGAACAGCCCGGAAATGGAGAAGCTCTCCGACACCATCTTCCCGATGCTCACCCGTCATGGTGATGACATCATGCTGAACGCCAAGCTGTTCGAGCGTATCAAAACGGTCTATAACAACCGTGACAAAGAAAACCTCAACGAAGAGCAGAAACGTCTGTTGGAGGTCATTTACAAGGATTTCGAACGCGGTGGCGCGAATGTGCCCGCTGACAAGCAGGCCCGCTTCCGTGAAATCAACGAAAAGCTCTCCTCGCTAACCCTCAAATTCGGCAACAACGTTCTCGCCGCCACCAACTCCTACGCTTTGTTCGTGGATAACGAAGAAGACCTCAAAGGACTGACAGAGGGACAGTTGGCTGCCGCGAAAGAAGCCGCCGCCGACATGAAGGATGCCAAAGGCAAGTACGCCTTCACGGTACACATCCCCTCTATGGAGCCGTTCCTCCAAAACTGCCAGAACCGCGAACTGCGCAAGGAACTCTGGACGGCTTACTCCACCCGTTGCTTGGATGGTGACAATTCCAACAAACAGATTATCAACGAAATCGTCAATCTCCGACTGGAAAAAGCACAAATTCTCGGCTACGACAACTACGCCAACTATGTCTTGGACGACTGCATGGCCAAGAACGCCGACAATGTCTATGAACTGCTGATGAAAGTTTGGGAGCCCGCCCTTGCCAAAGCAAAGGAGGAAGCCGCCATTTATCAGAAGATGATGAACAAAGACGGCATTTCCGGCGACCTGCAACCCTACGACTGGCGTTATTACACGGAGAAGCTTCGCAAAGAGAAATACGACCTCAACGATGACGACATCCGTCCATACCTCGCCCTTGATTCCGCCCGCAAAGGCCTCTTCTACGTCTGCGAGCGTCTCTACGGCCTCACCTTCCGCGAAAACGAGGAAATCCCTGTGTATCACAAAGATGTGAAGGCCTACGAGGTGATTGACAACAACGAGGTCATCGCAGTGGTCTATATGGACTTCTTCCCGCGCGAGAGCAAGCGCAGCGGCGCGTGGATGACCAACTTCCGCGAGCAATACTACGACCGCGACGGCAACAACCACATCCCCGTGGTGTCGCTGGTCTTCAACTTCACGAAACCTGTCGGCGACAAGCCCTCCATGCTGAACATTGACGAGACGCAGACGCTCTATCATGAGTTCGGTCACGCGCTGCACAGCATCCTGTCGCGCTGCCACTACCCCACCCTGTCGGGCACCAACGTCCCGCGCGACTTCGTGGAAATGCCTTCGCAGTTCATGGAGCACTTCGCCTTCGAGCCGGAGGTGCTGAAGGTCTATGCCCACCACTACCAGACCGGCGAGCTGATTCCTGACGCGTTAGTCAAGAAGATCGAAGCCGCCGCCACCTACGGTCAGGGCTTCATCAACACCGAGCTCTTGGCCGCCTCCATTTTGGACATGGACTACCATGTTGTCACATCGCCCGTCAGCATCCAATTGCCTGATTACGAGGAGCAGCAGATGGCCAAGATCGGACTGATCCCGTCCATCATCTCCCGTTACAGAAGTCCGTACTTCCAGCACATCTTCGCCGGCGGCTACGGCGCTGGCTATTACAGCTACACCTGGTCGGCGGTGCTGGACAACGATGCCTATCAGTGCTTCAAGGACCACGGCATTTTCGACCCGACCACGGCCACCTCGTTCCGCACCAACATTCTGGAGCGCGGCAACACCGCCGATGTCCACGACCTCTACCTCGCTTTCCGCGGGCAGGAGCCGTCTATCGAGCCGTTGCTGAAGAACAGAGGGCTGAAATAGTTAACAGTTTGTAGTTAGCAGTTAGTAGTTATAGTCCGGCGCGGGATTAAATTCCGGTGCCGGACTTTTTTTACTTTCCGTTCTGCTTCCAGACCTTCTTGCCGATGCGGGCGATCTCGTTGCGCAACGTCTTGGGAGATAGCACCTCGGCGGTGATGCCGAGCGAGAGCAACTCTTGGATGAAGTCGAAGGTGGGACGGAGAAAGTAGGTGAAGATGGAATAGTCCTCCGTGCGCTCGACCTCCTCTTGCGACGGGTGCAACGGCAGCGTGCGCAGGTATTTCGACTGGAAGGCATCCACTTTCAGCCTGATCAGCTGCGGTTCCTCCTCCGTCATCATAACCCCGAAGCAGGTGCCGAAAAACTCTGCCGCGTTGAAGTCGGCGGGCAGAGTGAAGCTCTCAAACTCAATGTCAATATCCTGCATCCTATCCAGCGCATAGACCTTCAGCGGACTGTCGCCGTACTTGCCCAAGAGGTACCACCGACGTTTGAACACCTTCAGCGCGTAGGGCTCCACATGGTAGAAATTCGACACGTAGTCATCTTCTACCCAGAACGGTTTATAGCTGAACGTCAGCATTTTATTATCGCGCATCGCCTCCAGGATGGTGGGCAAGAACTCCTTGCCGGAGGGAATCTCCTCCAGGAGGATGCGGTCTTTCAGCTGGCTGCTCTCCTCCAGTTGGCTGTTGAGCGACAGTGCATCGAGGAGCCACCCTTTGAAACCAGAGCTATCCTTCAGGTCGCCACTGTTGGCAATATAATAGGAATTGGTGCTTTTGTGGCAGGCAATCTCGATGCCGAACAGCTCGTGCACCGCCGCCACGTGGTTGTGGAACGAGCGTTTGGGGTAGTCCTCCCCGCCGGAAAGCAAGTCGTTGCGTTTCCACTTGTCACGAATTGTACTGAACGTGATTCCCTCGAATCCTGCTTGGTTCACCGTGTCTATCAGCCAGATATACTTTCTTATAAGCTCTTTTGTCATAACTGTTGGATTTAAAATTGACGCGGCAAATATAACAAATAGGGGTGAAATTCCATGGCACAGTCTAAAAAAGTTATGCCAATTTTATGCACAACAAAAAATATGACTATGCAATGGAATGGCACAGTGTTGGTTTATTTTTGCAGCGTCAAAATTAATGTAATTATGATGAAAAAAAACAACCTTATTCAGATTCTGAGCTTCCTCGCCGTACAGATGGAAGACTCTGAAACGCAATTGATTAACGCCATTGCACCGGGCACACTACCGGAATATGAACGGCCAAGACGCCGCAGTGAAAGAAGAGAATCATTTGTGTCGGACGAGCCTCGTTACAAATCCGAAATGGTGGATCAAGTGGTACTGAAGAACAAACAGCTTGCTGATTTTTTAGCTGTTACACCGTTACAGGCAGCCATCTTCGTGGCCGGTTTCGCCCAAAATGTTGACCGCAAGGACTTCGACAAGGACAACATTTGTTCGTTTTTCGGCATCAAAAGCATGGAGTTTCTGATGATGAGAAACGACTTTGAAGAACTGGTGCGCAAACGCATCTTTTTGGCTGAAACGACACATCAGTTCAGCGAGAGAAACGACTATATTATTAATCCGCAGGTGAAAGAGGCCATTTTCGACGACAAAAAGTTGGATTTAAAAACGCTTAAAGCACCTGATTTTGACCGTTATAAGTTCGTAAATGCAGTTTCGAATCTCATCGAAAGCCGGGAAAATGAAAAAGTTTCCAGCTTGCGTCTCTTTAGACAAATAGGACCTTTGGAAAAGCAGCACAAAAATCTCACTTTCGTAAAAAACTTCCTCAAACTGAATTTTGACGTAGAAGTTCGCACACTTTTTTATGAAGTCTGCGACGATTTCGTCACCACTCGTGATCGTGAAAGCGACATAGAGTGTACCCTGAAAGACATTTATGCAGAAACGTGCCTAAGAATGGATGTGGCCAGAGAACTCAAAGAAGGGGAGCACAATTTGCAAAAAGCCGGACTCATTGAGGTAACTCAAGGCAGCATGTTTTCCGATGCATCCATCGTTCTCACCGACAAGGGCAAGCAGCTGTTTTTGGAAGAGGACTACGACCTTTTCAGCACCGAGAATCGCAGTCAGAGTTTGATTTATCCTGACAAAATCGCGGAAAAGTCCATGTTCTACGACAAAGAACAATCCGAGCAGTTAGAACTTCTCAAAGAAAACCTTTTGGAAGAGAAATTTTCAGAACTGCAAAATCAATTAGAGAAACTGGCTATGCCGAAAGGCGTTGCCGCCTTGTTCTACGGTCTGCCCGGCACCGGCAAGACCGAGACGGCCATGCAGATTGCACGCATCACGGGGCGGGCGGTGTGCCACGTGGATATCAGCGCGGCAAAGAGCTGCTGGTACGGTGAGAGTCAGAAGCTCGTGAAGGGCATCTTCACCAACTACCGCAGACTTTGCGAGAAGGAGAAGCAGAAACCCATCCTGCTCTTCAACGAGGCCGACGCTCTGTTGAGCAGCCGCCAGAACATCAACAATGCCAGCGGCTCCAGCAGTGTGGCGCAGACCGAGAACGCCATCCAGAACATCATCTTGGAGGAAATGGAGAAGTTAGACGGCATCCTCATCGCCACCACCAACCTCACCGACAACCTCGACAGCGCCTTCGCCCGCCGATTCCTGTTCAAGGTCGAGTTCGGGCAGCCCACGGTGGAGGCCAAGCAGAGCATCTGGAAGAGCAAGCTGGAGTGGCTCCCCGACGACGATTGCCGGGCGCTATCCACGAAGTTCGACTTCTCCGGCGGCGAGATCGACAACATCGTCCGCAAGGTCGTGATGGAGGAGGTGCTACACGGCACCAGACCCACATTGGCGGAAATCGAGGAGCTGTGCCGTCACGAGAAGATCGGGAACGGGGGAAAGGGAAGTTGTATTGGGTTTCAGGCGTAGAGATAAGGTTTGCTGGAAATTCTGCACCAAGTTGGTGCATTTTTTCATCTTGTAATTCTCACACAATAAGGAGCAGTATTGGTTTCCAAGCGTAGAGACGCACGGCCGTGCGTCTCTACGGTGCCACGGACCGGCGCAGTGGTGGTTTATTTTTGCAGCGTTGAAAAACAACAAAGTTATGAATAAAGAACTGAAAGACAACAAAGAATGGATTGAGCTGAAAGCTACGCTACATTTTGTGGAGGAAAAGATACTCGGCATTATGGATGTGAATGGATGGATGTGGCACAAAGAGCTCAAAGAGCAGGTGAAGGATTTGCTCTCCGACCGTCATGTTATTATGAATAAGATGTTCCGTATGTATGTAACGGAGAAAGAGGTGGCGCGGTTCCGCGAGGTGAACGACCACCTGCAGGATTTGACCCAAAGATTGTACGATGGACACGATGTCTTGATGGACTTCCTCTGCGTCAATTTCATTGAAAGTTGCTATCCTGGTACAATTATACAGGTGGAAAGTCGGCTGGATGTGGACGAAGCTGCCGAAGTAGTGCATTTTGATGATGATGGAGACTACGGCTCCAATTTTGCGCAGATGCTTGATGCCCTTGCATGGACCGAGGACATTGAAATCCGTTCCTGTACTACCAATCTCGGGGAAAAATCCGAGCCTGATAATCTTGACGATGGTACCACTTGGGCCGAAGGTTGCTTGGACATACCGCAGTTCAAAGACATCGTGGTTTGCTACGCCGTCCACGACCTCTGCACCCACAAGAGCTATTCCGTGCCTGATTTGCTCCGGATTCAGTCGTACAATATCAGACATTGCCTTGAAAGCAATAGAAAACATCCTGCATAAGCACCTCCAAATGACAGAACAAAATTATATTGACATATTATTATGAGATCTAACAGGAAAAGATATGGAGGTGCAGGTTTTGCGGACGAAGTGATATCAAGAATGATGAAATGTTAACGCGTCTATTTTGAAAAAATCAGTATTTTTGCGGCGAAAGACTAAGACAATGAACAGGACAAAAGCTCAATTATTGGAAATCCAAAAGAAATTGGAAGACTTGATGGATAGTGATGCCACACAAGAGGAAGCTATATGGGCAGTAAATGGAATTCTCTATGAAATGAAAGTTGATATTCAGTCTGATTGGATAGAGCATGATTTGGAATACGCTATTCAACTAACAAAAATGCAGAAGGACCTACTTGAAACATACAAAAAGACAAAGCGTATGATTCAACAAACAAAGGATCATTTTGATTTTCCTGACCCAGAAGCAGAAAGAAGATCAATGTTCACCGATGGATTAAATGAAGAGGATTTTGAGTTGTAGGGGGAAAATTTGTTTTTTACATCGTGAAATTATTGAAAATGGAAAACATAATATCACAATTTGTTCTGATTAAAAACTGGCACAACATTATTGACAAACACATAGAAATGGTTTCTCAATTTATTGCATCGGAGAAGGTCATCTGTCAAGAATATGATGAATCAAAACGATGTAACGAAATTGAAAATCATAATGTCTTCAGAATAATCTCTGATTTATATTATAGAGAGAATTTTCATTCTGATTTACTTTGCTATTTTTTAAATCCGAAAGAAAAGCATAAATGTGGTAGTATGTTCCTCTCAGCATTTATAAGGATGATAAATAAATGTGGAACAAACATATCCGTGTCCGATTATTTTGATGCAAATGCGATTAGAGAACAAGGGAAGGTCGATATATTAGTCTTTTCACAATCATCACGGAAGGCAATTGTAATAGAGAACAAAATTCATGACGCTCCTGACATGCAACGACAATTGCCCAGGTATTATGATTATGTAACAGATAACTTGGGGTATACTATAGATGCAATCGTATATATTCCACTGGATGTGACAAAAAAGCCGGACAAGTCAGACTGGACAGAATTGGACAAGTTGCATGTCAATGATTCTATATTAAAAATTATTCCAGCGTATTGTGATAAAACAAAAGTCAATTTAGTATCGGATTGGGTAGAACCGGTTACTCTTTTAGCTGACCAAATAGATGTAATTTCAACACTACGTCAATATTCAGAATTAATCAAATATTTAAATTATAGTTTTATGGATACTATTATTATGGAAAAGTTCTATAATGAACTAATGAAATCTGAAAACTTCAAATTGGCACAATCTATTAGAAATATGATGAATGAATTACCACTTTATATGGTTAATCGGATTATAAAAAAGTATGAAGGTAGATGTGCTCCATTCTCTAGAATACGTAATTACGGGAATATTACCGCTTACTTTGGTGAGGATTTTATTTGTGAAGTTTGTGTAAAAATAGACATAACCTGTTCAGAGTCGGGATATATCGTTCGCTTTTGGGAATGTGGAAGCAGAGAGCGATCTAATGTGTCTGGTTTTCAAAAACTAGTCGGTAGTATTAGTTGTTTGAATGATTCCGAAAGAAAAGAGTCAGATACTTTTAAATATTTCGATTTCACAAATGAAAAAGGTATGTTTGCCTTTGTTGATGAATTATTAAAAGAGCTAGCTGCGCTTTCCACCCAGTCAGGGGAAAAATAAATCGTTAAGATTATTGTGTGTAAGAATATCTCGCGGAAAAGGGATATCACATAGAGATACTGGAGCTTTGTGAGAAGGTTAAACACGATTTATGGGTTGAAACAGCCAACTTAAGACTAAGTGACTTACTTTAGCTGTTTTACACAGTATCTGAACAAATCACAAGGGTGTGCCACAAACCGGCACACCCTTGTTTTATCTTTGCCGCATCATTCAATCACCAACAGTTGCGCCCGACACGTACCAGGGTTTTGATGATGTACACCTTAAATTTCCCGAACGGCATGAGCCAGACGTACTCCTCGTCCGGCGAACTGATGAACGCCGCGCACAAGATGGGCGGCACCGCAAAAGCGATAGGCAACAAAACCTACGTGTTCGTGCCGAAGAAGTAGAACGAAGGGCGGGATCGAATTCCCGCCTTTAATTAAATTGCAAAAGGAATGGACATTCTGGACGAAACCAAATCTTCCGCAGCCGACTTCATCAACGACCTGAAACTCATCAAGGCCTTACTGCTGCACGAGAACAACTGCAGCTGCACGGCCCTTGTTTACAAGAATAAAATCGCAGAGGAGTGGATCAGAATGGAAGAACGACTTCTGCTTGAATCTTTTTGGACATTTGTCAACCCCAACCCGGACGCTCCTCGGTATGAGTTCTCAAGAATGACTTTTGTGATTGAGATGCTGTTGCGTTGCGAAAAGGACGAAGATGGTGTGTATGTGAACGTAAGTGTGCGAATGAGCCAGAACAAGCATTACCTATTTGAGCGGTGTCTCTCTATCATGATGGATCAAGAAATCAAAGCGGTGCCTTTCCTCCGATGCGACACGCCACTGGATGAGCTAATCAAGGAGGAGTTTGGTCTCCCCATCGCCCCAGACGAAATTACCCGCGGCATGTTCGCGCTATGGTTTGCCGTGAGGACAATGTTTGGACGGATGTGGTCTTGGTATTCCTTCATTGTCCTTAATAATCCGACAGATTGCTTCACAACCGAGACCGGCGAGTCGGGGACCAACATCATGCGCGACCTCCTTGCCTCGATGGTTGAAGCCAACGAAAACGAATTCATCCCGACCGATAAGACGTTAGGGGATTATCTGGATTTGGAGGCAGAGGTGGATGATTGGAGGTAGGTTTCGCAATCGTGCAATCAGGATTCCATATTATGCTGTTCCGCGTCCTTGCGAGACGGAGATTCCGCCAGACGCTTCGCGTCTTGCGGAATGTTGCATCGTGCACGGGGAACAGATGGAAAAGATGGGTATCTTTGCCGGCTCAACATTATCAAACAATTGTTATCTTTGCACAAATTCCTATTCAAAAATGAAAACCATTCCAAATCACGACGCTAAAATCTTCACGGACAACATAGAGGAGTTAGCGCTTGAACAAATTCAGCGGCTGCTTTCCGTCAAGGTGTTTGCCGACTGCAAAATCCGTATTATGCCTGATGTGCATGCCGGCGCAGGCTGCGTGATCGGCTTCACGGGCAACCTGGGCGACAAGGTGATCCCCAACATTGTGGGCGTTGACATCGGCTGCGGCATCCTCGTGCAACCGCTTGATGTGCCGGAATCAATTGATTTCCACGCACTCAACACATTCATTCTGAAGGCTATACCGTCGGGGCGCGACTTCCGCAGTGACCAATATCTGCCGCTGCCCCAAAAGTATATGGAGGTCTATTCCGAGGCCAAAGCCATTATTCGTGAGATGTATTGCTACAGGCTTCTCAAGGAGAGCAAACGCTTGGACAAGTCCATCGGCTCCTTGGGCGGTGGCAACCATTTCATTGAACTCGACCGCGATGAACAGGGGAAATGGTATTTAGTGATTCACACGGGAAGCCGCAACTTGGGCAAACAGGTGGCCGACCTGTACCAAAAGGAGGCACGGAAACTGCTTTCGGGGTGGGACAAGGTGATGGAACAACAGAAACGAATCATCGAGGAATATAAAAGCCAGGGCAGGAGAAAAGAGATACAGGCCGTCATTGCCAAACTGCACTCCGATTTCAAGATGCAGTCCCCACCCGTGCCGCCCGACCTCTGTTATCTGGAGGGCGAGCCGCGCAACGAGTACCTGCACGACATGCGGCTTTGCCAGCGTTGGGCGCGC
>JAEEGI010011592.1_pt1 | contig 19004 bp, 16 predicted proteins | sample 8958751 | NCBI WGS metagenome assembly JAEEGI01 (sample SAMN16246545, study PRJNA631951) | gut metagenome | biome: gut microbiome; feature: rumen; material: KS-attached | host: Bos | place: Iran: Karaj | collected 2018-10 | reverse complement strand
CTGGGCCTGTCTGGTCCCTTGACGGGCAGGCGCCGCAGGGCCAGCGGGAGGGGGCGGGCTGGCCCGGGCACTTGCGCGTCGACAAGGCGCTCCAGGCGCTTCCTGTTCTCTGCTGGCATGTCTCCGGAGGCCTCGATGCTCCCGATGGGCCTGCGGCCCCTCTGCGCGAAAAGCCAGGCAATGTTGGCAAGGCACTGGCGGGCATCGGAGAAGCTGTGCTCCGTGAGGTGAGCAAGCTGGCAGATGGCGTCGTCGACGATGAAGTCAAGCCTGGCAGACTCCATTTCGGCGATGTCCCTGTAGCTTGCGAGGGCGCTTTCCAGCTGCTTTCCGCTCCAGGGCCTGCGGAGGGAGGCCTCGGCTTCGAGCTCGCCGTAGATCTCGAGCATGGCGTCCTCTCCCTCCCTGCAGAACCCGCTGGGGGGAAAGAGGGCCTTCAGGGCAGGCAGGCCGTGCCTGAGCAGGACCCAGGTGATCTGCTTCATCCTGATGCGTATGGCGCTGCCCGAGCGGGCGCTTTCGACGGCGAGCCTGTAGACGGGCTCGTCCCTGTCGACGGGCAGGCCGGCCAGCAGCCTCTGCTGCATGGCACGGTAGCTGGCAAGGACAGTCCTGATGTCGCTGCGGGTCCAGGATCTCGGCGTGGGCTTGGGGATCAGCTTCCGCTCGTGGATAAGGAGCTCTTCAAGCAGCGAGAGCGTCTTCCCGCTGGCCTCGCACTGGAGGCGGAAGCCCTGGCAGCGGACGATGCCGTACCTGGCGAGCATCCAGGCAAGCGTGCCGAGGAGGCGCTGGACCTCTGCCAGGGAATGCGAGGTCTGCTCTGCCAGGTCGAGGCTGATGGCTTCAGGCGTCAGCGATCCATCCCGCTGCTGGCTTTCGGCCAGCGCGAGGAACCTGTCGATGGCAAGGGAAAGGGCTTCTCGGTTCCAGACGGATTCCATGGAGGCATAATGCCTTGGCCGGATCTTGACCGCAAGGGGGCGTCCGGCAAAGGGGGACGGCAGGAAGGCTGCTCCGGCCCCGGGGTGCCTCCTTCCCAGGGGGGGCTACACCGCCAGCGGAGCGCCTCTGCCGGGCTCCGCCTTGCCGCCGGCGAGGGCGGTCTTGAAGGCGTAGAGCCGGTCCGTGGAGCCGAAGACGTAGAGCACGTCCCCGGCCTTGAGCAGGAACTGGCCGTCGGGAGAGGGATAGACCTGGCCGTCCCTGTAGACGGCGACCAGGGTGACGGCGTGGAGCGGGCGCATGCGGCTTTCGGCGAGGGTCTTGCCCGCAAGACCAGACTTCTCCTCGAGGCGCAGGGCCTGCACGCCCATTTCGGGCAGGCGCTCGACGAGGCTGGCGAGGCCTTCCGAAGCGTGGGCAATGCGGCGCACCATGCGGTAGTTCTGGCGGCGCACGTGGTCGGCCATGGCCTCGATGTCCTGCCTCGGCACGAGGTAGGTGGAGAGCACCTGGCTGAAGACCTCGATGGCGGACTCGAACTCCTCGGCGATCACGTAGCTGGCGCCTATGCTGTGCAGGGGGCCTATCTCGGTGACGAAGCGCGTGCGTGCGATGATGACGACCTGGGGGTTGGCCTGGCGGGCCTTGGCCACGATGGCCCTGACGGCTGCCGGATCCGAGATGACGATGGCTATCACCCTGGCCTTGGCGATGCCGAGGGCGTCGAGTATGGAGGGCTGGCTGGCGTCGCCGTAGGCGATGGGCTCTCGCTGGCTGTAGCGGGCGACGGTCTCGGGGTTCATTTCGAGTATGGTGTAGGGCAGCCGGCACTCCTTGGCGGTTCTTGCCAGATGCTTGCCCGAAAAGCCGAAGCCCACGATGATGATGTGGTCGGAGAGCCCCTCGGCCGTCTGCTCCACGCTTTCGGTGTCCGGCGAGGCAACGGCGCAGCCGAGCCGGCGCGCAAGGACGCAGAAGGCCGCGCCCGCCCTGCGGGAGAGCGCAATGATGCCCGGCGTTGCCATCATGCTGAGCACGCTGACGGCAAGGAAGAGCTGGTAGTGGTCGGGCTGGAGGAAGCCCAGCTCCTGGGCCGAGGCTGCCAGGACGAAGGCGAACTCGCCGGCCTGGGCGAGACAGAGGGATGCCGAGACGGCCGTGTAGAGGGGATAGCCCTGCACGAGCACGGCCGGCATGGAGATGAGGGTCTTGAGGACGATGAAGGCCGCGACGAGGCCAAGGATCAGGCCAGCGTTGGACGCGACGAAGCTGATGTTGAGGAGCATGCCCACCGAGATGAAGAAGAGGCTCATGAAGACGTCCTTGTAGGGCAGGATGTCGGCAATGACGCTCATGGAGTACTGGGAGCGGGCAAGCATGAGGCCGGCGAGGAAGGCGCCGAGGGAGGCGGACATGCCGAGGGCCGTGGTGAGGCCGGCAAAGCCGAAGCAGATGACGAGGGTGGTGAGCAGGAGCACCTCGCGGGCCCGGGTCTTGACCACGGCGGTCATGAGGCGGTCGAGGAGGAAGCGGGAGAAGAGGAGCATGCCGAGGCCGAGGCCGGCCACCTTGGCCGCCGAGATCAGGGCTTCCTCCCAGGTGAGCTGGACCGTGCCGGCGAGCAGGGGGACCATGATCATCATGGGGGCCACCATGATGTCCTGGAAGACGAGGATGGCGAGGCCGAGGCGTCCGACGGGCGTGGCGGCCATGGCCTTGGCCTGGAAGATCTGCAGGACGATGGCCGAGGAGGAGAGGGCCATGAGCATGCCCCAGAGCACGCCCTCCTGAGGCTTGCCGATGAAGAGCCCGGCGCCCCAGCAGACAAGGACGACGAGGCCTATCTGGAGGCTGCCGCCGAGGAAGACCGGCCGCTTGAGGCGGTTCAAGGCATCGCCGGAAAGCTCCATGCCAATGGTGAACATGAGCATGGCAACGCCGAGGTCGGCCACGTGCTGGATGGTCTTCTCGTCGCTGACGAGGCCGAGCATGGAGGGGCCGCAGAGCACGCCGGTGAGCAGGAAGCCCACCGTGGCCGGCAGCTTGATGCGGCTGCAGGCCAGGTTGACCAGAATGGAGAGCAGAAAGAGTATGATGACTTCATCGAAGAGTTCGAGACCCATGGACCTTCCTCCCAAGGCTCAAGCGGATACCATCACCCTTTCTGGCAGTAAAGCGGAGATCCGGCCGCGGCTGGGCAAAAATGCAACAAAGCGGCGGCGCTTCCTTTCGGGAGCGCCGCCGCTGGAATGGCTTACTTAGATGGTGCGCTGGGCGCAGGGGCTAGTACATGCCGCCCATGCCGCCCATGCCGCCCATGTCGCCGCCCTGGCCAGCCGGAGCCGCAGGCTTGGGCTCAGGCTTGTCGCAGATGGCGCATTCGGTGGTCAGGAGCAGGGAGGAGACGGAGGCGGCGTTCTGCAGGGCCACGCGGGACACCTTCTTGGGGTCGATGACGCCGGCCTTGAAGAGGTCTTCGTACTCGCCGGTGGCGGCGTTGAAGCCGAAGCCGTCCTTGCCGTTGCGGACCTTCTCGACCACGATGCTGCCTTCGAAGCCGGCATTGTGGGCGATCTGGCGCATGGGCTCCTCGATGGCGCGACGGATGATGTTGACGCCGGCCATTTCGTCGTCGTCGGCAGGCTTGATGTCGGCGAGGGCCTTGCTCACGCGGATGAAGGCCGTGCCGCCGCCGGGGACGATGCCCTCTTCGACGGCCGCGCGGGTGGCGTTCAGGGCGTCTTCCACGCGGTCCTTCTTCTCCTTCATTTCCACTTCGGTGGCGGCGCCGACGCGGATGACGGCCACGCCGCCGACCAGCTTGGCGAGGCGCTCCTGCAGCTTCTCGCGGTCGTAGTCGGAAGTGGCTTCCTCGATCTGGGCGCGGATCTGCTTCACGCGGCCCTTGATGTCTTCCTTGTTGCCGCTGCCGTCGACGATGGTGGTGTTTTCCTTCTCGACTTTGATGCGCTTGGCCTGGCCGAGCTCGTTGAGGGTCATGTTCTCGAGCTTGGTGCCGGTGTCCTCGGAGGCCACGGTGCCGCCGGTGAGGATGGCGATGTCCTGGAGCATGGCCTTGCGGCGGTCGCCGAAGCCGGGAGCCTTGACGGCCACGACCTGGAGGGCGCCGCGCAGCTTGTTGACCACGAGGGTGGCCAGGGCTTCGCCCTCAACGTCCTCGGCGATGATGAGCAGGGGCTTGTTGACCTTGGCGACCTGCTCGAGCACGGGGAGCATGTCCTTCATGCTGGAGATCTTCTTCTCGGAGCAGAGGATGTAGGGGTTCTCCATCTCGCAGAGCATCTTCTCGGCATCGGTGGCGAAGTAGGGGGAGAGGTAGCCGCGGTCGAAGCGCATGCCTTCCACGACGTCCATGGTGGTGTCGAGGCCCTTGGCCTCCTCGACCGTGATGACGCCTTCCTTGCCGACCTTGCTCATGGCCTCGGCAATGATGGTGCCGATGGTGGCGTCGGCGTTGGCGGAAATGGTGCCGACCTGGGCGATTTCCTTCTGGTCGCGGGTGGGCTTGGCGATGTTCTTGAGCTCGGCTATGAGGGCTTCAACGGCCTTGTCCATGCCGCGCTTGATGGCGATGGGGTTGCGGCCGGCAGCCACGAGCTTCACGCCTTCGCGGTACATGGCCTGGGCGAGGATGGTGGCGGTGGTGGTGCCGTCGCCGGCTGCGTCGGAGGTCTTGGAGGCGACTTCCTTCACCAGCTGGGCGCCCATGTTCTCGTACTTGTCCTCGAGCTCGATTTCCTTGGCGACGGTCACGCCGTCCTTGGTGATGACGGGGGAGCCGAAGCTCTTCTCGATGGCAACGTTGCGGCCCTTGGGTCCGAGGGTCACTTTGACGGCGTTGGCGAGCTTGTCCACGCCGCGGGCCAGGCGCTCGCGGGCTTTGACGTCGAAGATGATATCTTTGGCCATGGTGTTTTCCTCCTGGGATAATCGCTCTGGTGGTGCGTGGGTCTGGGGGCTAGTCGACGATGATGGCGAGGATGTCTTCCTCGCGCAGGACGAGGTGATCCTCGCCGTCGAGCTTCACTTCGGTGCCGGCATACTTGTTGAAGAGGACCATGTCGCCCTTCTTCACGGACACGGCGATGCGCTCGCCCTTCTCGTCAACCTTGCCGGGGCCGGCGGCGATGACCTGGCCCTTGCAGGGCTTTTCCTTGGCGGTGTCGGGGATGTACAGGCCGCCAGCGGTCTTTTCTTCGGACTCGAGGCGCTTAACCAGGATGCGGTCGTTCAGCGGCTGCAGTTTCATAGCGGATATTCCTCCATAAAATAAGAGTGAAATATAATTGGCGTGGTTTGCTGCAGACCCCGTGCCGGCGGCAGCCGGCGAAGAGGAAGGGGCGGGGGATTCCTGCATCGCGATACAAGATAAGGCAGGCTGCCGGATAGGGAAGGGGCAAAATGGAAAAAAACTTTCCGGAGCAGGCTGAGAGCGGTGCTTTTTCTGTGATTTCGGTGTCTTGTTGGTGAAATTTTCCTTGTCTTGCGCCGGAGCGTCCTCGTCCGGGCCCGTGCCGGCCCTGCCGGGATCTGTCGCAGGGAAGGCCAGGGCTGGGGGCAAAAAAAGGCCCCCTGAGGGGGCCTTGGGGAAAGCTGGGGCTGGGTGCGCGGCTAGATGGCGCACAGGGTCTCGGGAGAGAGGATGGTGAAGCCGCTCTTCTGGAGCACGTCGATGGCGTCGTCGGTCTTGTCGAAGCGGAAGATCATGGTGGCGGACTTCGAGGCCTTGGTCACGAAGGCGTACATGTACTCGACGTTGATGCCGTTCTTGGTCATGGCCTGGAGGATGTCGTCCAGGCCGCCGGGCCTGTCGTCCACGCCCACGGCCACGACGTTGGTGATGCCAAGGGTGAAGCCGTTTTCCTTCAGAACCTTCTGCGCCTCTTTGGGCGAGCAGACAATCATTCTGAGGATGCCGAAGTCGGACGTGTCGGCCAGCGAGAGGGCGCGGATGTTGATGTTGGCCTCGCTAAGGACGCGGGTGACTTCGGAAAGGCGGCCGGCTCTGTTTTCGAGAAAGACGGAGATCTGTTCGGTCTTCATGCTGTATTCCCTGATGTTGATGATGGTGCAGAAGCAGGCAGAAGGCCGGCTTCGGCGCCGAGGCGCCTGTCAAGCAGATACGCTTTGCGGTATTTGAGGTCAAGAACCGCGCTGGGGGCCGCGGCGGCCGGCCCTGTGCCAGGACGCCCTGGGCGCGGGCCTTCCCCGGCGCCCCGTGGCCAGGGTTCTCGGCCCTCGGCCGTCCAGCAGGGTGCGCACCTTGGCAGGGCTTTTCGGGAACTTGAAGCCGGCGTCCAGAAGCTGGCGGGCCGCCCGGTTGCGCTTGTTGGAGGTGCGCCCGCCGAGCACGACGGCGACGAGGCGGACGCCCCCGCGCCGCGCCGTGACGATGATGTTGTAGCCCGAGCCCGCGGTGAAGCCGGTCTTGAGGCCGTCGACGCCGGGAACGCCGAGAAAGGGGTTGGTGGTCGTGAGCGTGCGCCTGCCGTGCTGGAAGAGGCACTGGGAGTGGAGGCGCAGGGCGGAGGGGTGGCGCTGCAGGTAGCTGAGGGAGAGGCGCAGCATGTCCCGTGCCGTCGTGAGCTGGCCCGCAGCCGGCAGGCCCGTGGGGTTGCGGAAGCGGGTGGAGCGCATGCCGAGGGCGCGCGCCTTGGCGTTCATGGCGCCGACGAAGGCGGTGAGGCTGCCGCCGGTGCGGTAGGCAAGGGCCGTTGCCGCATCGTTTCCGGAGGCGATGATCATGCCCTCGAGCAGGTTCCAGACGGGCAGGCGTTCGCCGGAGCGCAGGCGCATGCTCGATCCGCCGACGCTGGCCGAGGCCTGGGTGATGCGCACGCGGCTGCCAAGGGAGAACTGGCCCCGGCGCATGGCGTCGTGCACGAGGTAGGAGGTCATGACCTTGGTGAGCGAGGCCGGCGGGATCTTCATGTCTGCCGACTTCTGGTAGAGCAGGGTGCCGGTCGTTGCGTTGTAGAGCAGGCAGGACTTCACGGGCACGCCGGCAGGGGCGCTCTGGGGCAGGGCAAGAACGGCGGCCAGCAGGAAGGCGGCCAGCACCCTGGCTGCAGGCGTCATTTCGCCTCCTCTTCGGCGGGCGCGGCTGCGCCGGCCTCGGTCGTGGCCGGCAGGCCAGCTTCGGGGCCGGCCTGAGCGGGCTCCAGATCCGCTTCGCTGAAGCGGCTGCGGTAGGCGCGGCCGCCCTCCTCGATGGCCTGGATGGCGAAGGCGAGCAGCACCGGACCTAGAATGAGGCCCACGGCGCCGAAGGTGGAGATGCCGCAGAGAATGACGACGATGAGGACGAGGAAGGAGGCCTTGATGCCCTGCTTCAGGAAGAGCGGCCGCAGGACGCTGTCTGCCGTGGAGACGATGATCGCGCCCCAGAGCACGAGGGTGACGGCCTCCACGGTCTGGCCCGAGAACCAGAGCTGGATGCTCAGGGGCAGCCACACCAGCGCAGTGCCGACCACGGGGATGGGGGCGACCAGGGTGGCGAGCAGGCCCCAGAAGGCGAACTGGCCGAAGCCGACGATGGCAAAGCCTATGCCGCAGAGGAAGCCCTGGATGGCGGCCACGAAGATGACGCCCATGAAGATGCCCTTGAGAGCGTTGTGGATGGCGTGCACGAAGCGTCGCAGGACGCTGGCCCGGATGCGGAAGATGCGGGCAGCCACCACGCGTATGCGGGCGGCGTAGATGACGAAGATGACGGTGAGGACCAGATAGAGGAAGAAGGTCCAGACCACGGACATGGTGCCGCCGAGCACGTTGAAGCCGTTGTTGATGATGCTCGTCACGGTGTCGGCGCTGAAGTTGCTGAAGTAGTCCGTCAGCTTGCCTACCAGGGCGCGGCCTTCGCCCACGATCTTGCCCACGATGGGCATGGACTGGAACTCGGCGAAGCGCTTGTCCAGAAATTCGGTCCACTCGGCGGGCAGCTGGAAGTTGTTGGCCCAGATGGCGTGCAGCCTGGCAAAGCCCGCCCCCACCTGCGGGGCGACGAGGGCCAGGAAGAGGGCCACGGGCGCCACGATGCAGCCGATGAGGAAGAAGAGGAAGGCCGTGAGTGGCAGGGCGTCGATGCAGGAGAAGCGCATGCCCGCCAGATTGCGGCGCCAGCGCAGGATCAGGGGATGGAGCAGTCTGGGGGCGCGGATCTCCTCCTGCAGGCGCCTTCGGGCTGCCGGCAGGGCCTTGCGGCGCATGCGGCCAGCGAAGCGGCGCAGGCGGCGGAAGCGGGGCAGGGTGAGGCAGGCCGTGCAGCCGGCCATGAAGACGGTGACCGGATTCGGCCAGAGTATGAGCCACCAGGCAAGGGCCGAGAGCAGATAGAGGATGCGCGTGTAGAGGACGGTCGAAGAGTGCATGGAGGTGTCGCGCCGCGGCAGGCTGATGTTTGCGGAAACGCTTTTCTGTAGCAGAGACCCGCCTCCTTGCCAAGCTGTTGCCAAGCCCTGCCCACGCATTTTCTCTGCAGCTGCGGGTCTTCTGCTCCTGAACCGTTCTTGTGCGGGGCGTCGTTCCGGATTTTCTGCATTTTTTCTAGACATTTTTTATACATTTTCAAGGGGGCAGTGCGGAGCAAAAGACGGGAAGAGCGCCCCTGCAGGGGAGAAATGCAGGCGCGGGCCTTTCTGGCGCGCGGACAGGTCAGGGACAGGGCAAGGACAGGGAGGCATGGGGCTTGACCAGGCAGGGCAGGGAGGGATATAGAGGCGGCACGAGAAGCACAGCGCTCCGCTGCCCCAGCAGCGGTCGTTTTTTTTTACGCTTTTTTTGGAGGAAAACCGGACATGTCCGTCAACAGCATTCCGATCTCTATGCAAGGCTACAAGCGTCTGGAACAGGAGCTCGCCGAGCTCAAGGAAGAGCGCCCGCGCATCATCCAGGCCATCAAGGAGGCCCGCGAGGAGGGCGACCTGCGCGAAAACGCCGGCTACGACGCGGCCAGGGAGCGCCAGGGCATGACCGAGGCCCGCATCAAGTACATCGAGTCGCGTCTCTCCCTCTACCAGGTCGTGGACCTCGACACGCTCAGCGGCGACAGGATAGTCTTCGGCTGCACCTGCGTCCTCGTGGACGTGGACACCGACGAGGAGAAGTCCTACACCGTCCTCGGCCCCGACGAGTCCGATCCCGCCAGGGGGATCATCTCCTTCCAGTCCCCCGTCGGCAAGGCCCTGCTGGGCCACCAGGTGGGCGACGAGGTCACCATCGCCATCCCCAAGGGAAGCGTGACCTACGAAGTGATCGACATCAAGTTTCTCGGCTCCGGGGCGCTCGCGTAGCTGCTCCCTGCCAGGTCCGCCCCCGCGCTCTCCCGAGCCCGGGGGCGTCGCTTTTTCAGGCTTCCTGAAGGCGCAAGGGGTGCAGGCGCCTGCGCCTTGACGGCGGCCAGGGCGCCCAGTAAGCTCCCGCCGGAGCCGCCGAGCCGGCCCCGGCGCCATTTCCACGCAGCGAGCGAGCAAGTCTGATGAAAAAATACACGCGCTACCTTGCACCCGTGCTCATCTCGGCCATCTTCGTGCTGGCCGTCTATCTGCTCTACGACAAGCTCAAGGCCTACAGCCTCGCCCAGATCCGGGCCGCCATAGAGCAGATTCCGCCGGCCAGGCTCTGGCTCTCGCTCCTGCTCGCCATCGTCAACTACTTCATCCTCGTGGGCTACGACTGGCTGGCCCTCAAGGCCATAGGCAAGAGCCTGCCCCTCGGCAAGGTCGGCCTCGTCTCCTTCGTCGGCCAGGCCGTGAGCTACAACTTCGGCGCCCTGCTCGGCGGCACCAGCGTCCGCTTCCGCTTCTACTCGGTCTGGGGCTTCTCCATTCACGAGGTGGTGCACCTCATCCTCATGCTGGCGGTCACCTTCTGGATAGGCGCGCTGGGCCTGAGCGGCTTCGTTTTCATCATCGCCCCGCCCGTCTTCCCGCCGGAGCTCATGGCGAAGATGCCCATCAAGGACGTGCGCGTCCTCGGCTACATTCTGGCGGGCATCGCCGTGGCCTACCTCGTCCTGTGCTTCACGGTGCGCAAGCCCGTGCGTATCTTCGGCAAGGAATTCGTCTTTCCGGGACCGCGCATCGCCGTGGCCCAGGTCGTTGTCTCCTGGGTCGACCTCATCGCCGCAGCCGCCTGCATGTGGGTGCTCCTCCCCTCCCACATCGGCATAGGCTTCCTCGACTTCCTGCCGGGCTACCTCATGGCACAGGTGGCCGTGGTCCTCACGCACATCCCGGGCGGCGTCGGCGTCTTCGAGCTCGTCATCATCCACCTCACGCACACCCCGCACGAGCAGGTCGTCTTCGCAGCCGTGCTCATGTTCCGCCTCATCTACTTCATACTGCCCCTGCTGGCGGCCGCCCTGGTGCTGCTGGTCTACGAGGTGCGCCAGCGCCGCAACTTCCTGCGCGACGCAGGCCGCTGGGTCTCCGTGCTCTCGCCCACCATTTCGGCCTACCTTGCCCTGGCCGCCGGCGCCATCCTCCTGCTCTTCTCCTCCATTCCCCCGGCCAAGGCCAGCATGCAGGCCGTCGCCCGCTTCCTGCCCGTCGAGGCCTGCTACGCCGGCGCCGTTCTCTGCGCCCTGGCCGGCTGCGTGCTCGTCTTCATCCCCTACGGGCTCATCCGCCGCCAGCTGCGCTCCTGGCGCCTCGCCATGGGCTGCCTCGCCCTCGGGATCCTTGGCACCTTCCTGCGCGGCAGCTGGCTGCCGGCGCTCTTCGCCCTCGTGGTGCTGGGAACCCTCTGGGCCGCCTCGCGGCGCTTCTACCGCCGCTCCTTCTTTGCCGAAGAGCCCATTCCCTTCCCCTGGACCATGGCGGCCGTCGGCATCGTCGCGGCCAACTTCGCGCTCGGCTGGGCCCTCTTCCACACGGCCTGGGGCGGAAGCGCCCTCCTTTCCCTGGACTGTCCCGCCAATGCGGCCGTTGCCCGCGGCATCGATCTTGCCATCGCCGTCCTGCTCTGCCTCATGGGGCCCGCGCGCCTGTGGCTGCGCCGCAGGGCCGAGGCGCGGCGCAGGGGGCAGTCCCCAGCCAATTCCTAGCCCAATTCCGAGTCCAGTCCCCGGCCAAGCCCTGCCGGGGCTGACGGCACAGCCTGCAGAAAAGACAGGAGGCGCGCCGGCTAGCCGGCGCGCCTCGCTTGCCTGCAGCGGGCAGGGCAGGGCGCTAGTCGCGCGAAATGCGCACTTCGCTCGTTTGATCGCGCTCCTCCAGCAGCACGTCCACGTGCTCCTCTTTGGATGTGTTGATGGTGCGGCCCACGTAGTTGGCCTGGATGGGCAGCTCCCTGTGGCCGCGGTCGATGAGCACGAGCAGCTCCACCGACGCGGGCCTGCCGTAGTCGAGAATGGCCTCCAGCGCGGAGCGTATGGTGCGGCCGGTGTAGAGCACGTCGTCGACGAGCACCACGGAGATGTCCGTGACGTCGCAGGGAATGAAGGACTGGCCGACGTGGGGCGTGGCCTCCATGCTGGTCCAGTCGTCGCGGTAGAGGTTGATGTCGAGCGTGCCCAGGGGCACGTCCCGGCCTGCGCGCTCGGCGAGGATCTTCTTGAGCCTGCGGGCAAGGTCTGCGCCGCGGCGCTCTATGCCCACGAGCATGGTGTTCTCGCAGCCGGCGTGCTTTTCCATTATCTGGTAGGCGAGGCGCTCCAGGGTGCGCGTGATCTCCCCGCTGTCCAGCAGAAGCTTCGATTCCATGGCTTTCCCCCAAGATTTCAGGATGTGAGACTTTGATACTAGGATTTTTTCCTCTGAGAGGGAAGGGGGCCTTTGACAGGCGCAAGCGGGGACTTATATTAGGTTTTCCCGATTTGCGCGCAGGCCGCCTTTCTGCTATCTGTGCGCACCTGCCAGGGGCCCCGGCTCCTGCAGCGCTGGCGCGCCCCTGCGGGCACGGGCGCCAGCTTTCGTCCTGAACTTATCCGCAACCCCTTTTGGAGGTCCCATGATCACCCTCAGCGAAAACGCCAGCAAGGAGCTGGAGGCCTTCTTCACGGCCCACGACGACGTCAAGAAGTCGATACGCATTTTCTTCGCCCCTGGAGGCTGAAGCGGCCCGACCGCTTCCATGGCTCTGGATGAGCCTGGCGATCAGGACGAAGTTGAAGAAGTGAACGGCATCACCTTCTGCATGCAGAAGGATCTCTATCAAAAGGTCGGCGGCGTGACCGTGGATCTCGGCTACATGGGCTTTTCCATAGTGACCGAGTTCCCCTACAGCCCCGCTGGCCAGTCCAGCTGCAGCAGCTGCGGCGGCTCTTGCTCCATCTAGCGCCAGGGGGGGCAGGCCCCGGGGCGCCTGCGGCAAGCGAGGCATCCCGATGATTACCCTCAGCGAATCCGCCAGCAAGGAACTGGCTTCCTTCTTTGCCAGCCACGACGACGCCAGGAAGTCGATACGCATCTTCTTCGCGCCTGGCGGCTGCTCCGGCCCAGTGGCCTCCATGGCCCTGGACGACGCCAGCGACGGCGACGAAACCGAGGTGCTGGACGGCATCACCTTCTGCATGCAGAAGGAGCTCTACGAAAAAGTGGGCGCCGTCTCCGTGGATCTCGGCTACATGGGCTTTTCCGTCACCACGGAGCGCCCCTTCGCCGATCCCGGCCAGTCCGGCTGCAGCTCCTGCGGCGGCTCCTGCTCCTCCTGCCACTAGCCCCGACCCCGGACCAGACCTGCTTTTCCCTTTTCGGGCGGGCGCAAGCCCGCCCGGAGGGCGCCGGGCGCCTGCGCCCCGGAAGCGCTGCGCTTCGAACCAAGGAGGCCGACCTCATGTTCACCGTTTCCCCCCGCGCCATGCAGGAGCTCAAGGCCTTCTGCGACAGGAATCCGAAGGCGCCCCGCTGCGTGCGCGTCTTCTTCCGCTCCTCCTGCCAGGGCCCCAGGGCCATGCTCGGCTTCGACAGCCCCAGACCCGAATCCGATGCTTCCGAGGAAGTGGACGGCCTGGCCTTCTGCATGGACATGGGCCTCTGGCAGGCCGTGGGCGACGTCGCCATCGACCTCGTCGAGCAGGGCTTCGCCATCCGCACCGAGCGCCCCTTCCAGGCCAGAAGCGGCTGCGCCTCCTGCGCCGCCGGCTCCTCCTGCACGTCCGGATCTGCCTGCCAGGGTTCCAGCTAGGCCTGGCGCCGTTTCCGCGCATTCCGTCTTCCAAGGAGGCGAGCTCCATGTTCACTGTCAGCGAAAGCGCCCAGAAGGCCCTTGACGAATTCTTCGGCGCCAACCCGGGCGTCGGCAGGTGCATACGCGTCTACTTCGCCGTCGGCCCCAAGGGGCCGGCGCCCTCCCTCGTGGCAGACAGGCTTGCGTCTGGCGACCTCAGCGAGGAGATTGGGGGCGTTGTCTGGTGCATGGCCTCCCACCTGGCTGCCGCGGTCGGCGAGGTCGCCGTCGATCTGGACCCCAAGGGCCTTGTCGTGCGCACGGGCCGGCCTCTGGCCGGCCAGGCCTGCCAGGGATCCTGCGGAAGCTGCCAGAGCCCCTGCGAAGACTAGCGCCGGCAGGGCAGGCCCTGCCCTTGCAGCCTCCTGTTCCTGTCCCTGCCGGGCCCGGCCCGGCTTTCTTTTTTTTGTCCTTTTCTCCATGCGGTCCCGGGCTTGCCAGCCCCGCCCCGGGGCCAGCGAGGGAGCGCCGAGATGCAAGAGCTCTTTCCCTTCGAAACCCGCGACGACGTCCTCCACATCGACCGCTCCGGCCAGGCCACCCAGGCAAGGCTGGCCGCGGAGGCGGCAGCCCGCGGCAGAACGGCCGTGCTCGTGGCGCGGAACCGCGATGACTTCGCCCAGCTCTCCGCCCTGGCCCAGCTCTTCACCCCCTCCCTTTCCTCTGGCCCTGCCGGCGACGGCACGCCCGTCTGGGGCCGGGGCGTGGTCCAGCTTCCCCAGGGCCTGCTCCTGCGCAGGGACGGCTCCGCCTGGGCCCAGCGCATGGCAGCCCTCTACGCCCTTTCCTTCGAGGCGCCGCGCATCGTGGTGGCGAGCGTGGAGAGCCTGCTGCTCCGCTATCCGCCGAGGCGCTTCTTTGAAAAGGCCTCGCTCGACGTGGCCAAGGGCGCCGAGTGGCCTCAGGAGCTCCTGCTCGAGCAGCTGCTCGACTGGGGCTACGAGCGCGTGCCTCTGGTGACGCGCACGGGCGAGATCGCCCGGCGCGGCGATATTCTGGACATCTTCGCCCCAGGCTATCCCAGGCCCCTGCGCCTCGAGTTCTTTGGCGACAGCGTCGAGGACCTGAAAGTCTTTGATCCCGACAGCCAGCGCTCCCTCGCATCCCTTGCCGAGGCCACCTTCGTGCCGGCCTCGCCCTGGCTCGGGGACGCCGAGTCCCGCAAGACCCAGATCCAGCGCATCTGCCAGCTCTACGATAGGGGCGAGCTCACCGAGAACATGGCCTACGACTGCCGCAAGTCCCTGGAGTCGGGCCAGTGCCGGGTCATGCCTGGCATGGTCTACGAGGACGCCTCGCGCTTCGAGGACTGGCTGCCCGAGGGCTCCCTCTTCTTCATGGCAGGGGAGAGCGACCTGGCCGACGATGTGCGCACGGCCTACGCGGGCCTCGCCGAGGCCCTGGCGTCGGAGGACGCCGACTTTGTCCAGCCTTCGGTTCTCTGCCTGCGCGAGACCGTGCGCATGCCCTGGGACAGGGGGCACACGGCCTGCTTCTTCGAGCCCATGGTCATGGGCGTCGAGACGGCGGGACTGGAGCTGCGCGAGCGCGGCGTGCACTCCTTTCAGGAGTTCTTTCCCAAACCCGAGGACATGGACCGCCCCTGGCTCGCCGTAAGCTCGGCCATCAGGGCCTGGGCCAGGGATCGGCGCCAGGTGGTCCTCAGCTTTGCCTCGGACCGCAGCCGCCGGAAGTTTCTCAAGCTGGCCGAGCCGGACGGGATCCTGCCCCGGCTCAAGTATGCCTTCCGGGAGAAGGGCGTCTTTGCGCTCGTCTCCCCCTTCCGCCATGGCGCCGAGCTGGCCTGGGACGGCACGGTGGTGCTCGGCGAGAGCATTCTCTTCCCCAAGGCCGAGAAGGTTCCGCGCAGCCCGAGCCGGGCCTTCAAGGGCATGGACAGCTTCGAGGACCTCAAGGACGGCGAGCTCCTGGTCCACCGCGACTACGGCATAGGCCGCTTCCGGGGCCTCAAGCGCATCGACGCTGGCGGGGTTGCCAACGACTTCCTCCTCGTGGAGTACCAGGGCAGGGACAACCTCTACGTGCCCGTGGACCGTCTGGCCCTCATCCAGCGCTTCCAGGGCGCCGAAGGGGCGGAGCCGGCCCTCGACCGCCTCGGCGCAAGCGCCTGGAGCACGTGCAAGGAAAAGGCGCGCAAGGCCATCGAGCAGATAGCCGCCGACCTTGTCGAGATGTACGCCTACCGCAAGGTGGCCAAGGGCTTCCGCTATCCGCCGGCAGGCGAGCTCTACCGCGAGTTCGAGTCCACCTTCGGCTACGAGGAGACGCCCGACCAGGCCAGGGCCATCGAGGACGTGCTCGCCGACATGGAGCGCCCCGAGCCCATGGACAGGCTGGTCTGCGGCGACGTGGGCTTCGGCAAGACCGAAGTGGCCATGCGGGCAGCCTTCCGGGCGGCCTCCGAAGGCCGCCAGGTGGCGCTGCTCTGCCCGACCACCGTGCTCGCCGAGCAGCACTACCAGACCTTCCGCGCCCGGATGAACGGCTTCCCCCTCAACGTGGCCCTGCTCTCGCGCTTCGTGCCCGCAGACCGGCAGCGCGAGGTGGTGAGCCAGGCCTCCAAGGGCCTCGTGGACATCCTCATCGGCACCCACCGCATCCTCTCGGGCGACGTCTCCCTCCCCAATCTCGGCCTGCTCGTCCTGGACGAGGAGCAGCGCTTCGGCGTGCGCCACAAGGAAAACCTCAAGGCGCTCAAGAAGAACGTGGACGTGCTCACGCTCACGGCCACCCCCATTCCCCGCACCCTGCAGCTCTCCATGTCCGGCATACGCGACCTCTCCATCATAGAGACGGCGCCTGCCGACAGGAAGCCCGTGGCCTCGGCCGTCATCGAGCGCGACGACGCCGTGCTGCGCAAGGTGCTGGAGCGCGAGCTGGCCCGCGAAGGCCAGGTCTTCTGGGTCTACAACCGCGTGCAGGGCCTTGCCCGCGTGGCCGAGTACGTGCACAGGCTCGTCCCCCAGGCCCGCATCGGCATGGCCCACGGCCGCATGAACGAAGACGAGGTCGAAGGCAACATGCACAAGTTCTGGCACGGCGAGCTGGACGTGCTCGTGTGCACCTCCCTGGTCGAGTCCGGCCTCGACTTCCCGCGGGCCAACACCCTCGTCGTCGATCAGGCCCAGAACTTCGGCCTCGGCCAGCTCTACCAGCTGCGCGGCCGCGTCGGCCGCAGCGACAGGCAGGCCTACGCCTTCTTCGTGGTGCCCGACAGAAGCCACATGACGGAGCTCTCGGCAGAGCGGCTGCGCATCATCATGGACCTTGACTACCTGGGCGCCGGCTTCAAGGTCGCCATGGAGGACCTGCGCCTGCGCGGCGCCGGCAACATCCTCGGCGAGGCCCAGTCCGGCCACATCACCCGCGTGGGCCTCGACCTCTATCTGGAAATGCTGGAGCAGGCCGTGGAGCGCCTCAAGGGGACGCCGCAGGCCAGACAGGTGGAGACCGAGGTCAACATCGCCGTGCCGGCCCGCATTCCCGAAACCTACATCGAGGACGGCCGCGAGCGCCTGCGCGCCTACAAGCAGCTCACCGGCGCCCAGGACGGCGCCTCCAGCGAGGAGGCGGCCCTCGCCGTCAGGGACCGCTTCGGCCCCTTCCCCGAGGAATTCCGCAACTTCCTCGCCGTGCTCGACTTCAAGCGCTTCCTCTCCGGCCTCCAGGTGGAGAAGGCGGATCTCGGCCCCAAGGCCGTGCGCCTCTCCTGGGCCGAGGGCCAGACCGGCGCGGATCCGGTGAAGATCCTCAGGCTTGCCAGCCAGACCCACGGCGCCAGGCTGACGCCGCCGGCCTCGCTTTCCATGCCGCTGGCGCAGGACAAGCCCTTCCCGGAGGCGCTCTCCCTGCTGCGCGGCCTGCTGGAAGGCGTCAGGTCCGGCGCAGACGAGCCGGACCCGAAGGCGGAGGCGTCAGGCCCGGCCCCCGATCCTGCCGCCCCTGCCGAAAGGCCGGACAAGGCCCCCCGTGGGCCCCGGCGCCGGGGAAGGCCCCGAATCGTCGTCGGCGAAGGCCTCGAGGGCGGCCTCGACGAGGCCGGCCAGAGGGAGGAGGCTGCTGCGGGCGCTTCGAAGGCGGGTCGCCGGAGCCGGCGGAGCGCAGCCTTTGCCTGGAAGCCCTAGCCCCTGCCGTCTGCGGTGGCATGGTCGCAAATAGTCTCGGAAATTCAATGGATTGTCGTGGATCGAGCCTCTTCAGGGCGCGCGACATTGATTATTGACGTGTTTGCAGGTAACAAATAAACGAATTTGTTCCGAGGAGGAGTGCTGCTTTGAAAAAGGTTCTTGCCATTGTCTTTCTCGCCTGCCTGCTGTGCTGCGCGCAGGCCCAGGCCGCCTCGGTCAACAAGGTGGCCGCCGTTGTCAACGGCCAGCTCATCACCATGTACGACCTGCAGTCGTACGCCTTCCCCGAAATGCTCCGCATGCACCTGAATCCCAACAATCCGGCCCAGCGCAAGCAGTGCGACCAGATTCTGCGCACAGCCCTCGACCAGATGATCATGGACATACTCTTCGAGGGCGAGGCCAAGCGCCTGAAGATGGACATCTCCGATTCGGACGTGGATCAGGAGATCACGCGCATGTACAAGAGCCGCCGCATGACCAAGCAGCAGTTCGAGCAGGCTCTTGCCCAGCAGAACATCCGGCTCGCAGACTTCAGAAAGGGCATACGCAAGCGCATGCTGCGCCAGAAGATCATGGGCTCCCAGGTCGGCCGCCGCGTGGTGGTCACGCCCGAGGAGATCAAGGCCTACTACGAGGCCCACAAGGACAGCATGTACGACCGCAGGGGCCTGCACATGGCCATCATCGCCTACCATCCCAAGTCGCCCTTCCGCGAGATCGCCCGCAAGGTGCGCTCGGGCGAGATGCCCTGGCTCGAGGCCTCGGTCAAGTACTCGGTCTTCCCGAAGCACGAGAAGGGCGGCGACATCGGCCCCGTCATCTGGGACAAGCTCAACGACGACATGCGCGCCAGGCTTGAGAAGATGAAGCCCGGCGACGTGAGCGAGCTCTTTCCCATCAACGGCCAGATTATGGGCCAGGTGCGCCTCTACCGTCCCAACGGCGACCAGACCAACCGCATCATGACCCTGCAGGAGGCAACGCCCATGATCGATGCCATCCTGCGCGATCCCAAGGCACAGAGCCGCCTGGGCGACTACGCCGAAGAGCTCAAGCGCAAGGCCGTCATCGACATCCGCATCTAGCGGACGGACGGTGCGCCGGACGCGGCACCGAGCTGAAGAGAGACGGCCTGAATCCGGGCCGCAGGGGAAGCATAGCTATGACACTGGAAGAACTGGGCGCCCTGCTGGGCGAGAGGCGCGAGGCCCTCGGCCTCACGCAGGCCGACGTTGCGGAGCGGCTCAAGTATACGGAAAGCCGCATAGGCGAAGTCGAGCGGGGCGATCTGTCGTCCATGCCCCATAAGGCCTACGCCAAGGGGCTCCTGCGCACCTACGCGCAGACGCTGGGCCTCAGCCCCGACGAAGGCGAGATCGCCGAGACCCTCAAGGCCCTTTCCCCCAGAGAGGAGATCAAGCCCCTTGAGCCCGACCGCACGGCCCGTCCCCGGCGCGACACCCGCTGGGTGGGCATCGTCCTTTCCCTCGGCATCTTCGGCCTCATCTGCCTCGGCCTCTGGCGCCTCGGCCTCGTGGCCTTCGTCCGCGACACGACGCGGGACACCCAGACGGCCTCGCCCATGCAGTCCAAGGATCCACTCGAGAACATGCCCAAGGCGCCGGCGCCCGCCCCCGCCCCTGCAGTCCCGCCGCAGGCCGCGCCAGCTCCCGCCCCTGCGGCCGACAGGCCGGCCAACCCCAACATGCCCGCCAGCGC
>JAEEGI010011585.1_pt1 | contig 19012 bp, 14 predicted proteins | sample 8958751 | NCBI WGS metagenome assembly JAEEGI01 (sample SAMN16246545, study PRJNA631951) | gut metagenome | biome: gut microbiome; feature: rumen; material: KS-attached | host: Bos | place: Iran: Karaj | collected 2018-10 | reverse complement strand
CGTTTGATGGCAGGAATGACCAAGCCTGCGTCAATCAATGCAATCTATAATGACATGCGTTCCCAAGGCAGAAAAGTATCCAAAGACGATTTGTATGACATTGCCGATAAGACATGCTCCATCTTTCTCTTGTACAAAGTAACCAAGTTTGACCAATCTTTCAAGAAAGAAACAAGCGCCCTTCCCAAGTACTACTGTGTTGATAATGGTCTTCGCCAGTCAGTTCTTCTCCCCGGCAAGGACGATGACGGAATCCTTTTTGAGAACGCAGTGTTCCTTCATCTGTTGCGCAATCTTCCGGATGGTCATAAAATATGCTACTATCTTGGGGATAAGGAATGTGACTTTGTCGTCCAAAGCGATACGACGGTGAAGGAGTTGATTCAAGTCTGTTGGGACATGAAAGAAAAAGAGACTCGCGATCGCGAAATAAACGGTATTCGTGAAGCAGCGTCTTTCACCGGTTGTAAGAAGATGACGATTGTGACTCACGAAGAGGAAGAGATTATCCAGGATACGCTTGGCGCCATAAATATTGTGCCAGCCTGGAAATGGTTTTTAGGCCGCTGATTGATGCGACAAGGCCGCACTTATTCCATTGTTTACTCGCTTTTTTACTTACTTCTTTACTCTACTTTGCGTCGTCCATCAGTCTATAGAAATGCGAGATAGCGGGCGAAAAATGCAAAATTACCTTCATTTTCGCCCGCTATCATGCAATAATCACACATTATCAGGGAAGGCCTCACATCTTTTCAAAGTATCACTCCGGACGTTTCAAAGTCTCAATTTGATACTTTGAATCACGCATAAGGTTACGCTATTTTTTACGCTATATTCAGCGGAAATGTTTGGCATCGGGTCTTATTGAACACTATACTTCGTATGTTACTACGGCCGACAACTATAAGCTATAATAAAATAAAGATTAACCGCATTATTTGAATTTTACCTATAATTAATTACATTTGCATCAGAGAAGACTGATGCAATATGGACTTGAAGAAGTATTCGAACACACAGATCCTGCAAATGCTAGGACTGCGGTTCAAGGATTACAGGTTGATGATGAACCTTTCTCAGGGAGACTTGGCCAAGGCTGCGGGTGTTTCCGTTTCCACCGTCCATAAGTTTGAAACAGGTACGATCACGAATATGAACGTCACCAACCTGATGGCCCTGCTCCGGCCGGTTGGCCTGCTGGACCGGTTCGACGACCTGATTCCGGAGCAGCCCGCAAATCCATATCTGACAGCCCCCGAACATCAGCAACAAAGGGTAAGGAGGAAGGACAATGGCTAGGAATATAGACAGTGGCCGTCTGAGCGTCATGCTCTGGGGCCGGGAAATCGGACAGCTCTGCTGGAACCCTGCGAAAGGTAACTCCTATTTTTTCTTTTCGCCCGAATATCTTTCTTCAGGGCTCGACATCGCACCGTTGACCGCTTCGTCGAAGAGTCCCGCGGCCCGTTTCGCCATCTATGGCAACACAGACTCGGCGAAGTATCAGAAGCTTCCCCCATTTATCGCGGACTCACTTCCGGACGATTGGGGCAATACCCTCTTTGACCAATGGTTCGCGGAACATCACTATCACGAGAAGGACAAGACTCCTTTGGCGAAACTCTCCTTTGTCGGTAGCCGCGCCATGGGTGCGCTCGAATTCGTCCCCTGCAGCGAAGATGCCATCAGTCCGAATGAGAGGCTGATGATCCCGAAACTGTACGATTTGGCGAAGAAGATCGAGCAGGACCGCGAGCACGCCATCATCTCCCCGGAAGAGACACTCACGCAGAAGGCCCTGATGGCCGTCGGAACATCCGCCGGTGGACGCTTCAAGAAGGCCATCATCGCGATGGACGAAGGTGGAAACATCTTCTCCGGCCAGACCTCGGCAAGAGGCGACAGGAAGTATTACATCTTCAAGTTCAACACCCCCGAGTTCTGCCTCTCTGAGATCGAGAAAACCTGGTATGACCTGGCCACCAGGGCCGGAATCACGATGATGCCGTCCCGCCTGATCGAGGTGGAAGGTATCAGCCACTTCCTGACAGAGCGGTTTGACCGCCGTGCCGGCGAGAAGGTGTTCACCCAGACTCTTGCCGCTGTCAATCCGGAGGCATATTGCTACGAGGATCTGTTTTCCACCTGCAGGCAGCTCTCCATCCCCCAGGATGAACTGAATGAGCTCTTCCTCCGGATGGTGTTCAACATCCTCTCCAACAATACAGATGACCACGCCAAGAATTTCTCCTTCATCATGGAGAAGGATGGTTCCTGGCACCTCTCTCCTGCTTACGACCTCTGCTTCATCTTGAAGACAGCGACAGCCCCGGAAAAGCGTCACGAATTCTCCGTGCGAGGGAAGTTCGAGGATATAACAACCGCGGACCTGATGGCCTTTGCCGCCCAGAACGACATCAAGAATCCCGCGAAATACATCGACAAGGTGAAAGAAGCGCTCAAGGGCTTCCGGTCTTTGGCTTCAGCGAACGGTGTCGCCCCTCTCTTCGTCGACATCATAGAGTCACGGCTGCGCGAACTCTCTCCAGATGTCTTTGAACCGGCTGTCGCCACTTCGGATTTGATCCGGTTCGAGATGACCGACTCGGGAAACATCCACCTTTATGCGATGATCGACGGCCAGGAAAAACGGCGGGTATTCACAAAGAAAAACGAGCAGTATGAGGCCGTTCTTGGAGCCATGAAAAAGACGCTCTCGATCAAAGAGCAGAAAGAATTCCTGGATAAGTATTTCAGGTCTTGATCAGGACGCGCGACCTCTCCCTCGGACACTGTCCGGGGGATTTCTTTTCCCTTTAGTTCAAGCGGAAAAGAAGGTTGTTTACTAAACTCAAGCAGGAATCAACGAACCTGGAGAAGCAGATCGATCAGCTTCGCAGCGTAATCTGGACCTTTGAAGAAGATCAAGTGACGGTGGTTCAGGCCTCCGCAGATCTGGATGACCAACTGAATTCAATCATTGAGACATCCTGGGTCATCGAGTGGACGCTGGATGATACCCGGGAGCTTTTGGAAAAACTCGATGGAAAGAAGTTCACCGTTCAACTTGATGACCACTCCATCGAGACGGTCAAAGGTATGCACAGCGAGTTCTTCGTAAACGAGAAGAAGCTCATCGAGTAGTCGCACCAGAAGATGGAAAAGATGCTGTCTCAGCATCGGGAAAAACTGAAGAGAATAAAGGACGGGGAGAGCGTTTGGCTCTCCTTCAAGGCGTGGGTTTGGGCGATTATTATTTTCGAGGTAAGCTTGCTGTTGGTTGGCACCGTCCTTTATTATATTGCGAAGGCGAAGTTCACATAGAAGGCAAAATTCTCCAGCAACTTGCTGATAAATTGAAAAAGAGGAATTGTCAATATCCCCTTGACGAATCTGTATCTTAAATCTCGGCTTTTTCTATGCGAAGAAGATGCTATTTTTGAGATAGTTACAAGCAGTGTTCTCCGGGAAACACATTCGGAATACGTAGCTCAAGTTACGGTTCCCTACTTTTCGATTCGCAGTGAACCATCATCTTCCCGGACGATGGTATCCCCTTCGTCCACAGAGACGAACCCTTCTCCCGTGTCCACGGAGAGCATCGAGAATCCCATGCAGAAATATGGCGCCAGGACCCTGTCACCGCAAAGGCGCTTGACTTCGTCGTAGTTGGTGCCGGTGTAAAGAACTGTTCTCATTTTACTCTAAATAGTAATAGGGGCAGCGTCAAAGCCGAATCTATCAGGATTAATTACCATTTGATATACTGCCATATTTGGATACTTATCCTTCACCAACTTAAGTATCTCTTCTTTATCATTATCAAGCATTCTGCTACCGAGATAAATGCTGTTGAAACATTCTACACCTATCCGTGGGTAAAAACGAACTTCTTTCCATTTAATGATTTCTCCTTCTTTTGGGGGACTATTTAATGAAAATGATACAACATTGACACTCGGTTTAATAATAGCAAATCGGACCTCTTCTTCATGAGCCCATTGCTCTCCTTTTGTGCATAACTGATAATGAAAGACATCTATGGGTGATCGAAAATAATCAGGACGCTTTAGCAGGTCGCAATACTCAACATCTACATCAGAGCCAATTGCCATAAATCCCAAACCAGCATTAATATAACGAGCAAGAAAATCCCTATTGAGTCCAATACAAAAACCTTTATGATTTGTATAATAACCCCACATCAACGGATTATTAAATCTTTTTGAAAAACAGCTGATCCATGCCTCATTACGCATGTTTTCCAAGTTTGTTGCCGCCTGAGCGGATAAAAATTCCGTTGGCGGCCAATTAAACACATTCTTTGGAGCATTGGAGCAATCGATCAACCCTGGGTGGCAATCAAACGGGTCATTAAAGCAGGCTGCATTAGTAAACTGAAGATTCTGTTTTTCCAGCATAGCCTTGGCCCCCTTAAAGTCTAGGTACTTGTATAGAATGAGATCTTTCATTGAATAAACAACTTGATAAATATTATTTACCCGAGTTTAGGTCAACCCACGGAACCAGAAAAACGTTATCTCCTCTATAACATGGTCCACATAATCTATCATGATAATGTCCCTTGTATCTGAGCCAATACAATATTGAAAGTTCCAATAATTCTAGAGACATACTCATTCTTGATGTCTTTTCATCTCTTGATAGAAGAGCGTATTTTGATCTATTCTCCTGGTCGTAATGAACAAGCTGGTTTCTCATATTAGCGATTCCAGATGTCGAAACTTTACCCCTAATATTCAAGAGTTTAGCCAGCTTATTTAGCATATCTTCATTATTAGTAATTGCCTCACCAATCAATACGTTATACATAAGCTCTAAACCAGCAAATGCCATGATATAAGCACCTTCCAACATGCCATGGTTTGCATTAGCTTCAAGATACCAATGAATAGCCGTATTTAAGATATCTCTCTGCCCTGCTTTTGACTCAAAGGCATCAACAAAAGCATCCCATAATTGGGTAATATCCTCTTCATAAGGATATGGATTCCAATTTTCAACATTGGCAAGACAATCATCTTCATATAATTGATGATACGATGTTTGGAGACTACCTTCTTTATTAAGCCCTTGAATAAAAAAAGGACCCTGTCTTCTACCAAACACAAAGCCAATAAATTGTGAAAACGTGAATATCAACCTAAACGCATCTTCCTCTTTGATACTCTTTCCGTCTATACGCTCAAGCTCACAGTAATGAGAAATATACTTATTCCCACTTCGAGATTGAGCTATTTTCGCCAAATCGCTTCTATTGTCGATAATTATGCGATAATACCCGTTTAAGAAAGTTAATCGTCCTCTCTCCAATCTATCACCATTCCTTATTGCAGTCCCGTGAATATAAGGGATGTTTAAGTAAGACCACTTCCACTTATCATGATAACCTTGTTTTTCGCCAAATTTTATCTGTTCCACGATTCCGACAAAAGACGGTTTGTTAGAATATGGGATAGATAATTTTGTGAGAACCGCTTTACCCGACAACTCCCTCGAACTGATCTTTACAGCACTTGAGACCCATTTATTGAAATCAATATCGTCAGTATTCAATAATCCCTCCACAACAATACGATCCTTGCCTTCAAAAGAATAATAGAATTTACCTTCTGCTTTTAATTCAAATGTTTTGTTTTTCAGATAAAAATCACCCTGATAAAAGACCATCTTGGAATTTTCAGGTATGTCAGGCAATGGTTCGATCCCATGAGGCAAACTGCTGAGTATTCTTTCAAAAGTATCTTTCATAGTCGATTAATTATAACTCTAATACAAATATAATTTAATAACCTTATCTGTTATCAGCGTTTTTTTGTATTTTTGATATTAATAAGGAACACTAAGTATTGTCAGATATAACTGCCCAACAAGCGAAGTTTCTTGCGAACTTCCTTACACGTCGTTTGCCGGCGAATGACATCAATAAATTGACGGCATCGCTGCAGGACGCGCAGGTGGACTTGACCCCTCATCAGGTCGAGGCCGCTTCTTTTGCGTTCAAATCTCCGTTGTCCAAGGGTGCCATCCTGGCCGACGAAGTAGGCCTTGGCAAAACCATCGAAGCCGGTATCATCCTCTCACAGAACTGGGCAGAACATAAGCGCCGCCTCCTGATCATCTGTCCGGCCAACCTACGGAAGCAGTGGTCCAGTGAGCTATTGGAGAAATTCTTCCTCCCGTCCATCATTTTGGAGACCAAGAGCTTTAATGCAGCCATCGAAGCCGGCAACCTCAACCCCTTCGATACTGACAAAATCGTCATCTGCTCCTACCAGTTTGCCAAGACCAAGGCGCCATACGTCCACCACACCCAATGGGACCTGACCATCATCGATGAGGCTCACCGGCTGCGCAATGTTTATAAACCCACCAACAAAACCGCTAACGCCATCAAGTTGGCCCTGTCAGACCGCAAGAAAATCCTTTTGACGGCCACACCACTTCAAAACTCTATTCTGGAGCTATATGGGCTTGTTTCCATCATCGATGACTATGTCTTCGGAGACCTCAAGAGCTTCAAGACCCAGTTCAGCCACAACCTGGAAGAGGAAGACTACGCCGACCTCCGCAGCCGCCTGCAGCCCATTTGCAAGCGTACCCTCCGCCGCCAAGTGCTGGAGTACGTAAAGTACACCAAGCGCATCGCCATCCTGGAGGAATTCTTCCCCACGGAAAATGAGCAGAAACTCTACGACATGGTGTCCGACTATTTGGCCCGGCCCAAGCTCTACGCCCTTCCCAACAGCCAGCGCCAACTGATGACCCTCATCCTCCGGAAGCTGCTGGCCTCTTCCACCTACGCCATCTATGGTACCTTCTGCAGCCTGATATCCCGTCTGGAAAAACTCATTCAGGACCAGGGCTCCTTTGCGCTGGAAGAAATCGGTGAGGACTACGAAGCCGACGAAGAATGGCTGGACGATGAAGAAGTGGAGACTGAAGACGATGCCCAGGAACTCCACCCGGCCGACATTGACGGCATCAAGAAAGAGATAGCAGATCTTATCGTTTTCCGGGACCTCGCCGCCAAAATCAAGAAGAACAGCAAAGCCGAACATCTGTTTGTGGCCCTGGAGAAAGGCTTTGACCAGCTGGAACAGCTCGGAGCCCCCAAGAAAGCCCTCATATTTACCGAATCCCGCCGCACCCAGGAATTCCTGTACGAGTTGCTGGAGAAACGCGGCTACAAGGGGCAGCTGGTCCGCTTCAACGGCACCAACACAGACAAACAATCTACGGCCATCTACAACAAATGGCTCAAGAAATACAAAGGCACACCAAAAGTCACCGGTTCCCTTACCGCAGACCGTCGTGCCGCCATCGTGGACTACTTCCGGGATGAGGCCACCATCATGATTGCAACGGAAGCAGCAGCCGAAGGAATCAACCTCCAGTTCTGCTCCCTCATTGTCAACTACGATATGCCCTGGAACCCCCAGCGCATCGAGCAGCGCATTGGCCGATGCCACCGCTACGGTCAGAAGTTTGATGTCGTTGTCATCAACTTCCTCAACAAAGCCAACGCAGCCGACATCCGCGTTTATGAACTCCTAGACCAGAAATTCCAGCTCTTCAGCGGAGTCTTCGGTGCCAGCGACGAAGTCCTGGGCAGCATTGGAAATGGTGTGGACTTCGAGAAACGCATCTCCCAGATCTACACCGAGTGCCGCACTCCGGAGGCCATAGAAGCCGCTTTCGACGCCCTACAGGAAGAGCTCAAGAGCGAAATCTCTGAAAAGATGCTCAAGGCCCGCTCCACGTTGCTGGAGGACTTCGATGTCTCCGTCCAGGAAAAGCTGAAGCTCAACCTGGCATTGAGCCTCAACAATCTCGACACCTTTGAGAAACGCCTCTGGATGCTCACTGAATATGCCTTGGCCAAAGATGCTGTCTTCGACGAAGAGCACCATCAGTTCATGCTGGAGAACGGTTCCCGGTACGACGGCATCTACCGCCTTACCTCGGAGCGCGAGTCCAAGAGCGAGCTGGTCTTGCCGTACAAGGTACAGCCCTTCCGCATCGGTCATCCCTTGGCCCAGAAGATCCTCTCTACCTACAAAGATACTCAGCTGCCGGTTCAGGAAGTGGAATTTTCCTATTCAGGGAACGAAGGAAAGACGGCCCTGTTGGAGAAGATTGTCGGCCAGTCCGGCTGGATGAAGGTGCAGCGTGTCTCCATTGACTCCTTCGAGCAGGAAGACCACTTGCTTATTGCCTGCTACACCGACTCCGGAGAAGACGTTTTCCCGGAGATTGCGGAACGCATGCTGATGCTGCCGGCAGAAGTCACCAGTTCCGTTGAGGCGGACCAGGCAGTAATTCAGAACACCTCAATGCGGATTGAGCGGATGAAGGCAGATGTCCTTTCCGAGAGCGCCAATCGGAACCAGACGTTCTTTGAGGATGAGATGGACAAGCTGGACACCTGGGCCAGCGATATGAAGGTAAGCCTGGAGCGTGAAATTACCGACCTCGATGCGGAAATCAAGCTACGGAAGTCCGAGGCAAAGAAGATGCTCCAGCTCAAAGACAAAGTGGCTGCCCAGCGCGCTATCAAAGATTTGGAGAAGAAGCGCGCAGACAAGCGCCAGAATCTCTACGAGGCCCAAGACGAAGTGGACGCCCGGAAGGAAGATCTGTTGACCAAGGTTGAGAAGATGCTGGAGCAGAAGGTAGAGGAGAAGGAATTGTTTACCTTAAGATGGAGATTGAAATGATGTTTAATTTATGTCCGATAGATTGGAGTGGAATAGCGGCCATAGTCTCGTTTATTATGGTCATTTTAACGGCCATTACGTTGAATCATAATAGAAAGCAACTTAAGGAACTGAAACGGCAATGGGATGCTCAGAATACGCCAATCATTTCTTGTTCACTAGAAAAGAGAAGCGAATCACTTATCTTGGACATTCATAATTCGTCACAAGTCCCTGCGCACAAAGTAAAGGTACAACTTGAAAACCATTCAACAGAGAATATTTTTCATTTCGATGAGACTAATCAATTAATGGCAGAAATGTCTTTTGAGATACCACCGTTTTCATCGAAGCTTGTGCCCATATGGATAACTCCTTACATTGATGGTGATTATACAGGTTACATCACTGTGGTTTTGGATTATAATGGGAGACAAGAATCATTTGATTTGTACCTAAAGGAAATCAACCTTACGACTTGGCAATACACTACTAAGGAACTCTGTAAAAGAGTTGAAGGTGTAGAAGATGCAATAAAAAAGATAAAATAGTCAGCATATATGAGCAATAACACAAAACTCGAACTTACCTGGATTGGTAAAGATGACTCTCAGAACGCGATAGAACCCAGAATCCTGATTGAGACTCCAGAGCTCTCATATGGCACTGTCAAGCAAGACATATTGCCTAATGGTAAAGACTGGACCGGGAATATGCTCATACATGGTGACAATCTCCTGGCTCTAAAAGCATTAGAATCAAATTTCACCAACGCGGTCAAATGTATATATATTGATCCTCCGTACAACACTGGAAACGCTTTTGAGCACTATGATGATGGCGTTGAACACTCCATCTGGCTAGGATTGATGAGAGACCGTCTTACGTCACTAAGGAAATTACTCACAGATGATGGTGTTATCTTCATAAGTATTGATGACGACGAGTGTCACTATCTAAAAGTCCTTTGTGATGAAATATTTGGCAGACGCAACTTTGCCGGTACAATAGTATGGGAGAAGAAGAAAAAACCTTCTTTCCTTTCCAATATGGGGTCAATTACAGAATATGTTTTGGCTTATGCAAAAGATTCGCGGTATGCTCCTCCCTTCATCTATGGAGAAACGACAGTCGGTAAAAAGTATCCTTTCAATAATGCAGGTAATGGACTCGCCGTTCTAACTTTCCCTGCTGGTTATGTTCGCTTTTCAATGCCTGACGGAAAAGTCCCTCCCCAAAACATGTCAGAAGGAAAGATTATTACCAAGTTGTTGGATGAGGTAATTATTGAAAACGGAGTTAACAAGAATGAGTTCCGTCTTGAAGGAGAATGGCGTTATTCACAAGCGAAATTAGATGCTATAGTAGCTGCCGGTGAAGAGATTGTTATCAGTAAGGTTCCGTTTAGACCAAACCACGTTAAGAGTGGTGGAGAGCCTAAAAAGATGAAGAATCTTATAAGCGTCGCCCACTATGGTATGGACACTTACGAAGATGCGACAAAAGAAAGTATCGCCTTGTTTGGGAAGGATAATTTTGACTACCCGAAACCAGAGAGACTCATATCAGTTTTAGTTGGCGCAGTTACGCAAGAAGGAGATCTTGTTCTTGATAGTTTTGTCGGTAGTGGAACCACAGCAGCTGTTGCGCATAAGATGAAACGCAAATATATTGCAATTGAGCTAGGAGATCATGCTTATACCCATTGTGTTACGCGAATGAAGAAGGTGATAGATGGGTTGGACGATGGCGGCATAACCAGCGAGCAAAATTGGAAAGGCGGAGGCGGCTATAAGTTTTATGAGCTTGCCCCATCCCTTCTGAAAAAAGATTCCCATGGCCATCTGGTTATCAACAAAGAGTACAATGCTGATATGTTGGCTGCTGCTATGGCTAAGATGGAAGGCTTTACCTATGAACCATCAACTGATGCTTTTTGGAAGCAGGGACATAGTTCTGAAACTGATTTCATCTATACAACAACTCAGTTCTTGACGGTAGAATCCTTGGGAGCCATTCTCGACACAATGGCTGATGGAGAATCGCTCCTAATTTGCTGTAAGGCATTCCAGCCAGAGTGCAAGAACTTCTCTTCCCGGATTACGGTGAAGAAGATTCCTTCCGTCCTCCTTGGTCGCTGTGAATTTGACCACGATGACTATTCACTGAATATCATCGAACTTCCCCAAACCGAAGAAATAGAAGATTCAGAAGATATGGATAATTATCCGGAAGCATCCTCTGACAATCTTTCCTCAGAGCCCTCTTTATTCTGATTCTATGGGAAAAGTAGTTTATCTGTTCGGTGCTGGAGCCAGTTACGGCGTTAGGGATAAGCTGACGCCCAGGATTGATTATAGTCTCGAGTACCGGAACTATAAGGGCGTACATCAGAAGATAGAAGGCTCAGCACCGAATATTGTCGAAGGTCTTCCTATTGTAGCGGAGTTACCGGAACGAATGGACTATATCCGGTATCTTATCAAGAAGGAGATCAAGGATTTGGCCATTGATACAAAGCCCGAGGCGCCGATGTTTGAGAGACTGGAAGAAAGCCTTGCTTGGCTGCAGGAGGCATCTCAGGGTCACGCTACCGTAGATACTTTTGCAAAGAAATTATTCTTGACTGGTCGCGTCGAAGAATATGATAGATTAAAACGTACTCTCTGTGCATATTTTCTACTTGAGCAACTGACAAATAAAGTAGATAAGCGCTATGACGCTTTCCTTGCAGCTGTCCTTGGAAGCAATGCTAGTGACTTGCCTGACAATATTCGTATTCTTTCTTGGAATTATGATGTTCAATTGGAATTAGCATATTCAGAGTATTTACAGGATAATAATCTTGATACAATAGAACAGGCTTTCCTATGTTTTAATAAAACTCTTGATGTTAACAGGTACAGAAGAGGGAATGGCTTTAGGGTCATTAAACTAAACGGCTCTGCATTGGTGTACAACCGATCGACGCGTAGTATTTATAATCCATTTATTGACACAATTAACTTGGATGTACTGAATAATGTGTCTTCGTTAATCTATGATAGCAGTTATGATTGCGCTTTGTCTTTTGCGTGGGAAAATGCTGATGACTTCTTTTTTGAAAAAATAAAGAGCAATATCTCTGACGCGGAAGTATTAGTTGTCATAGGTTACTCCTTCCCGTATTTCAATCGGACCGTGGATAAGATTCTTTTCCAGTCAATGCCTGCTCTTAAGACAATTTATATTCAAGATATTGCCCCGGCACCGATTGAACAGTCTGTTTCCAATCTCTTGACACCTTCACATGCGAAGATTAATAAGACTAAGATAGAGCCGAGAAACCAAACGCAACAATTCTACTTGCCTCCAGAATTATAGTATGAACACAACCACTAACTTCATAAAACAGCGAATGTCTCTCCGCGAACCTCTTGCGGAGGCGCTGGATGTCGTAGCTAATTTAGCAGATGCGCTGGATCTTAAGAAACCGAATGCCGGCACTGACTATATGGTTTTCCTGGAAGAGCAGTTGCAGAAGGCCCGGAAGGTTTGCCCCACCTGCAGGGACTTCGAACGGGACTTCCCGTCATTTGCCTTCTCTATTGCTACTGGCATTGGGAAAACTCGCTTGATGGGCGCCTGCATAGCATACTTGTATCTCAAGAAAGGCATCAAACATTTCTTCGTGCTGGCTCCAAACCTGACGCTTTATGAAAAGCTAAAGAGAGACTTTGGCGATCCATCCTATGAGAAATACGTTTTTAAAGGTATTGCTGAGTTTGTAAGTAAGCCGCCCATCGTCGTTGACGGAGACAACTACAACATGTTCCAGCTGCATGGAGGCAACCTTTGGGATGCAGTGGAAATCAACGTCTTCAACATTGCCAAGTTCAACACTGACAGTAAAGAGAGCAAGCGCGGAGCGCCCCGTATGCGCCGTCTCTCGGAATATCTGGGCCAGTCATACTTTGATTATCTTGCTGGCCTTAACGACCTAGTTATATTGATGGATGAAGCTCACCGGTACCATGCTGATGCATCCAAGAAAGCTATCAACGAACTTCGCCCCATCCTCGGTCTGGAGATGACTGCCACGCCCACAGACGAAAAAGGCAAATCCTTCAAGAATATCGTCTATGAGTACAACCTAGCGCAGGCTCTAGATGATGGCAAGTACGTGAAAATCCCCACCATTGCCAAGCGACGGAATTACCGAAAAGGTGACCTCAACGACAAAGAGTTGGATATGCTCAAGCTGGAGGATGCCATCAGCATCCACCGAAACACCAAGAAACACCTGGAACTCTATTCCAAGGACCACAACTGCGAGCTGGTCAAACCCTTTATCCTGGTGGTCTGCAAAAACATCGCCCACGCAGAAGAGACTAAGAAACTCCTGGAAGAAGAAATGTTCAACGGAGAGTATAAAGGAAAGGTCCTTCAGATTGACTCCAGTACCAAGAAGGAGGAAGAGGTGGACCGCCTCTTTGTTTCCCTTGAGAAACCGGACAATCAGATCGAGATTGTCATCCACGTCAACATGCTCAAAGAGGGCTGGGATGTCACCAATCTTTACACCATCGTTCCTCTTCGTGCTGCAGATGCTCCCATCCTCGTCGAGCAGTCCATTGGCCGTGGCCTCCGCCTGCCGTATGGCGGCAAGCGTACCGGCGTCCGTGACGTAGACACCCTCACAGTGATTGCCCACGACAACTTTGAAGCCGTCATCCTGGCAGCTCAGAAGGGCAATTCTGTCTTGCAGCGGCTGTCCTACATCGACATCGAAGACCAGGACTACATTTCCGAAAAGAGTGAAGTGGTTGAGGCTCAGACCCAGTTTGACTTCAAGATCCAGGAGATTCAGGAAAAGGCTAAGACAGAGACCGAGAAGAAAGCGGCCGAGGTAGTTTGCGATGCCCGTAAAGCCGCCTGGGAAGTCATCTCAGATATGCCGCGCCTGATGGGACAATCCCTGTCCACCATCGGCCAGACCTTGGTCCATACCAAGGAAGACCTCAAGAAACCGGAGATGGTCAACATCATCAAGCAGCGCACCATCCAGAAGATTGAACAGGCCGCGCAGCAAGAATCTCCGCTCTTTGCAGAAGAGTACTCCAAGCCCCGCATCGAGGAAGTAGAGAAGGTGATACAGACCATCATCTACGACTACGTGGAAAACATAATCGAGATTCCCCGTATGACCGTCCAGCGGGAACAGTTCAAGGCAGAATATAAATGGTTCGACCTTGATACCCGCCTGGGCTTTGATTATCCTTCTTTACGGGAAGAAATCATCCGTCAGGGTCTTGTGGATAAGGTTACGGAGATTATGAGCGTCGAGTCCGGTCGTACATACGATGATCCGGTGGACCAGATTGTCGCGGAACTCATTAACTACGACGATGTGGACTATGACGAAAATGCAGACCTGCTATACCATCTGGCCGAAGCTGCTTACAAAGCTGTTGAGGACCACGCCGACAATAAAGCTGACGCTCCCAAAATCGTCTATAACTTCCGTAAAGGAATTGCCAAGACCATCTATGAGCAGATGAAAGCGCACTTCGTCATTGAGTCCCTGGGCTATTCCAAACCAAAAGTCCTTCCTTTCACCGGCATCGTTCAGCAGCACCTTATCGCTGTGGAAGGATTCGGCCGCATAGACTTCCGTACCATGGTGAAACCGGCGCTGGTCCGCAAATACATCTATACCGGCTTCCTGAAATCCTATTACACGGAAAGCAAGTTCGACAGCACAACCGAACTGGACTTCGCTAACGTACTGGAGACCGATAAGAAAGTCAAGCGCTGGCTCCGTCCGGCCCCCACCCAGTTCAGTATTTACTGGGGCAACGGCGCCCACCGCTACGAGCCCGACTTTGTCGTAGAGACCGACGATGCCATCTACCTGGTAGAAACTAAAGCTGTCGGCAACGTGGATGCAGCCGACGTCCAGGCCAAGAAGAAAGCCGCCCAGGAATACTGCAAGAACGCCTCTGAATACACCGCAGCCAACGGCGGTAAGCCCTGGAAATACGCCCTCCTAGCACATGACGTCGTAGACCGCACCTCCAGCTTCCAGTACCTGATGGCTTTTGCTTGATGTTCACAAAATCGGCTCAAATAGAAAAAAGTTGTTAAAAGACGAATAACTTTTATGTGAATCGCTTCCACTATTCATGATCGCCAAGGACTAGGAAACAATCCTGAACCATACTTTAGTGTAAGAGATAGGGATCATGTTTTTTGCACTGTTTTCCGTAAAAAAATTACGGAAATTATATTTCTTTTATTATCTTTGCATTGAATATTAGAATACTAGAGTTATGATTGCAAAGTTTTCCGTAAAAAATTTCCGGGGATTTACTGATAGAATTGAGCTAGACCTTACAAGGCATAGCAACTATAATTTCAGTACTTATGCCATTAAGGATGGCATTATTAAGAATGGTATCATCTATGGCCCCAACGGTTCTGGCAAGACAAATTTTGGTCTCGCCATCTTCGACATAGTGAATCATCTTACCCAAAAATGGAAAAAGGCTGACTACTATGTAAACTTCACTTATGCTGGTAGCCAGACAATTCAGGTAGAGTTCGATTATACATTTGTCTTCGGCGCCCAGACTGTTGAGTATCGATATAGCAAGGACTATCACGGACTCCTCCGGAGCGAGGAAATGCTTGTGGATGGGAGACAGCTGTTTAAGAGGGAAGCGGGTAAATTCCATATAGATGTCAAGGAATTTCCGATGGATCCAATGTTTCAAAAGAATCTGGCTGATAACGCAAATAACGTGTCTATCGTCAATTTCCTTCTGACATCTTATCCGCTTGCTACGGATCATTATCTGTTGCAACTGCAGAAGTTCGTCAATGGAATGCTTTGGTTTCGCAGCTTGGATATAACTGAATTTATCGGACTTGAGAACAATACGACATTCCTAGATGAGTACATAATTCGCAACAAATTGATTGATGATTTCAGGAGGTTCTTGTTGAACGTGAGCGGGCAGGATTTTAAGTTCGCCACCCCTAACCCAGGAGATAAGAATCTCTTCTGTGTCATTGATAAAAAAAAGATTCTCTTTGATCTGATAGTATCCACAGGAACCAGACATCTTCGGCTGCTTTATTTTTGGATGAAACGCATGGGAAATGCCACCTTTGTCTTTATCGATGAGTTTGATGCGTTCTACCATTTCAAACTGTCCTTTGAAGTTTGCAAACGGTTGTTTGCCCTGCAATGCCAGGTGTTCACATCTTCTCATAATACATATCTGATGACGAATGACCTGCTGCGTCCCGACTGCAACTTCATCCTAAACGAGAATAAGATCAAGCCGCTCTGCGACTGCACAGACAAAGAGCTTCGGTTCGGACATAATATTGAAAAACTTTTTAGAGGCAACGCATTCCAAGTATGATTCTGTTCGTTTTTGAAGGCAAGAGGCGTGAGCCGGACATTTTCAGGACACTTGAATATTTGTTCTTTCCGAAGGGCCAGACGATAGTCTGTTCCTTTGAAAACAATATATATGAGCTATATCGGCAACTTAAAGCGTTAGATGGTGGCGGAGATATCGTGTCAATCCTCCGAGAAAAGTATAGGGACAAGCCAGAAAGTCCATTCGGTCCAGATACAAAGTCTTCTGATTTTTCCGAAATCTTCTTGTTCTTCGATTATGACTTCCAAAATAGAAACTTGACTATGGAGCAAATGAACAGGCAGATTTCTGAGATGCTTGAACTGTTCAACGACGAAACAGATAATGGTCAACTCTATATCAATTATCCTATGATAGAGGCGATTAGATATACAAAAGAGTTGCCAGACAGTCATTTCTCGGAATACTGTGTATCACGAACCGATTGCCATGATAAAGGATTTAAGGATTTAGTCCAGTCGTTCTCAACTTATGGAAGTCTTGACTTTATTGTCTTCGATTTTCGTAAATCTCCAAGCGAGAAAAAAATATCTACTGTCAAGCAGAATTGGGCTTTGTTGGAACGTCAAAATGTGGTCAAGGCAAATAAGATATGCAATGGAGAACTAGAGATTCCCACTGATAAGAGTACTATTTCGCAACAGAGAATATTTGAATCGCAGTTATCTCAGTTCATCATACCAAAGGACGAAGTTGCTATCCTCAGCGCTTTCCCTTTGTTCAACTTCAACTATTTCAAGCATTAGAATATGCAACTCGGTAAAATGAAGCGCATTACAGATCTGCGCACAGTTTGGCCACACGAGGCAAACGATTTCACCAAATGGCTGGCAGAGGATGCTAACCTGGAAGAACTCGGTAACGCCGTTGATATCGATATAGATCTTGAAGAGCGTGAATCATCGGTGGGTAACTTCAGCGTAGATCTATTTGCCACGGAAACCGGATCCGGCCGCAAGATTATTATCGAGAACCAGTTGGAGGATACTAACCATGACCACCTTGGCAAATTGATAACCTATGCCTCCGGTAAAGGTGCAGAAGTGATTATCTGGATTGTCAAACGCGCACGCGACGAACATCGTCAGGCCATCGAATGGCTGAACCAGCATACCGATTCCAACATCGGCTTCTTCCTTGTTGAAATCGAATTGTGGCAGATTAACGATTCCCTCCTCGCCCCAAAGTTTAATGTGGTTGAGAAACCGAACGATTGGGCGAAAGCTATGAAGAGTATAGAGGGCATGTCCGAGACCGACCGTCTGAAACTTGAATTCTGGCAGGCATTCAACGACCAGATGGGCTCCAATCCCGCATTCCAGAAAGAGTTCAACCTTCGTAAACCGCAGCCCCAACACTGGTATGATCTTAGTCTCGGCACATCTGCCTATTATGTCAGCATCAATATCAACACCCAGAAAAAGAAGATAGACGCCGGCCTTTACATCCCCAACGACAAAGAAGTCTTCCACAAGCTCCAGCAGCACAAAGACACCTTCGAACAGACCATCGGTAAAGACATCGTCTTTCACGACGCCGGCAAATCAAGCCGTATCCTCCTCTATCACTCTATCAACATAAAGGATCGTGCCAAATGGTCCGAGGCAGCCAACTGGCTCTTCGAAACCGCTCTCAAATTCAAACGAACTGTCAAGGAGATTGACTAGTAGTATGATTTCTGCAGAAGAGGACCTTAGTTTCCGGACATATTCTCCTGTGCTGAACTATCGATATGATCGGTGGTTCCAGAACGTGGAGTATAATGGTCATACCCTTAACGAAAAAGAAAGGAAAGAGTTCATCAAAGTCATTGATGAAACTGTCTCCACTTTTACTTCGGGTCTCCCTTTGCTTACAGATGAGCTGAAACGGACAAAGGATTTAAAGGACGATTATCATAATATCTGCCGCGTCGTATATTCGGTTTCGTTGTTCGTCGTGATGACGATGTGCGATTGTATGGTTGCGGGAAAGTATTTCATTCTTGCCGATGCTGATTATGATAAGCGCTTTATGCGCGGAAAGATGAAGGTCATCCTCAATGAGGGTTTCAAGAAGCTTTACGGCTATATTGAAAAGAATAAGAAAAGCGCAGGATGGTTCCGACTTCTTGGTTATATGAAGTTTTTCCCTGAAGTCATCAACCGTCAATATCAGGACTTGACCTTCCAATTGGAAAAACAATCTAGAATCTCTTCCTGGTGGAAAGACGAGCGTGATTATGAAACCCACATTGAGTCGGAAAAGTTATATGCATCGAGAATAGTGGATATAGAGGAGAGCAAGGAAATGATGGAAACCCTACGGCTTTATGATGCATTGTTTGCTGTCAATCATTTTTTGACCAACGTTCATGCTTGTCTCCGGAACTATCTGGTCGAGAAGTATCGAAGAGGTGAGATAAAAGAAGAGTAAAAAAGTTGTTAGAAGACGAACAACTTTTTATGGGCCATTTTTGACGTTTTTGGGACATTTTTTGGGCCACTTTTAACGAAAAATCCCTCACAGAACGCTTTGTGAGGGATTCAGACGGAGAGTCCCGAGATTCCGTCGGGCCGGGGGCCCTCCGGCAACTCGGTCTGTCCGTGAGCAATCAAGAAAGGCAGATGAGGCTGGAAGCCTCTTCCCGTTCTTGTGCAGGCAGTTGAAAGCAAGCTTTCAAACCAGCCTGCACATAAAACGGGAAATGCCGCTCCGTTTGGAGCGGCATCTGCCTTCTTGATTGCATTGCGCGGAGAGGACGAGAATCGTAAATCTTGTCCAGTCCCCTCTAGAAGGCTCTGGAAAGCGTTTATAATCAATGCTATTTTTTAGACGCATGTGTTGGAATATTCAGAAATTTGTCACACTTTTGTC
>JAEEGI010011579.1_pt1 | contig 19019 bp, 12 predicted proteins | sample 8958751 | NCBI WGS metagenome assembly JAEEGI01 (sample SAMN16246545, study PRJNA631951) | gut metagenome | biome: gut microbiome; feature: rumen; material: KS-attached | host: Bos | place: Iran: Karaj | collected 2018-10 | reverse complement strand
CTAGGATGCGTTTCATAAGAGTGATCATTGCTTTACAAATATACGATTCCTTTTATTACATTTGTACTACGATGACAAGAAGAGAAGAACTTATGCAGAATGCGGCGCTGCAGGATGAATTGCGGCGTATGCAAAATGGCGAACCCTATAACGCCCACACTCCGGAGATGTACGCCTGGCGTGACGAAGTCAAGAAGACCCTTCGCCGCCTCAATATCACTGAGTATCACGATGCCACGATGCCCGCAATCACCCGTGAGCTGCTTCCAAACTCGGCTCCGGACGTTTATGTAGAGCCTCCTTTCTACTGCGACTATGGCAACCTGATCTTTGCTGGGGAGGGCGTGTTCATAAACTTTGGATGCATAATCCTAGACGGCGGCGGCGTATATATAGGCCGGAAGACTCTCATAGCTCCCGGTGTTCACATCTACACCGCTGAGCATCCGCTGGAGGCCGATGACCGCGACAAATGGGAAATGTGCCGTCCGGTTCATATAGGGGAGCGCTGCTGGATTGGCGGCGACGTAACCATATGCCCGGGTGTGACAATAGGCGACAGAACCGTGATCGGGGCTGGCAGCGTAGTTACCAGGGACATCCCGTCAGATTGTGTCGCCTATGGCAATCCTTGCCGGGTGGCAAAGAAGGTCAACTTACTCTAACACCTTGTACTCAAATGACTTGAGCGTGGCTTCTCCCTTTAGGAGATACGCCGGGCGCAGGGCGAAGAATCCCTTGTAGTTGTTGTGGTGGTAGGAGGATACGTCAACTCCTTCCGATACGGAAATCCACTGTCCGTCCGAGGTCCTTACCCACAGGCTTGCGGAATTCTTTTCGTTGCGGATACGGATGGCAAGGTCCGAACTGTTTCCGGTGGTGCCAAAGTATGCGTTCTCGTTATAGAACAGATAGAGTCCTGCGGAGCTGTCTTCAGGAATTGAGAATTCTGCCGTGATCTCATAAGACGGGTCAATTGCGGTGGTCGTCCAGAGTGTTCCGTCAAGGAATCCGTCGTGCCATTTAGCCCACATAAGCGGATTGTCATACTGCCTGAGGTAACTGTAGTCCTCCTGGAGGCCTTCGTTGTCCCACAGTGCGCCGTTCTTCTGGGCCAGAACCGGCCAGCCGTCGCTGGTCCATTCTACTTTCTCTATGATTGTGCTGCGGCCAAGGGTGTGGTAGTTGTTGCGGTATGCGTGATAAACAATGTACCAGTTGCCGTCAGGGTCGTCGATGAGGGTGCCGTGGCCCTTTGACCACCAGGCCTCATCGCCTGAATAGGTGTGTACGAGAGGGTTGTGAGGGCTGTTCTCCCAAGGGCCCAGGACTGACTTGCTCCTTGCCACTACGCACATATGGCTGGTGACGGGGCCGGCGGTTCCGCCTTCTGCGGTTATCAGGTAGAACCAGTCTCCGCGCTTTACTATCTTGGGTGATTCGAGCCATTTTCCTTCTGTCTCCCACTCGGCCGGGAACTCCCATCCGTCGTATGCCTTGCGGCGCTCTCCGGATGCTGCAAGTCCGTCTGCGGTAAGCGGTGTAACAAAACCGTTATTGGTGTAGAGGTAGCGGTTGCCGTCCGCATCTATGGCGTGTCCGGGGTCTATTCCGCCTACGTCAAGCTTGATAGGATCGCTCCAGGGGCCTTCAATCTTGTCGGCCACTACAACGTAGTTCTCTCCGCTGCTGGTAGGGTAGTAGATGTAGTACTTTCCGTTCACCTTGCAGAGGTCCGGGGCGTAGATGGAGTAGTCTCCGTCAATGACCGTGCGGACTACCGGCTCCCAATGAAGCAGATCCGTGGAATGCCAGATGAGCAGGGCGGGGAAGTAGGTGAAGGAAGAGTGGGTGATATAGTAATCGTTGCCGTCACGCATTATGGACGGATCCGGGTAATCTCCCGGGAAGATGCAGGTTTTCAGTGTTGATTTGTCTCCGGTCCTGTTACAGCTGCAGAACAGCAACAGAGCCATAGAGAGCAATGCGATCAGTTTTGTCTTCATTTGAAAAGTTAGATTAAATGTTCAATTGGGTCAAATATAAAAAATTTGTTTAACTTAGTCATAATATATTTTATCATTGAAAATGAAAAAGAGCATAATCATCATTGCAGCGTTGCTCACACTTGCTGCAGTTTCTGCATTTGCGCAGACGCATAGGTCCGAGGCCGCAGTCCGCGCCCTTCAGGAAGACCGCACACGCGCCGGCAACAACCTCAATTCCTATGAATTCCCGGAGATCAGGGACACCAAGCCTCCAAAAGGGTACAAGCCGTTCTACATAACCCATTATGGCCGCCACGGCTCACGCTCCAACTGGGGAGGCAGCGCCTATGAGGGCGTCATTTCAGTGCTTGAGGCTGGAAAGGCTATGAATATCCCCACTCCTGACGGAGAGATGGTGCTGGACGGCGCGCGCAAGGTGCTTGCGGGCTGGGACGGGATGGACGGACGCCTTTCCCAGAGAGGTTCGCGCGAGCACGCAGCCCTTGCAAAGCGTATGTTCGAGAGGTATCCCCAGGTGTTCAAGGGACAGAAGAATATCCGCGCTTTCTCAAGTACAGTGCAGAGGTGCATCATCAGTATGAACTCCTTCACCAATTCGCTCATCCGCCAGAATCCAAAGCTGGAGATCAGGCTTGACACGGGAGAAAAGTTCATGGACTACCTTGACAACGAGAAAGGATGGCAGCAGAAGACCGGCAGGGCAATGATGAAGAGCAGGGACTATATGAAGAATGTTCCTGACGACACCCTTGGCGTCCTTACACGCCTCTTCACCGATCAGGTTGCAGCCCGCAAGATTGTCACAAGCCCCCGCCATTTCACAGACGACGTTTTCAATACGGCTGTTGTAGCGGAAGACTTTGACATTGAGAACGATATCTACAGCGTACTGCCTTTTGACGCAGTGTACAACCGCTGGGCTTCGAACAATATGTTCCTTTACCTTGGCCACTGCAACTCCGTAGATGCGGGCCTTGACCGCGTGGAAATGGCCAAGTCCTGCGTAGAGGACATCGTAAACAAGGCGGATGAGGCAATCAGGACGGGCAATTACGCCGCAGACCTGCGCTTCGGCCACGATTATCCTCTGATGGCGTTGGTAAGCTATCTTGGAATAGAAGGCGTGGGCGACAGGCTGGAGGTGGATGAGATATGCGACAAATGGCTGGGATTCTGGAACATTCCAATGGCCAGCAACCTGCAGATGATTTTCTATAAGAACAAAGCCGGAGACGTCCTTGTCAAATTCCTCTACCAGGAGCAGGAGCGTCTTCTCCGCGGCCTGGAGCCATTTGAGGGCCCCTACTACAAATGGGAAACCGTCAAGGCCAACCTTGAAGGCTACAAACGATTTTAGTCCGGTATTCAGTTAATTTGCAATATGGCAACTAGAAGAGAGTTTATTAAGAAAGCGGCGATAGCCGCCACAGCGGTAGCGGCAGCTTCGCTGGTGGACACGGCGTGCGCCCAAACTACAAAGAAGATGAAAGTATTGATGATTAATGGCAGCCCCCATCAGAACGGAAATACTGCAACGGCTCTGCAGGAGGCGGCAGCCCAACTTAAAGAAAACGGGATTGACAGCGAAATTGTCTGGATTGGCAACGCTCCGGTACACGGATGCATCGCCTGCGGACACTGCAAATCCCAGGAGCCCAAGTGCATTTTTGACGATGACATCTGCAACCAGGTTGCAGCCAAGATGAAAGATTCAGACGCCCTGATAGTGGGCTCGCCGGTGTACTACGGCCAGCCCAACGGCGCGGTGCTGGCCATTGTCCAGCGGCTCTGCTACTCCGCCGGCGGCGCCCTTTCGGGCAAGCCAGCGGCGGCGTTCGCAGTGTGCCGCAGGGGAGGCGCCACGGCATCGTTCCAGACAATGAATATGCCGTTTATGATGATGAATATGCCCGTTGTTACCTCTCAGTACTGGAACATAGGTTACGGCCAGTCCCAGGGCCAGATAGCCCAGGATGCAGAGGGAATGCAGACAATGCGGACCCTTGCAAACAATATGGCCGCCCTGCTTAAGGCCACGGGCGGCAAGCCTATGCCCGGCCCGTCCGAGCGCACCACCTTCACCAACTTCATCAAATAGGAGGAGCGTCGCAGGGACTTGACAATGGAAAGGGAAGACCAGATACGCAGGATAACACTGATAGGGAGCGCGGGAAACGTGCTCCTTGTCATTGTTAAGTTTATTGCCGGGGTGGTGGGGCGCAGTTCGGCAATGATAGCGGATGCCGTGCACTCGCTTTCGGACCTCCTTACTGACTTCATAGTGCTGCTGTTCGTGGGGATAAGTGCTCGTCCACAGGACGCTTCCCACGATTACGGCCACGGGAAGTTTGAAACCCTGGCATCCCTTATGGTAAGCATTGCTCTTATTGGTGCTGCAATCGGCATAATAGTTTCAGGAGCAAGCAAGTTTGCGGCCTGGCTGGGCGGGGCGGATTTGCAGAGCCCCGGCAGACTGGCTCTTTGGGTGGCAGTCATCTCCATTGTGGTCAAGGAAGTGATGTATCAGTATACGGCGCGTAAGGGACGCGATTTGGAATCGCAGGCCCTTGTGGCCAATGCGTGGCATCACCGTAGCGATGCGCTATCATCAATTGGCGCAGCCATTGGAATAGCGGGAGCTGTGCTGCTTGGCGGGCGCTGGACTGTGCTTGATCCGCTGGCGTCAATTGTGGTGGGAGCAATGCTAATTGCCGTGGCCTTGAAGATAATGCGGCCAAGCCTTGGCGAACTCACTGACGAATCCCTCTCAGAAGCCCAGGAATCTGAAATAATGGGCATCATCTCCTCTTTCCCTGAAGTGTCAGAGCCGCATAACCTGCGTACGCGCCATATAGGCAACAAAGTTGCTATTGAGGCGCACATCAGGATGGACGGCGAAATGACGCTTAATACCGTCCATCAAATCACGTCTGAAATAGAGCGGAAACTCAAGTACCGTTTTGGGGCTGACACCATAGTTACCCTGCATATGGAGCCCACAAAGAATCAAAAGGCTTAACCTTTCTGTCCAAGGACCCTTCTGGTCTGGATTATCACGGATATTATAATTAGGGCCATTCCAATCCAGAAGGACCAGCCCACTTCCCGTTGTTCTCCAAAGAGTATGGCGGCAAATGCAATGCTGTACAGAGGCTCCAGGTTGTATGTAAGGCTAACCGTGAAAGCAGACAGGGACCTGAGGGCGTGAAGTTGGAAAAGGAAGGGGAGTATGGTGAATACTGATCCCAGTACCAATAGCCAGATGATGTCAGTCTTCCCGGGGATGATTGCGGTCTCAGGGGATATAATCCGGGTGAATAACGGCATTATGAGAGTGAGGAATATTACGCCTCCCATAAGTTCATAGAAGAGCATATTGGCGCTGTCTTTTCCTGTAAAGCTGGCTACGTTTACATTCAACAAAGCAAACAGGGCGTAAAGTGCGGCGGACAGAAGGCCAAGGGCTATGCCAAGCCTGTAGCGTATGTCAAGCGTGAAAACTAAGAGTACGCCTATTATCGCTATGAAGCTTATCAGCACTTCAACCCATTGTATGCGCTTGCGGTTTACAATGGGGTTGAAGAGGGTAGTGAAGAAACTGGACGTGGCTATGCAAGCAACCCCAACAGAAACGTTTGAAGCCTGTATGCTGGCATAGAAGAACACCCAGTGCAGGGATAGGATTCCGCCGCATCCTGCAATCTGCAGGAATTGCCTGCGGGACACTTTCTGCAATTTCCCCATCAAAAGGAGAACGATTGCCAGCACTGCAAGGCTGACCATCATTCTAAACCACACCAGGGGAAGTCCACTCAGTGATATAAGTCTGCCGAATATTCCCGTCCATCCCGCAAGGAAAACTGCGGTGTGCAGGATGGCAAGCGTCTTTGTTTTAGCCGATGCCATTTTACCAGGATATGTCCACTGTTTGCCCGCCGCGTGTGCGGAGGCCGGTTACACGGCCTTCCGGCCAGGCCTTTGGCAATGCCGGAAGGCGCTGTACCGTGCCGTCCGCACTGCTCTGGAGCAGCATTTCCAGTACGCCTGAGCAACCTCCGAAGTTTCCGTCAATCTGGAAAGGATTGTGGGAATCCAGAAGGTTGGGGTAGGTTCCGCCGCCACGGCGTGCGTCCTCGCCGCGATAGCGGTCAGGACTGACGTAGCGGAGCAGGCGGCGGAACATCCGGTATGCGTTCTCGCCATCGCCAAGGCGGGCGTACAGGTTGATGCGCCAGCCGCAGCTCCAGCCCGTGGTTTCAAAACCACGGATCTCCAGCGTGCGGTGCGCGGCATCGGCGAATGCCGAACCAGCTTCGATCTGATGTCCCGGATAAACGCCGAACAGATGGGACTGGTGCCTGTGCTGTGGATCGCGGTCCCGCCAGGGGTAATACCACTCCTGCAGTTTGCCTTCCTGGTCTATATGATAAGGCCTCAGGCGGGCGAGGGCGGCTTCCGCTTCCTTGATGAAGTCAGCGTCAGTGCCAAGCTCTTTTGCAGCTGCCACTGCATCCTGGAGGCATTCCCTGACAATTGCAAGGTCAGCCGTGGCACCATAGAGGGTAGAGCCTACGTATCCGTCAAGTGTTATATAGTCGTTCTCCGGAGATGTTCCCGGGCTTGTAATCAACTCGCCATCCTTTTCAACAAGGAAATCCAGGCAGAACTCGGCAGCACCCTTCAGCACGGGATAATCATTTTGCAAAGCCTCCTTGTCCCTTCCAAACAGATAATGTTCCCAAAGATGGGTTGCAAGCCAAGCCCCTCCCATTGTCCAGTTGGCCCATTGAGGAGTTCCATCGCCCAGTCCAACAGGAGTCGCCATTGCCCAGATATCAGAGTTGTGCCCAGCGTTCCAGCCACGCTGGACGCCGTACATATCCCGCGCTACGCTTTTTCCATTCTTGCTGATATTATGTACAAAGTCCAGCAGGGGACGGTGCATCTCTCCCAGAGCGGCCACTTCCGCCGGCCAGTAATTCTCTTCTACGTTTATGTTCAGCGTATAGTTGCCGCTCCACGGCGGTACCATATTCTCGTTCCAGAGACCCTGGAGGTTGGCAGGAACGCCCGGCGTCCTTGAACTGGATATCAACAGATACCGGCCATACTGGACATACAGAGCTTCCAATTCAGGATTGCTTTCTTCCAAATCCGTGTAACGCTTCAATTGCACGTCCGTAGGGAGCGCTTTGACCTCTTCTGGAGTATCACCCAGCCAAATGCTTACACGGTCAAAAAATGACCTGAAATCCGCAATATGGCGCTTCTGCAACTGCTTTGCGCCTAAGGCCGCAACGCGTTTTGCCGCGCCGTCTGCCAATCCCTTATACGGAAGCCCTTCCTTGACCGGATCCTTGTCAAATCCGTTGAAACTGGTTGCATTCACCAGACGCAGTTCCACTTCCTTGCAGCCACGGATTTTCAGGACGCCTCCTTCGCAAGTAACCTCGCCTCCTTTATTATTTGCCGCCACTATGGTCCTGAAATGCACTCCGCGTCCGGGGTCATCCAAAGATCCTTCCAGGCGCGGCCCGCGATAGTAATTGGGATACGCGTGCCACGGCGCATAGCCGTCCATCACCAACTCACCTCCGCGGCTTTCCACGCTGTGGGACAGGGGACTGTCCAGGGCCACATCGGCCTGTATGTCCGATGCCTTGATCCTGACCACAATCACCGAATCCGGTGCAGACGCGAAGTACTCCGCCACGAAAGGCTTACCGCCTTTCTTGCAGCGCACTTCCGCTACTGCGCGCGATATGTCCAGGCTCCGCTCATATTCGCTCACCTCTTCTGAATCAAGGTACTTTATGCGCAGGTTCCCAAGCGGCAGATATGACTCCGAATAATGCCCCTGCAGGCCGCGCTGCAGCTTTTCCGCAGTCCGGTAATCCTCCTGCGAAAGCGCTTCGCGCACGGCCGCCAGCGTCTCCACGCCCTGCCCCGTAAGGCCAAACTTTATCATATCCGGATGCTCAGCGCCCTTGTCCGGCTCGCCGCTCCAAAGTGTGATGTCGTTGAGCGAGAGCCTCTCCTCTCCGGACGCCGCTCCATATACCATTGCGCCGATGCGCCCGTTGCCAATTGGCAGCGCCTCCTCAAAGAACTCCGCCGGACGGTCATAGTGCAGGGTTAACCCGCTTTTGTGAACCGGGGTGCAGGCGCTCAACGCCATCACCACCAAGCATAATACCTTTTTCATTGTGACGTTCATTCGTATCCAATCTTGATTGTCAGGCATAAAAGTAAGTATTTTCCATTATTCAATCAAGCACGATTTGTGTATTGAACGGCAGTTGTTATCTTTGTATGTGATTATGGTCAATGTATTCAATATAGCCATCTTGCTGGTTTCCGCCCTGCTTTCCGCACCGGCTTCAAACTCAATTCCTGCGGAATCGCTCGGGGACGTGCAATACGAAGTGCGCTACAAGATGGCAGGCATCACAAGCAAGGTGGCCGATGCCACCATCTCCCTTGAAAATAGTACTCGTGACGGAAAAGCGGTGCTTCATTCGCACGCAGCCATCCGCGCCTCATCCATATTCCGCCTTTTTATGGATGCCGAGTACATTGCCGACGCATACCTCACCCAGGACCGGCAGGATCCCGTATACTATTTCAATCCTGTCAAGAAGGGCGGCAAGGAAGGCAAATTCGAATGCGTCTACGACAGCAAGACCAAGACCATCACCTCTGTATTCCAGCGCCCTCCGCAAGACGCGGTGACAAAAACCTATACAATGGATGGTTTGTCAATGGACCTGCTCTCACTCCTGGTATATGTCCGTTATCACGACATCCCTGCAAACAGCCCGCTGTCAATGCACCTTCTTATGGGTGGCAAATATGTGGCCGCCACATTGACCAACCAGGGTGCTGATTCCGACAACTATCCCGGAGCAGAACGCTTCCTGCTAAAGATGATAGACGGCGGATTGATGGAAAACGGCAGCGGAAAAGAAATAACCGTATGGCGCTCCACTGGAAACGACCGTCGTATCCTCGGCCTTGAAACCTCCCTCAGTTCCGGCGTGATGACAGTTGCCATCAAACAATAATATCCGCTATGGGGGACGATCCTATCCTGTCAAAACTCGATATCCACGTAAAGTATTCTTCCGGTGGCTCCGGGGATGACGGAGGAGCCAAGGCGGACAGGCTTACCGATGAGGTCTTTGTCCCAATCCTTAAGCGCGTCATAGATGAAATTCCCCTTGATACCAACCAGCATATAGATTCATTGGTGGTGGATCTTCCTCCCGTAAGTGAAGATGACCTTCCGTCAGTATTTGAGGAAAAACTCAGGGAAGCCCTCTCAGGCCTGTCAATCCCATCATTCTCTTCCTCTTATTCAAGACATTATGGCATTCAGCGTCTGAAAGACATCCTCAGCGGCTTGGATCTCCCTGATTTTGAGCCGGTTGATGAATTGGCTGCGATTCCAGGGGAGTCAGCTGCAGCAACGGAGACCGGGATTGAAATTGAGACTGCCGCCGCTTCAACTACAACTGCGACTCCGACTGAGCAGGTGACTGATATTGAGATAGAGTCTGAAAGTAAATCTGAGACTGTGTATGAAACTGATACAATACGGCTTCTTATTAAGAATCTGAAATCCGAAGGAATCGCTGAGACAGTAATTGCACAAGAGCTTTCCCTGGTTCAGGCGATACACCTGCTGCTTTTAATAGAAAGGGATAGCTTATCAGGCGAACTGCCGGACAATTCGTTGGCATATGTCTTACGCGAGCGTATTTCCGCACTTGATCCCGATGCTCTTCCCGTACTCGAAGGCCGCCTCAAACAGTGGAAGTCCTATATTTCAAAAAGAGATAATACAGCCGTTGCCGCTAATGCCGCTTCCGCTTCAGTGGCTCCATCTGAATCCTCGACAACTCCATCTGAAGACAAAGAAGTGCAGTTGGAAAACACCTCCAAGACTGATGATGTAAATGAAGTGTATGATGTGGATGAGTCCGGAAATAAGCCAATTGCCACGCAAACCTCACTGTCGGATACTGTCATCGAAGAGTCTTCAGAGAATGAACCGGTTGCAGTGAGTCTTCTTCAAAAAATCACCTTCGGGCAAAGTCCTGAATCTATAGAAGAAACTGCTGATTCAAAGATTCCTGAAAGGGGAGAGAATGAAGAATATTGGAAAGAACTTGATTCTGAACAGGCCGAGTCCCTGTCTGAGGCGGAGCCCAGATATTTCATCAAAGATGCCGGGCTTACTTTGCTCCACCCGTTTATAGTGCCTTTCCTGCAAAGGGTGGGACTTGTAAAGAAAGGAGGTTTTGTGTCGCCTGAGGCCCAGGTAGAGGCAGTCCATCTGTTGCGGGAACTGGCATATCCCGGCCATCCGCACTACAACCATAACTTATTGATGGAAAAGGTTTTATGCGGCCTCTCGCCATTCTTTTCCATCCCTGAGGAATGGGAACCCACAGATAAGATGAAAGAAGAATCTGAAGCCTTGCTCAAGGCCGTCTGTGAGCATTGGAAGCCACTTTCTAATTCTTCCGCGAAAGCTTTGAGGATGAGTTTCCTTCAACGAGAAGGCAGCTTGGAACTGAGCGAAGGCACTTGGATCATACGTGTGGTGGGAAGCGCAATAGACATCCTCCTGGACGAACTGCCCTGGGAACTGTCTTTCATCATCCTTCCTTGGAACGAAAAGCCAATCCTGGTGGAATGGCAGCAGGAATCATTCTGAGTATTTCCTGATTATCTCCGCCATCTTTATGGTCTTGGGCTCGAAATCAGGTTTCTCCTTGCGAATTTTGGAAATAAGTGCCTTGCACAGCAGATAGCGCTGACTCGCTTCTTCCTTGGCGACGGTTTTGCCACCCCATATATGCGTAAAGGTTTCGTTCTCCCATTGGAAGGGATTGACAAGGCATATATGTACTTTCTGCCTTTTTGCGCCGGCGCACATTGCAAGGATACGTTGCTCCGCAAAGACCATACGGGTAACATTCTCATCGCCCGGCAAATCATTGCCTTTCATAAACTCAAAGGCGTGCTCAAGGTAATAATCCAGGAACCACTGTTTCCTTATGAAGGCAATTGCGGTGTTGCAGGGGAGTGAGTTCCAGCTCCATTCCTTTTTGGGCTTGTAGCCGGGAGCGACAATAAGCCTGTCTAACGATGGGTAGGCGTGGTCTATGTACTCTTTGTGGAATGTAAGAATATCAGCCTGGGAGAGGAGATGGTCAATGTTCTTCCAGACAATCAGGTCCTGGTCTATCATAAGCACCGGAGCACCTTCTTTTTTCAAGGCGAACAGTTTTCCAGCGGCCCAGAACACCCCCTGGTCGATATCCTTGGGAGCATTGTCAAGGGTTTCTGTGTCAATACCTCCGTTCCACAGGTCTTCAATGCCAAGTTCCTTATAGTATTTAAGGACCGTAGAGTCCGCATACAGTTTGATTGGCCCGTTATACTTCTGCCAGGTTATGGCCGACAAAATTGCGGAAAGGATATCGAAGTCGTCTATATAGAATTCCTCATTCTTGTGATACTTGAAGAATGGCGCGGAACTATAAATGTGAAGAGCTTTCATATCTATATGCTAAAACAGATCCTGCGAACCCGTTCAAAGGTACCAGAATCTGTTCCGGGAGATGATGGTTACCCATATACTCCGGAACAAATTTATATAAAGTATTTTTATTTCACAAATTTACGGACAGCATATGTTACTACTTTCCCTTTATAATGGAAAACAACTAGAGTACAAAATCTTGTCAATCCTCCCATAGTCTCTAAATGATAGGGTTCCTGAGTTAAAGACCTTTGCAGTGATCCATTTGTCACGCAATCCTTTTGATTGAGAAGCTTCATCTCTTCAATCTCTATGGCAGTATCATTTGCATAGTTAAAATGTTTAATGAAATAAGTAAATGCTGCAACAGTCATTCCTTGGTAGCCCTGAAGATACAATTCCATTCCTTCTTGCAAGTAAGGGAACATTAATTCAAACTTCTTATCGTATGACAGTTTGCCAACCGGTTTGAAAAAAACCAAGGAAGGGTCATCATAATCCTTGACGCTGGGAACAATTGATGTGTTACCGGCACGCCAACACTGTTTAAAGTTTTCGTAAGAGGCATTGTAGTAAAAAGGAATAGGCCTGTCTGAAATCTTGGCACCTGGCCGGCAAGGAACCATCTTGCAAATCTTCTGGACGGAAGCGAGAGTATTCCAGGAAGTGCCCACAAAGGCTTCTGACAGAAGGGATATTCTTCTGAGGAAACGTTCCAGGCGCAAAGAGTCTTCTTTCAAACGGTCGTCGTGAGCCTTTAAAAAATGGCTCCTGAATTTCTGGTCATCTGAGGCGCCAGTCTGGTCCAGGTGCCTTGCACTGCCAAGATAGACTAGGCAGTCCATTGGATCACGTAGAGGAATGTACGGATGCTTTGCAATAAAGACATTGTATTCCTCTATGAATTCCATCATAGCGTCCGCATAATCCTTTAGGAATGATTGACAGTAATCCGGGTAGCCTGACTTAGAGTTTGAAAACATATTGTTGACCCTTTTGACTGAAGCGTCAAAACGGCCTATTACTTCACGGGGCTTGTCAAATAAATCCTTCCATACAGATTTCTGAACTTTGAAGGTTTCTCTTAAGTCAAATTCCTGCCCCAAAATGTCCATAGCGATTACCTTAGCACCTGATTCGATTATTTCCAGGCTATTTTGGAACCAGGTATGTTGCCTTATTTGCAAATCTTCTAATCTTTGGTTCTTGAGTAAAGAAGGGAATTTATATAGTTGGACCCTTTGGTAGCAGGGTTCCATTTCCTTGAAAATATCCGGCACCAGGGCATAGCCCGTACATTTATCTTCTTTATTGAAGGTGGCCCAGATGTTTACAAGAACTGGCCATACTTCACAGTCTTTCTGGGTGACATTTATGTCACAGGAATCCTCCGTACACGCAGACCGGGAATGGTTACGCGTTCCACATACCAGGGCTACTACATAGTGGGCGGAGGGAATTTCTATTATGCGGGTAGGCTTATGGTGAAACTCGTGAGCTTCCTCTTCAGTTTTGAAACACGCATAACATACCCGGCTTCCGCCATACTTTAGCAGGGCAAGCAGGGAGTCGTCATTGAAGGGATATTCCTCTTCTGAGGGATTCTCCCCAAGAAAGACTTCTGCGGCATACCTGTACTCTTCCTTTCCTTTGAACTGAATATACCAGCCATTGCTGGTAATGGCCTCTCCCGGGTCAATGGTCAGAACGCCGTCCTTCCAGGTGTAATTGAGGCCTTCTAATATCCCATGGCCGAAAAGGTTTGAGCGCGTTACTCTGCCTTGCTCGTCAAGATGGAAGAAGGCATCGTTCAGGGACTTGCTTTTAAGTACCTGATTGGCAACGAAATACGGATATACTTTGCTTTTCTGTTTCATATTTTTTCGTCTATGGGTTTATTATTCTGTTTCAATAGTTGTTGTCTGTTTCTTTTTTGAGGCCGGTCTTGCCTTTGGCGGGGCTTCTTCCTTAGGCGGAGGAATGATTGCTGCCATTCCAGCATCACTTGCCGTTACCGGAGAGTCTTCCATAAGGAGTCTCATACCTGGGAATGACAGATGTGATTCGATCATAGGATCAACCTTCTTGGGCTTGTGCTTTGTCTTCTTTGGCTCAGCCTTAGGCAGTGCCTCTATAGGTATAGCAGCCATGGTCTTCTTCGCCGTCTTCTTTTTGTCTTTGTTAATATCTACCCGGACAATAATCCGTTTTGGCTTAGGCCTAGGAATAATGCCTCCAGGCAGGATGACAGAAGTCCAAATGTGATCTGACTGGCCGCCATCTTGCTCTCTCGGTTCAAAAATATGGAATTTGTCGTGCTCCTTGATACCGGAATCTCCCTTTAAGTAGTATGGGAGGTCCTCCGGTCTGATCTCATCATCGAATTCATCCTTGTCACGGGAACCCAGATGGGTGAAATCATACATCGGGAGGTTGTCATCGAAATCAAAGGTCTCGTCCGGTGCAATTATTGCTTCTGGATAAACATTGAAGAAAGTGGACAGGGCGGCAGATACTTTATATGTTATAAAGTCGTACCCTTTATCCCAATTATCGTCTCCCGGCCTGTAATAGTAACTTGCCAGGAAATCCATCCAGGACTCCAGCGCATCCTCCAGTACTGCCATTGTGCTCCTTGAAATCCAGCATATCTTTACGCTGAGATGAGCAGGGAGTTCTTCACGTCTTACTTTCTCCACGTGCCCCCTGAATGTCGGGTTCAATGACAGTTCCGTCCAGCCCGGTGCGGCAACGGTGACGTGGAACGTGTATGGATCATCTACCAATACAGCCAAGCCTTCCTCACGGGCAACTTCCAGGAATACCCCTTCATTGGTGAAAGGAGCAAGGAGATTGTGCTCTATGATATGTATTCCGAACAGGTCGCCGTCCGCCAGCTTGGTCCTGTTTTCAGGGTCGTTGACACCAATCTTCCGCAAGATCCTCCTCTCCGCCCCGGTAACTTGCAAACCCAGGGTAAAGTCCATTCCGCTGCTCCTGCGAGAACTGATTATAGGATAATCCTTGAGGAACCTCTTTTTGTCCTCTACTGTCTCGCGGAAAGAGAACCACTCACTGGATTTCACGAAACTCAGTGCGGAGAATTCCGCAAACGAGTCACTGAAACGGGACAGCAGGTGGTTCATCACCTGGCTCTTGCGGCTGATGGAACGATCTGGATCATCGTCAGGAACCTTGTAATCAGGGTAATCCAGGAGTACGGCGGAAATGCTGTCTACTTCTGAATCAAGAATATGTTTGTGGAAATATACCTCTCCGCAGGTTTCTCCATCGGAAGGTTCCACAGACAGCAGGTCCAGGTACGAGTCTATATGGCTGAGATAGTCCGCAAGCAACTGGTCAAAGAATGACAGGTATGCTTTCAACTGCAGCCATTCGGCCCTCCTGAGTTTGCTGGCAGTGTCAGGAAGCGAGTCAACCCCAAGCCTGTACGCCTTTGGGAAAAGGTTCTGGAAGGAGAAGTAGCGGTCAAGGTCGCGGTAAGTTCCTTTCTGTGCAGGGACATCAGTGGCAAAGCCGTCGGAGAGCCTTATTCTTTCGTCCTTCTTGGTATCCACCATCACTCCTTTGTCTCCTGCGGGAGGGAAGAAGGACAGTTTCCTCTTGAGGAATACTACGTTGTTCATAAATGCCTTTCCACGTTTGATGCCTGAACGCATAAAACGGGGACATAAGGTAAACGTACTGCCGTATCTGTCCTCAAGTTTGATACGGGTGTCTGCAATGTCGCCCTCGTCTGTATGAAGGACAAATTTCAGATGACGGATGGAACGGATTCCCGGAATTTTCATCATCATTCCTATGACATCGGAAGCGTTCATTTCCATCTTCCTGTCAAAGGATGAAAGGTCTTTGCGGTCTATGAATCCAAGCAGAGGAGTGCAGGCGCCAAAGATCTCAGACGGCTTCCTTCCCTTGGCCAGCAGGTCTTCTATGGTGTGGAACTGGATGGTGGGACAGATATAATCGTACAGGAGGTCATAGATCTTTTGAAGGATTGTGCGTACGTCTATGTCAGATTCAATTTCCACATCTGCCATAATGCCCACCTCTACGGTGGACAGGATGTTGATGTCCTTTACAATCTCTCCTATGTTCCTGTGCCTGAGGAAAAGGTCACGGATATAATCCTTGTATCTTTCTTTATAGCTGTAGCGCCACTCTTCGGCCTGGGTCTCACTGTCCAGCCCGCCTACTACGCCCATTATGAAGGAATCGTCCAGCAGGCATTCCTCGCTTTCAAGTTCTATGAAAACGTCGTAATAACCTCTGGTGTGGATAGTCTTGAAAGTCTGCCTGCGTTTCTCTTTGACGCTGACCGTCCTTTCAGCAGTCTCAAACCATACATTCCTGACACCGGGTACGTTCTCGAGGATAACTTTCCGATAGTCATCCAATGTAGTAGGCTCCTGCGCAAGGATATCGCGAGCGGGGAACATAGTACCTTCCATTGCAGGCCCCTTTGCTCCCTTGCGGGTAAGAAGGTCCGCCATCTTGAAGGATGAACGGTAGGACAGGTCCGCAACGGCAAGGGCAAGGGCCTCGATTGCAGTGACGCCGGGGTCGTGGACGTTGAAATCCGTCCACCGTCCCGAACCAATCTTTCTGATATAGTCCAGGCCGAAGTCCCTTAGCTGCTCATATGTCAGCTGATTCGGTTTAATCACTTCGTTCTTTTCGTTGGTCATACTATATGCGTCTCTGCAAGATAACACTTGACATTATGCGACGGGGCAGAAGTCAGCAGCTCGTGCGGTTTGGTAACCGTTATCTCGTACTCGTCTTCTGAAGCATCGCCTGCATTCAAGTTTATGCCGTCAATATAATCTACATAAGGAAGCGCTTCCAGGAAAGCGATGATTTCTGATTTTCCTGCTCCGCTTCTGAAATTGCCTTTCTCGCTGGAAGTCCCCGTCCACGTTTTGAGGTAATTCTTGAGTTCTTCGTTGATCAAGGAGGTGTATCTTCCGGTGTCAAAATAACCGTCTCTTAGGTGAACGGAAACTATCACCCTGATTTCTTTATAAACAGGACCGCTGACATTGACGTTCACAAACGGGCTGCAGTGTTGCCTGACATAATTTGCAATGTCATTTCGCAGCACATTGTTAGGTGCCGGCTTGAGATCGGTAGGAGAGGACTGGGGCACTACAATCAAGGTCAATGCGCCCGGTGCGGTCTGGTTCTTTATTGTGTGGGCCGACAGGCATTTGACATAAGCCACCTCTGAGAAGCGTTCAAGAACAATGTGCTCGTAATCCCAGGCAGTCCAGGCCCTGTTCTTGTGGCGGAGTTGCTCTGAAACCCTCCGGTTGAACGATGTCTCGGTCTCTGCCATTTTTCCCGCAAGTCCGTCAAATGGCTGTGAAACAGATTTTATTCCGGGTATATCGCCTGCAAGTTTTGTGATTGAACCGGCGGGAAGGATCTTACCCTGAGGACCTGATCCTTCAGATCCGGAATAGTACTCGAGTTCAAGCGCACAAGGAATGATCTGGGCTATCTTGCAAGCGTTGTCATTATCAGTAATTGCCCTGATCCACTTGTAATCAGAAGACATTCCGCCGTTCTTCTGGAAAATGCCTGGTTTCAGGGACAACATCACTATTCCGCTTCTTGACAACCCTTCTGTTGTATCTTTGAGGATGGATCCACTGTCAAAAGGCATCCAGGTACTGCCAGAAAGATAACTCCAAGTTACTTTACACGGCTCAAGATAGGCTTTGTCAGCCATTTTTATATACAGGCTTACTTGTGGATCACTTGTTTCAGATCCGTTGGCAGATACTCCGCCAAGGCCCAGGAAACAGGCGGACTGACCATTCAGCAACTTAATTGCATCTGCAGGGTTGTCCAGACCCTCGGTCTCATAGGAGCCATTGGGGAACTGGATTGATGTCTTAATTTCCGTATCAATATACACGGCCGAGGTCACCAGTATAGAATCTGCCAGGACCGGAGTAACGGCCATAAGGCCTTTCTTTATAGCATCGTCAAAGGCAGTTGTATAGGATGTGGTATGCTTCATCCAAGTCAGCACGGCTTTGGAATAGTCGTTGGTCAGCTGTACTTGGTCACTGCGCTTGTCAGTCAAAGTATAGATACAGGAAAGGATTCTTTTTATGTCATTCTTTTTAAAAGAACTGCTGAATTCCAAGTTGTCCTTAAATTTGCAAATGAAGCGTGCATCTTCTGCAGGGAAGGGGAGGTCCACCCAGAATGTGTCGTTGATTCTGTAGTTTGGTCCGAAAGGGTTGTTGCCCGCCCGGTTCTCAACTTCTCCGGAGGGGTTCATAACCTTTATGTTGGATGCATTCTTTACCATAATCTTCAGTCCATTGATGGACTTGAGGTTGATGGCGGAGATCTTTTTTATTCCGGAGTCCGACACAAATCTTATCACAGGGTCAGTGAATTCAAGGTTCCCTCCGTGTATTGCCGGATCATAAGGAGCGACAGGCTCCGAATCAGATGAAATAGTCCATCCCAGGGGAACTTGAGAAGATTTGGTTATTTCAAGGCTCTCCCAGCCTTTGCCGCTTGTATATTCCGGGCGCAATTCCTTAAGTGCGGAACAGGTGCTGGAATCTGCCCCGTCAAATATTATAGTCAGTTCCTGTCCGGGCTGGTTGAGCATTGAAGAACTGACACAGAACGCGTGCTCCACCACGGAGTTGGAATTTGAACCTGAGCCTGAAGCAGCGGCGGAACCGGCATCTTTCAAAGGCATAAGTCCGCGGTCGTTGTCAAAATGGGAAACGGCACCCACTACAAGATGGCTCAGGCAGACCTCATCCATAGAAGCATAGGTTATACGCTTTCCATTGGCATCTTTTCCGGCATCGAACAAAGTTCCTTTAGGAATGCTTACGGTATCGGCATCTTTCTTCAAGTCAATGAATACGGTCACTTTCCCTTCCGTGCTGCTTTTCTCCTTGAAACGCAGCACATCCCTGAAATAAAAAGCTATCTGGCGGTCTGTCAGGGTGTTGATGTCCTCCTGCGCCTTAAGGAGCATCTGGTAGAACGCGAACAGCAGGGCAAGATGAGGATCCACGGAACGGGTCTCTATCATCTTGTCTATTACCTGGGTGCGTACCTTTCTGTTATTATAGTCGTAAACCTTCTTGAAGAATTCCTCCCAGTTTCCGTCCGGCTTGGCGTCATCGTTATAGAACTTGACGGAGGATGCAAACTCGGCCGTTTGCCTTACCAGGTCTTCGAAGGTACGGTCGATGACTTTCATCTCTGCGCCAAGAGAGGCTTCTCCCAGCCTTTCGAACTGGAAGCTGCCTTCGTGCTCCTGAAGAAATCCCTTGTTGCTGTTGTCGTACATCTACAATGTGTCGTTTTCGAAGTGGAACGGATAAATGATGTTCTCCTTTACATAGGAAGCCTTGATGCTGTACCGTAGATCGATTCTCAATTTCCCTTCA
>JAEEGI010011577.1_pt1 | contig 19021 bp, 21 predicted proteins | sample 8958751 | NCBI WGS metagenome assembly JAEEGI01 (sample SAMN16246545, study PRJNA631951) | gut metagenome | biome: gut microbiome; feature: rumen; material: KS-attached | host: Bos | place: Iran: Karaj | collected 2018-10 | reverse complement strand
AAGAATATTAGATGAAGTAGTATTTATTGATAAAGGAGAGATTGCCTTACAAAGTGATGCTGATAAATTAAGGAATAAAGAAAAATCATCAATTGATGAGATCTTTAGGAGGATGTTCAAATGCTAACTAAATTATTAAAATATGATCTAAAATATATGATTAAGAATATGAGTGTTTTCTATATATTAGCTATATTCTTTGCTGTTACTACTAGAATACTATTCTCTATGGAAGAGACATTTATGATTCGTCTTCTAGGGCAAATAAGTGTAGGCTGTATGTTCTCAATGGTTGCTAGTATTATAATTAATGTTCTTATGCGTGCATGGGTAAGATTTAGAGATTCAATTTATAAGGATGAAGCATATTTAACTCATACTCTTCCAGTAACAAAGAATAACATATATGATTCAAAATTTATTCAAGCTTTATTATTCTTTACTATTAGCTTTATTATTGTTATAATTGCGCTATTAATTACTTATTATACTCATGATAGATGGTTAATGTTAAAGGACTACATTAATGCTATAACTACAGGATTAAGCTTTAATACAACATTATTTGTAGTAAGTATGATAACTATTATTTTCTTAGAAATATTTAATGCTCTTCAATGTGGATTCTTTGGAATAATTTTAGGATACAAACAAAATAGTGGAAAGATTGGGTTTTCTGTATTATTTGGATTTATTGCTTATTTAGTATCTCAAAGTATAGTATTATTCTTAACATTTGTTGTAGGACTATTTAATAGTAGTATTATGGACTTATTTAAAACACAAGCTGTAATAAATACAGATGGATTTAAAATATTAACAGTTTTAGCAATTATCTTATATATTACAATTATAACTATAATGAATTTAACTTGTAAAAAGATACTTAATAAAGGAGTTAATATTGAATAATAAAAAGCAGTCGAAAGACTGCTTTATTATGATATAATTTAATAAATAAGAAGTGATAATATGAGTAAGAAATTATTTTTAGAAGCAATGACTAAAATTATAATGGGAATTATAATAATAGGACTATTAATATTTATTCCTGCTGGATCAATAGAATTCTTTAATGGTTGGCTATTCATCATTTTACTATTTGTACCAATGTTTGTAGCAGGAATATTTATGATGATTAACAATCCAGAATTGTTAAAAAGAAGACTAAATGCCAAAGAAAAAGAAGGCGAACAAAAAGAAGTAGTTGCATTAAGTGGAATAATGTTTATAGTTGGTTTTATTATAGCTGGTTTAAACTATCGCTATAATTGGATGGAACTATCAAATACTATTGTTGTAATTGGATCAATCCTATTTTTGCTATCTTACTTCCTATATGCTATAGTCTTAATCCAAAATGAATATTTATTAAGAACAATTGAAGTAGAAAAAGATCAAAAACTAGTAGATACTGGATTATATGGTATTATAAGACATCCTATGTATCTTGCAACAATAAGCTTGTTTTTATCAATGCCACTAATACTTGGATCATTTTATTCATTTATCATATTTTTAGCATATCCATTTATTATAGTAAAGAGAATTAAAAATGAAGAAAAAGTATTAGAAAAAGACTTAAAAGGATATAAAGAATATGAAAAAAAAGTAAAATATAGATTAATCCCATATATATGGTAGTATGAGGTGATTTAAATGGTCATAGTAATTGAAAGTATCATATTATGTACAATGTTTACAATAATGGTTTATATAATGTCTAGAAAGCCTATAAAGACGTTATATAACTATCCGCCTAAAATTCAAGAAAGAGTTAAATCTTTAAAAGAATACCAAAATCAAATACCGACACAAGAAAATAAAATAGTTACCAAAATAACTGCATCAATTATCTTTTTAATAATTATTTGTGTAATTTTAAGATATATAAATGGTTACACAACGTTCATAGATAGTTTTAAGTATGGTTTTCTATTATGGACCATTGTAAATCTATATGACCTAATAATTCTAGATATAATATGGTTTTGTCATGATAAATATTTTATATTTAAAGGAACTGAAGATATGAAAGACGAATATCACAACTATTGGTTTCACATAAAAGGGTTTTTAATAGGTGAAATACTTGCATTAATAATATGTACACTAGCAGGGACCATAATTCATTTCATATTATAAAAAGAGGTAGATATGAATGATTTGTTAAAAAATATTGATAGAATACATACTACAAAATTAGGAATAGAAAGAATTAAAAAGAATCTAAAATTAGAAATAGAAGATGTAGTAACTTATTGTAAAAATATAATTATAAATAAAGACTGTATAATAAATAAAAAAGGGAAAAATTATTACTGTAAATTTAAAAACACAACCATTACAATAAATAGTTATAGTTATACAATAATAACAGCGCATAAAGGAGAATAATTATGATAGAAATTAAAAATGTAACTAAAAAATATGGCAAGAAAAAAGCACTAGATAATGTTTCTTTTGATGTAGATGACGGTGAAATATTTGCATTTATTGGTCATAATGGAGCAGGAAAGACGACTCTAATTAAATCAATAGTTGGTATACACGATTTTGATGAAGGAGATATCATTATAGATGGAATGTCTATTAAAGAAAAACCAGTTGAATGTAAAAAAATAATGGCCTTCGTTCCAGACAATCCAGAAACATACGAGCATATGAAAGCAATTGATTATGTCAATTTTATATGTGATATGTATGAAATAGATACAGAAACTAGAAAAAAGAACATAAAAAAATATGCCGAACTATTCGATATGCAAGATAAATTAAATGATACAATTGATAGCTATTCTCATGGTATGAAACAAAAAATAGTTCTAATATCAGCACTTGCCCATAATCCCAAAATACTAATTATGGATGAACCATTCGTAGGATTAGATCCTAAAGCAGTATTCGATATCAAAGAAATACTAAATGAAATGGTAAAAGAAGGCAAAATAGTGTTCTATTCAACTCATATACTAGATGTAGCTGAAAAAGTATGTTCAAGAGTAGCAATAATTAAAAATGGAAAATTAGTAAAAAGCGGCAGTATGAAAGAGATAAAAGGTGATAAATCACTAGAAAAAGTATTCTTGGAGCTTGAAGGATAATAAAATGAAAAAATTATATTCACTTATCAAAGCATGCATGACAAATGACATGCAAATAGTAAAAATTAGTTCGAAAAAGAGTAGCAAAAAAGCAACTTTAATCCCAATATTTATTGTCTTATACTTAATGTTTATGATATGGGGTAGTGCTAATTCAATGTTCGAAAAATTGGAATCAACCCATTTAGAATACTTATTACTTTCAATTGCTGCATTCGGAATATCAATAATGACTATAATGGAGGGTATATATAAAACAGGACCATTGATCTTTAATTGTAAAGATGATCAATTACTATTATCTCTTCCATTAAAAAGAAAAACAGTATTATTTATAAGAATATTTAAATTCTATATATTTGAACTAGTATTTAATTCAATTTTCTTATTACCAGTTATGATTGCTTACATTAGATGGGCAGAAAATTTAACATGGACATACTATTTAACAAGTATAATAATGCTTTTATTACTACCAGTAATACCTATAGTAATTTCATGTATTATTGGAATGATCACATCAAGCTTATCAAGCAGGTTTAAGTATAAAAATCTAGTCCAAATAGTAATATCAATGGCCTTTATACTAGGCATTATATATTTTTCATATAACATGGATGGATTATATGAATACATTATTCAAAATGCCACAAGCATTAATGATATGATAACAAAACTCTATTATCCAGCCGGAATATATGCAACACTAGTATCAGAATTTAATATCAAAGATTTATTAATATTCATTATATTTAATATTTCAATATTAATAGTATCAATATATGTCTTAAGTAAATTCTATTTTAAAATAAATTCACGATTAAAAGCTGTTACAACAACCAAAAAAACTAAAATAAAAAAAGAAAGCATTAAAGCAAGACCAATAACAATTTCATTAGTGAAAAAAGAATTAGAAACATTCTTTAAAACACCTGTATTTATTATAAATGCCGGTTTTGCTTTAGTTCTATTTGTTATTGCAACAATATTCATAGTTTTAAAATTCGATAGTGTTTTAGTATTATTAACTAGTGAAACAGAAGGCTTAAATATATCAAAAAATCTAATAATGAATAATATACCAATATTTATTTTAATTCTAATATCTTTTACGGCATTTATGACATCAATAACAAATTCCGTAATAAGTTTAGAAGGAAGAAAGATTAATATATTAAAATCTTTACCAATAAAAACAAAAACAATATTAATGTCAAAAATCTATTCCAGTTTAGTATTAACAACACCAATACTATTTATTGGAGATATTATTTTATTTATTAAATTTAAAATAAGTATACTCGAATCATTATTATTACTACTTTTATCAGTTTTAATACCATTAATTTCACACTTTATCGGTTTAATAGTAAATTTAAAATATCCTAAACTAGATGCTGAAAACAGTGCAGAAGTAGTAAAACAAAGCGCTAGTTCTCTGATCTCAGTAACAATTGGCATGATATTACTTATAGCAACAGTAATTATCATATCTAATATTATAGGAAAAATTAGTTCATTATTAATACTAGCAATAACCACAATAATATATTTAATAATAGATATAATATTATACGTATATATAATCAAAAAAAGTGTTAAAGAATTTGATGCTTTAACAATATAAAAAGGAAATAAAACTATTTCCTTTTTTTCTTCTTTTTATTTAAAGATAAAACAAAAATAACAATCAATAGAATAACTAATATAATTATTATGTATAAGTATTTCTTAATAATCTTTTTAAAACTCGGTTTAATACTAGTATCTAATAATACTTTTTGTTCATATAATATATCATCACCATAATAATATTTAACAGTACCAATTTCTTTACGACCTTTATTAGCAAAACTAAGTTTTTTTAAACCGTCATACTCAATCTTATATTTAGATTTATCATAATCACTAGGTAGATATTTTTTTACATCCTCATCAGAATAAACATTATATTCGTCTATATTGCTCAAATATACAGGAATAGTTACTATTAAATCCTCTTTTTTAGTTAAAACCTCATATTTATAATTCTTATTTAAAAAGTCAATTAAATTAACAGTATCAATAATATTATAGTAATCTTTTCCTTGTTTACTAGCTTTTAAGACTATAATTAAAACTTCGTGGCCATTAATGTTACTTAAAGAAGATAAACAATATCCTGCATTATAAGTAAAACCAGTTTTTGATCCCAATATTTTACTAGTATCAGTTTTAAGCAGACTATTATAATAGTTTATAGAAGATTTAACTTTCAACCCGTTAGTTAATTCATAAGACTTCGTTGTATATATTTTTTTAAAAGTATCATTTTTTAAAGAATACTCCAATAATTTTCTTACATCATCTGCTGTAGAATAATGACCTTCAGCATCTAAACCCGAAACATTGACAAAATGAGTATTGGAAAGACCAATTTCTTTAACTTTTTCATTCATTTTATTAACAAAACCGTCTATACTACCAAAACTAGATATAGCAATTGAATTGGTAGCATCAGCACCGCTCGGAAGCATTGATGCATATAATAAATCTCTATAAGTTACTTTATCTCCAACCTTTAAACCAGCAACACTAGCTCCATAGTAAACCGATTTCATCATCTCATCATTTATAGTAATTTCTTTATCTAAATCTTTAATATTTTCAATAGCAGTAATAGTTGTAGCTATTTTAGTTAAAGAAGCAATAGAAACCTTATTATTAGAACCTACCTCGTACAAGACTTTTTTATCATCTAAATCATAAATCTCAACTTCTTTAGAATCTAAAGACGGGTATTCTAAAGCAAATACAAAAAAAGGTAAAAGAGTTAAAAGAAAGAATAAATATCGTCTCATTAAATCACCCTCTTAAACTATTAAATTATATCATATAAATATACATCATTAAACAAGTATATTTTTCTTGATTAGCCAAAAATAATAAAGTAAAATAATAATAAGGAGGAAGAAAATGAAAAAAATAAAAGATTCTTTTGCTGGGGTTTTAGTTGGTATAGTACTATTAATAGTTGGTACATGTCTACTTTGGTGGAATGAAGGAAATAACGTTAGGAATATTGCGACTACAAACGAAGTAGAAAAGACTGCTATCGAAGTAAGTTCAGATAAAATTGATTCAGGAAACGAAGGTAAACTAGTTGTTGTATCAGATAAACTAAATGTAATAGATGAAAAAGTTACAGATACTGAGTTTAACATATCAACAAAAACAGCTAATTTACAAAGAAAAGTAGAAGTATATCAATGGGTTCAAAAAGAAGAAACTGATGATGATGGAAATACTACTTATTCTTATGAAAAAGAATGGAGTGAAGATCTAATCGATTCTTCAGAATTCAAAAAAGGTGGTCATGAAAATCCATCAAGCATGCCTTATTCAAGTGAAGGATTCTATGCTAAAGAAGTAAAATTAGGAGCCTTTGAACTTTCTACAAAACAAATTGAAAGATTAAGCGCTGATAAAACTTATAATGCTAAGGATGTTGAAACTAAAGAAGGATATACTTATCAAGCTGATTACCTAACTAACTCTAAGGACTTAGCAAACCCTGAAATAGGTAACATAAGAATTTCATGGACTTATAACGATTGGACAGAAACTACTGTTCTAGCAGTACAAAAAGCTAACTCATTTGCAGCGTTTACATCTAAAAAAGGAAAAACTGTTGACCGAATTGAAAAAGGTACTCTAACACTACAGCAATTAGTTGAAAAAATGAGAAAAGAAAATAAATTTATGAAATGGCTTCTAAGAGCAGCCGGTGCATTATGCATAATAATCGGATATATTTCAATTCTTGGTCCTATATCAACACTTGCATCATTCGTACCAATTCTTGGCGGAATTGTTGGTGGATTACTAGGATTGCTTGGACTACTAATTGGATTAGTACATAGTTTAATAATAATAGTAATCGCATGGTTTAGATTCAGACCAGTATTATCAATCGTATTATTAGTAGCAATTGCAGTGCTAATATTCGGAATTGTAAAACTTATTAAAAACAAAAAAAATTCAGAAGCAATAAAAGCTCCTGATGCAGCGTAATAAAAAAAGACTATTTTAGTCTTTTTTTCTAAAAAGAAATATTTATACAAAATTGAAAGAAGAGATACAAATGAATAAAGATAATATTTATAATCTAATTAAAGAAAAAGGAATTTGGCACGAAATAGAGGAACACGAAGCTGTTTTCAATATGAAAGACCTAGAAGCAGTTAAAGTAAAATATCCTGAATATGATGCTAAAAACCTCTTTGTAAGAGACGATAAAAAGAAAGAATATTATCTTATTACAGTAAAAGGTGATAAAAGAGTAGACCTTAATAAATTTAAAGAAGAACACAAAACCAGAAGATTAAGTTTTGCATCACCAAATGATCTTGAAAGCATAATGAATTTAATACCTGGAGCTGTATCACCACTAGGTTTATTAAATGATAATGAATTAAAAGTTAAATTTTATATAGATAATGCTTTTTTGAAAAATAAAAAAATAATTGGCATACATCCAAATGATAACACCGCAACATTATGGTTAAAAACAGAAGATTTAATTGAAATAATAAAAGAACATGGAAACGAAATACACATTATAAAAATATAAAAAGCTATTAAAGCTTTTTTTATTTTATGATATAATGAAGTAGTATAGGTGATAATATGAAAAGAGTTTATAAAATAATAATTGCAATATTGATAGCACTAATATTTACAACAGAACCAAAAGCTGAACCATATGGTGATTTAGAAGTAAAATGGAGTTTTGATTCAAGTAGTTTTGAAAGTATAGAAAAAGACGATGATTCATATATTATTTATACTAAAAATAGTATCATCAAAGTATTCAAAAACAAACAAGAAAATAAGATATTAAATTTCAATAATTATTACACAGTAAAAATAGATGGAGATAATAAAATTGTTTTTGCAAAAGATGATAAAGCTACAAAAATATTAAGAATTGACAAAAACCTTAAAATATTAACTGAAAATAATGTCGATATATCATCTATTCAATTCTATGAAAAGAAAAATAATAAATATGTATTGTTTGGAAAAGATCCAGAAGATACTAATACTTTAATAAGACTAGAACTAAATGAAAACTTCAATACCACAAAAAAAGAATCATTTACATTCAGTAAATCATTACATGGTTATAAGTACACAACTGATGGTAATTATTATTTTATGACTTCAGGATCATCTCCTTTTTATTATGTAAAATATAATAATGGATTTAGCGAGATATCAAATAGTGAGATACCATCAAATACATCAAGTATGAATTTTAATTCAGATATCTACTATTTATCTAATTATGAAGAAGCATATGACGGAATAATAGAATCTGGAGAAATTTATAATCAAATAGAAGCTAAAAACCCAATAGATGAACCAGATACTGCATTTGTATTAAAAGATACCCCAAACTATATAGCATTATTCTCTCAAAACCACTATGATAGTATTGGAAGTGGAAATGATAAAAAAATAAGTATTCCAGATGCTTATTTAAAATATTATGATCAAAACTTAAAAGAGAAATGGAGCATTAAAATAGATGGGGAAACAATAGACAATAACGGATTTTGTATTTATAAAAAGGCTATGGTAAATATAGCGAAATACCAAGACGATATAATTCTTGCATATAACAGAAGTAATATTCAGTCCTTAAAACTGTATAGTAAAGATGGAAAAGTAAAAAAAGATTTATCAAGTCTAGTTATATCGAACCCAGATTTTACACCATCATATATTGGAAAACTAGGCAATGGATTCATAATTATATATGATAAACACTATGTACAATGTAATGCAGCAAATAAAAATACTTCAAGTCCTAAAGCTACTTTATTATATACCATAGATGAAAGTTCACAAGGAAGTATAGTATATTTTATAGATTACAAATATACAATAGATACGAAAATAACAGGAAAAGGCAAAATAAATGTTCAAAAAGCCGCTAATGAAGACGACCTAGTTAAATTTATAATAACACCAGAAAAAGGATATGTTCTTTCAGTAGTCAAAGTAACTGATGCCGATGGTAATGTTGTATATTTTAAAGATTATACATTTACAATGCCATCAGCTAATGTAACTATAGAAGCAACATTCGTCAAAGATACAAACGCATCAGAAAGCGCTGAAAAACCAGAAGAAAAAAATCCCAAAACGGGTGCATACATATCATATGTAATATTTTCAACAGCAATATTAATAGGAATAGGAATTATAGCTTTAGAAAAAAATCACAAAAACAAAATTTGGAAAATTTAAACAATTGAAGAATAAAAGAAATTATATTATAATAATAAAAGAATAAAGGGTGATTCAGATGTTAAAATCTATCTGTTTAGGAAGAATTTGTTATGACATTACAATTGAAATGGACAAGATTCCTGAAGAAGGATCAATAAATGAATTCTTTGAAAAAAAAGGAAACGTAGGAGGTTCTGCATCAGTTATTGGCTGTTGTTTATCTAAATGGGGAATTGGAACTGCAATAGTCGGTGTATTAGGAAACGATGTAAGTGGCCAAAGAGTAAGAAAAGTGTTTGAAGAAATGCGTATAGATGCAAGATATATAGAACCATCATACGACAATGACACATGCCTTTCTATAGTAATGGTAAACAAATCTACACAAAAACATACAATATATAACTTATCTGATAAATATGTTAGTCTAAAAAAACTAGATTTTGACTTTATGCCAGATATTATAGTAGTAGATGGCTATGACTCAGTTCAAGGTAAAAATCTAATGGATAGATATCCTCATTGCCCATCAGTACTAGATGCAAGTTTAATAACTCAACCAGTCATAGAACTTCTAAGAAAAACAAAATATGCAATATGTACTCAAGAATTCGCTGAAAAAGTATCTGGAGTAACAATTGACTTCCAAGTACCAAAAACAATGGTACAATTGTACCAAAATCTAAAAAAAAGATACTTGAATACAGAATTTGTCGTAACATTAGGTAATAGAGGAGCATTATATTGCTATAAAAACCAAATAAAAGTATCTCCTTCATTAAAGGTAAATGTGGTAGATACTCATGGATGTGGGCCAATTTTTAGAGCTGCTTTTGCATATTCTATAGCAAAAGGCGAAGATATAGAAAAAGCTGTTAAAATGGGCTGTATTGCCGCTGGATTATCTGCAACAAAACTAGGAGCAGTAGATTCAATACCTACACTAGAGGATATGAAAAATTTATATGAACAAAACTATTAAAGATCCATTTACAGCTAAATATCCTGTACTAGATATTCATGGAGAAACAACTTTAACATGTATAGCACCTATAGATTCCTTTATAAAAGACAATATTAAGCTTAAAAAGCCCAATATTATAATAATACACGGTAAAGGAACAGGAGCTTTAAAAAAAGCCGTACACGAATACTTAAGCAAGGATAAAAGAGTAAAAAAATACTATATAGACGGCCTAAATGACGGCCAAACCATTATAGAATTGAATAAATAGACCCCAAAAGGGTCTTTTTTATGCTAAAATACGCAAAAACTATTGATTTTTACAATATAAACTGCTAAAATAACATTCAAACCATCAATATAATTGGACACAGAAAACATAGCAAAATTTGACGGTTTTTGCCTTTCCGTGATAAAATTGAGTCACGAAAAGAAATTAAGGGGGTATTTTAAATGAAAGGATATGTTTTAGATTACATTAATGAGAATGAGTTCAAAAAACTTGAAAGAGCATTAAAAAAATATAACATGCTTGCATATAAAAAGTTAAATTTTGAATACTACCCAGCATTAAGAAATGGAAAATTTGTTGGAGAAATGACAAGCCAAAACAAAAAAGCTGGTACTCAAACTTATGAATTAAAATTACCTAGCGATAGTATGTTTACTAGAGTACATGGTGACGTTAAATTAGTTTATACAGTATATGTTAACGAACAAACTATAATGCTTAATACCATAACTCCTTCAGATATACTATTAGAAGGACATAAATCAGAATTAACAACATACAAAGGAATTATGATTTCAAAACAAAATGCATCTAAAGATATGTTTAAAATTGATTTATTAAAAATGTTACAAGATAAATAGAATAGAAATATTCTATTTTTTTGTACTAAAATTTGAAAAAAAATAAGACATATATTACAATATGCAGCAATAAAAGAGGGGGATTTTATGAAAAAGAAATATATACTTGGAGCATTTAATATATGGCTTTATATTTTATTATCAATCCTTTTTATAGTTGGATTAGTTGAAATAGGAATAATATCAATACCTAAAACAATATTTGTTATCTTAGCTATACTAATATCAATTGGTATACTAGCAATGCTATATTTAGATAAAGACGTCAAAGTTTACAATGTTACAATGTTTGTAACGTTATTACTAAATGTTGTATTAGCATACAATGTATTCAACTATAGTTATAATTATGATTACATGAATAATTTATTACATGAAAAATACAATTATGAAGAATATAACGTATATGTATTAAAATCAACAATATACCATGATTTAGATAGATTAGAAAACAAAAAAATAGGAATGCTTGAAACAAACCACAATAATATTCAAAGAGTCCTAAAAGGAAGAATAAATATCGAATTTAAAACATATAAAACAATGGACGAAATTTATACAGCACTAGATAATGGAGAAATACAATCATTTATAAGTACAGAAAAAGATTTAAACAAAGCATCCATTAAAAATGTATATGTAAAATCTGTATATTCAACAAAAATAAAAGTAAATATATAAATATTTACTTTTTTACTAGTTTTTTTACATCTGTTTTTAAAACTGTATCTTCTCTAAAACCATCGAAATACTTTTTGGCTTGAGATTCATTTAATATATATAGATCGTTTCCATCAATAGATACCTGTTCAAGCATTTTAGGAGCTTCAAAAACATGACTAGGAACACCTCGAAAATCAATTATCTCGTCAGAAAACTCACAAACTTGAACAATAGAACTATATTTTTTACCACAAGACCTACTAAATAATATATAATCGTCTTCACTATCATGATAAATAGAAACGCCTTGTACTTTAGTAGGCATTCTGTAACTTTTATCATGATCTAAGTGAAGAGTTTTTTTATCATCAATACTTATTCTATATCTTTTTAAATTAGCATTATCTATTAAAGAATAATTACCAACATAAAGATAATCGCCATCAATAGTCAGATAAGAAACAGCAGGAACAAAAGGATTAAGATAAGAAGGTAAATGTTTTCCAACATATACATTTTTATATATTGGTTTAATCTCATCATGACCATATAAAATAGAGGAGAGGGCATATGCATTAACACAACCATAAGAACCAGCAACCCATAAAAGCCCTCTTTTTTTATCACAAGAAACAGAACCAACATGAGCATGATTATCTAACGTTATAGACTTTATATAATTAAAATCCCTATCAAACAAATAAAGCATAGAATTGTTTAAATAATTAGTATCATACGCAGAAATGACAACATAATCGTCAATTAAAGTAATCCCCTGGGGAACCATATCATCATAAATAATATCATTATTTTCATCAAAAATAACATTTAAAAGATTAGAGTCTTCATATGAAGTATCATATGTTTCATCAAAATCAAAATTGCGCTCAATATTAGTATTTACCAAATTATATCTACCAATTAACGTAGAATTATCTAAAGCGGCACGTGAGGCGATTAAAGTTGCAATAATCACAAAAGAAGAACCAACAGAAGTAATTCTTTTTTTTATATTATTCATAAAATCAACCTCCCTTATTAAAAAGTATAACAAAATTGAAAAAAAATTACATTATTTTATCACCTAAAGTCACAAAATATGATATATTAAATAAGTAAGTTTGGAAGTGAATGTAATGGCAAAGAAAAAATCAAAAACTCAAAAAAGAAAACAAGCCCAACGTCGTAAAATTAACAAAGCCAATAGAGCTATAAGCACTATTGAAAAAAATGTTCAAGTTACAACAACAATAAAAAAAGACACAAAACAAAATAAACCAAAAGTAGTAGAAAAAGAAAAAGTAAATTATAACGTTGCCGTAACTGATCCAAAAAAATATCCAAAACCAAAAAAAGAAATTAAAATTAAAAAAGTAAAACCAGAAGATTTGCCAAAAGTAAAAAAGGAGTACAAAAAAAATACTAAAAAGAAAAATAGTCAAAAAAAAGAAACCTTAAAAAAACAAATTTCAAAAATATCAGCTCCTAAAAAAACACTTCCTAAAAAACCAGAAGTAAAAAAAGAGATACCAAAAATTGAACCAATAATTGAAGAACCTTCTAAAATAGAAAAAGTTCCAATAACAGAACAAAAGAAAGAAGAAACAAAACCAAAAACTTCCAAAAAAGAAATAATTAAAAAAGGTCTTACAAAAATACAAAATATCGTACCTAAAAAGAAAGAAAAAATATCAAAAGATTCTAAAGAAGAAATAAAGGATATAAAATCCGAAACAAAACCAGAAGATACTAACAAAAAACCAATCGACAAAAAAGAAAAATTAAAAGAAGTAAATTCAAAAGAAGAAAAAAGAAAAATAGTCGATGCATCAAAAGTTATATATGAACTTCCATTATTAAAAGATATCGTAAAAAAATATCAAGCCAGAAAAATAAATAGACCATTAAAATTAAAAGACAATAAAGTCAAACTTATAAAAAGAAAAAAACCAGAGATTAAAAAAATAAATCTTAAAGATAATAAAGCAAAAATCAAAATACAAGAACCGAAACCAAAAATAAAAGGATTCTGGGGTGTACTAAAATATATCAATAGCAAGTTACATATTTTATTCAACGCCGCAATAATCGTTATATTTGCTTTATTAATTCTAGGATTAATTAGAATAGATGAATTTAAAGGAAGTACAATTCTATATATTGCTTTAATAGTAGGATTCTTAAATATAGTAGCAATATCATATAATAAATATTGGAGCGGAAGAATATTTACAGTATTACTATGTGCTGGTATGATATTTGGTATTTATGAAATGCAATATACATATGACTTCATTAATAATTTAAATACAGCTCAATATGAATACAAAACATATTATGTAGTAAGTTTTGATAACGGATTGAATAAAAGTATTTATAATATTAATAATAAAAAAGTTGGTTTATTAAAAGACAACTGCACGAATATTGAAAGAAAACTAAATACCAAATTAACTGGTGTAAAATATATTGAATATGAAGATCAAAATCAAATGTTTACCGACTTCTATAATCAACAGTTTAGGGCAGTAATTGTAAATGAAAACCAATATAATTATTTAAAGAATAATATAAATAATACAAAAGCTGTTAAAATTCTATATGATTTTAAAGCAAATGCTAAAAAGAACTAATAATAGTTCTTTTTTTATTAGTCATTTAATTGACGTGGTGAAATAGGGAAAAAAACAAAAAAATACATTTGTTCGTCTGCATGTATATTAAAACAATAAAAAAATTGATATAATTAAAATGAATAAAAGGTAGAGTTCTTTATTCTAGAAAGAAGGGGCAAATGAATAGCATAGAGGCATGGGATATTTTTTCAAAATCAGGAAATATATTTGATTACTTAGTATATATAAAAGTAAAACTTGCAGAATCAAATAAAAAAGCTTCATAAAATAAAATATTTGATATAATAAGTACTGGGAAGTGATAAAAATGAAAATAAAAAGAATATTTGCTTTCATTTTAGATATGTTCCTAGTAATGATCATATCTTCAGCAATATACATGTTACCAGTATTCAAAACTAATATGAATGAATATACAAATTATATAGAAGATAACGGTATTCTTTCAATGTATACAGACGGAGGATCAACCGATTTAACTGTTGAAGAAGCAAATCATATATCATATGAGATATCAAAATTACTAAATCCATTATATATAATTATGTGTGCAATAACCTTTTTATATTTTGGAATACTAGGCTATATATGGAATGGTCAAACTTTGGCCAAAAAACTCTTTAAAATAAGAGTTGTTAGCTCAACAGATAAACCACTAAATCCATCGTTATATATTCTTAGAGAAGTAATAGTAACAAACCTAATATTTCAATTAATAAGTGTTATAATTACCATTACTTTAAGAGAAGAAACATGGATAAACGTAAATCTTTACTTATCAAAAGTATCATTATTTGTATACTTCCTATTACTTGCATTTATGATTTTTAGAAGTGATGAAAAAGGATTACAAGACTTATTATGCAAAACTGAAGTAATTGAAGAAAAAAAAGAAAAGTAGCATTAGCTACTTTTTTCTTTATTAATTATAAATATAGTTATATAATAAACATATAATAGGTGGTTAATGTGAATACAAAAAAATTTATAAAAAAATATGAAGAGAAAATAAAAGAATACAGAGATGAATATATAAAAGATAGTAAATTTTCAACAAAAAAATACATTCCATTCGAAATATCAATAACACTATTACTAATACCTGTATTAATATCACTAATCATATTAATTATCAATAATTTCACAATAAAAGGATATATATATACAATTGTTTCTATTTTAATAACTAATATAATTATTCATATGGTTTTAAAAACATTAGGATATGAAACCAATCATTATTTAAAAATACTAAATAGAAATGGTTATCTAAATATTGATACATATGAATCAATGTTAAACAAAATATTATTTGGACCCGAAGGAAAATATAATGCTGAACTAGTAGAATTAGAAAAAAAATATAATATAAATGAAAAAACTAAAGTAATAGAAGCCGATAACGGAGAGAAATACTTTATTTGGCCAAGCCAAGGTTTTGACAAAATATATTTGTTAAATACATCTCATAAAATAAAGCCAGAAGTCATCACTATAAAAGTGTCTAGAGTCAGATATTATAGATTAAATCAAAAATCAAATACCATAATACTAAATACGGAAGATACAGACATGTATTTCAAAGCATCAGCAAAAGTAGCATTTGATGAATTAATAAAGAACAAATGGTTTGAAAATATAAAATTTTTCGATCCACAAGATTATATAAATGATTACGAAATAAATGTCAAAAGAATCAAATCAGATATAGAACATAAGCAAAGAAAATCACAAATAATAACTTCAAATTATCTAAGCAAGATAATAATAAGTTTAATTCTCTTAGTTACATCAATTTTGCTAATAACTTTTATTAATAAATTTACATTTTTATTAAAAATTATAAATATACTATTAATATTATATATCAACTATGCTTCATATAATATAACAACAGAAATCAACAATTATCCTAAAACAACAGACGATTATATGGTATATCTTAGTAATAATTCAGAAGCAAAAGAACAATTCAATGAATTAAAAGTAGTTCTAAGAGTAAACGACTTATATGACAAAATTTATAATAAAGAAGGAATTTGTTACATAACTTGGGTAGCAAACGGATATTTTCATATATTTTTAAATGTAGTATATTTTGAAGTAGTATATATGGCAGTAAAAACTAGCGATGTAGATTATTTCAAAGTAGAAGGCAATGAATGTATAATTAAATTAAAAAATCAAAAACTAGCATTCGAAAAAGAAGCAGCAAAAGTATTTGCCAAATTACTATCAAGTAAAGATTATAACTGGCTTAAAACAATAGAAAATAATACTAAAAAGCAATAAAATGTGATATAATTATAAAGATATGATATATATTTGTATTTAGGAGGAAATATAATGGCAGATAAATACAGTGGAAGTGAATTAAATAGAGATTTAATAAAAAAATTAAACGAATCTTTAAATAGTATAATTGAAGAAGGAAGACAAAATGCAAAAGCACCAGACAAATCCGGATTAGAAAAGATAACTTTAGACAACGAAGAAGAAGGTCCAATAGAAGATATATATGTTAGTTCAAAAGATCAAACAGCATATAATGCAATTAAATACGTTAAAACTGTTCTAGATTTTGGCGAATGCGAGCTATCTCAAGTATACGACCTAATTGGAGGAAGTATCAAAGTCGGCGGAACCTCTTCAAAATTCAGATTATTTTTACCAACACTTGAAGCATCTTCATTAGTTGAAAAAATAATCAGTACTAAAATAACAGAAGTTTTAGATATTGAATTCCCACAAGACTTTTATAGATTAAATCCATATTTCAAAGGTGATCAAGCAAAATTACCAGATATTGATATGGAAGCACCACTTCCTAAAAAAGGTAATGAAACAAATGAAGAATACGAAAAACGTCTAGAAGAAGAATACAAAAAACACGGTATTGAAAAAGAAGCTGATGACGGAAATAAATGGAGAAAGCCATATCCTCATGAAAGAGTAAATTACAAAAAAGAACTTGATAATAAAGATAAAAAGACTGAACCAGGTATTTCAAAATTAGAAGATACTAACCAATCAGGTTATTATCAATCATACGTAAAAGAACAACAACGTACAAATGGTAATCATACAGAAGCAACTGCAGGAAGACACAAAGTAAAAGGCGCAAGGGTTTCAACAGTTCTTGGAACTGGTAAAAATTTCATTCAAAACTTACTAAAAGGAAGATTAGTAAATTTAGGTATATCAAAATATCTAATAGCTGGAGCATCAGGTGCTGCCATTTCTACACTTCTTTTAGGTGGTGGAGTAATAACTGGATTTACAGCAGCAGCAGTAGCAGCTGGATTCGTAAAAGCTATAGATATGGTAAGGTATGGAACAAAATTTAAAAGAAAAAAGCCAAAAACAGAACCAACGCCAACAGAAATCGAAGAAACTCCTTCAACAGAAGAAACTGAAGAAGAAGAATTAGACCTAGACTTAGATGAGTTAGAAGCAATAAGAATGACAATAGAAGAAAACTTAGTACAAATAAATAATTATGCATCAGCTTATCAAGTTAAAAGAGAGGAACTTGCAGCATTAAATGAAGATCCTGAAGCAAATAAAGAAGCAATAGAACAACACAAAACAGATATGGCAGATATTTTAATAAGATTACAAGAACTATCAGGATTAAATGAAAGTATAATGACTGATTATATGAATAGTGTGAATAAAAAGGGAAGGAGCCTATAAAAATGGTTGAAGTAGGAAATATAATAACTCTAGACGATGGTTCTGAATATCATCTAATTGATAAAAATGTCTTCGACGGAAAAGAATACTATTTTGCAGTTGGAGCTACTGACTTAGATGAAGTAGTTTACGAAGATATCAAATTCTTTGAAAAAATAGTAGAAGATGGTGAAGAATTCGTAGAAAGAGTAGAAGAGGATACAGACATCTTCAACCTACTTAAAAACTGGCAATTTATTAAATCAACATTTGATATAGTACCTGGTGCTAAACAGATGTTTGAAGATTATCTAGAAGACTTAGAAAAGAAATTAGATATACAAGAATAAAGTAGCACCCAATGCTACTTTTTTGTCTTAAAAAAAGAGGTGACAATTATGAGAGACGTAAAAACTTGTCGTATAAAAGATTTTGATGATATTTTCTACGCAACAAAAGACTCTCAAGGAACAGAAAATGCAATAAAAGCAATAAAATATGTTCTTTTTAACGATGACAGCGTCTTCGAAGGTGCAGATCCAGAAGAAAACAAATACTTATATATTTCAAGTAAAAATGAAGCTAGAAAAAAAGCAATGATTTTCCAAATAGATGACCTAGCACATATATTAGTAAAATATTGCATGCAATCTTTTGGATTAAGAGGAAAAGATTTTACCATCACAGAAGAAGAATTATTAATCAATAGAAAAAGAATCGATCGCTTAGAAATAAGCGCATATGAAATGATTGAACAAGTATCATATCTAGCAATCAACGATATTTATAACGCCTATAATTATTTATTCAGCAACTATAATGTATTA
>JAEEGI010011576.1_pt1 | contig 19022 bp, 8 predicted proteins | sample 8958751 | NCBI WGS metagenome assembly JAEEGI01 (sample SAMN16246545, study PRJNA631951) | gut metagenome | biome: gut microbiome; feature: rumen; material: KS-attached | host: Bos | place: Iran: Karaj | collected 2018-10 | reverse complement strand
TGGTGTAGGATGATCTGGTAACAGTCCGATCACTGCATCCATTTTAAATCTTTCTATCTCTTTTAATATAATTGAGATCACTCTCTTATCCAGATCTTCAATTGTTTTGATCTTGAGTTTTACATCTCCTTCATGTCCAGCTTCATCTGGTGCCTCAATATGCAAATAAACAAAGTCATGGTCTTTTAATGAGTTTAAACATGCCTTTGCTTTCCCTTCATAATTGGTATCATACAAACCTGTTGCCCCCTTTACATTGATAACATCTAATCCCGCATACACCCCAATTCCACGAATCAAATCAACTGCGGAAATAACGGCACCATGAAGCCCAAAACGCTCTTTATATGTCCACATCTTGGGTTTATATCCGCCTGACCATAACCAAATTGAATTGGCACAGTCTTTACCCTCTGCAACTCGTTTTAAATTGATTGGATGTTGCGGAAGCCAACTTTGACTTTTAAATGTCAGTTCATTCAATAGGTCTGCTGTTTCCTTGGCATCCGATTCTAATGGTTTTATTAACAGATGGGATGCCAATTCTCCCAGATGGTCATGAGGTGGTATACATTCGATCCTTGAATTCAAGCCCTTACCAATGAAAACGTGACGATAACTTACCCCGGGATGAAATGATAATCTGTCATTTCCAAATTCTTTTTGAAAGTCATTGATGATTACGGCAGCTTCTTCTGAAGAAATATGCCCTGCCGAATGATTTTTCAGTTTACCGTCTTTATCAATACATACCAGATTGCAGCGCATAACAAGCTCCCCTTCTCGAATATTCAACCCCATACTGGCAGCTTCCAACACCCCACGCCCTTGTAACACTTCTGAGGGATCATACCCCATGACACTTAAATTAGCAGCTTCACTTCCCGGCAGTACTCCTTGCGGCACTGTTTCCAACATTCCACAACACCCATACAAGGCTAAACGATCCATATTGAGAGTATCAGCAAATTCTAATGGGGTCAATCCTCCTAGTTGATCAATAGGATGATCTGACATACCGTCCCCTAAAATAACAATATACTTCACCTCAAAACCTCATTAAATAATCTTTAAATGCAGCAAAGTCTGTATCTATTCGTTCAAATGATTCAGACAAATGATCTATCCTGGCCAATGATGGCGGAGTTATCGGTTCAAATCCCAATAGATTTTTTATTTCTTTAGGGAATTTGGCCGGATGAGCTGTTTCCAACAGCACCGCTGGTAATTGTGCGTCCTCTGAATATTCTTTTATCCAACGCCAATACCCATTCCAACCAACTGCACCATGCGGTTCCAATAGAAGCTGATGTTGATTCCAGGCATCTTTTATAGATTGACGTGTTCCTTCATCACTCACAGAAAATGAAGAGATGTTTTGAGTAATCCTTGTAAAATCCGGTTCTTTATTTATCCTGCCCATTTCATCCATTTGACCATGGTAGAACTTGATCAAACGAGCTAGATTGCTTGGATGTCCAACATTCATCGCATTGGAAATACAATTTTTCGAGGGTTCTATCTTATGGTATTTCCCCGTTGATAGGTAAATTGGAAATTCATCATTCTCATTAACTGATATTATCATCCTTTTTATTGGCAACCCCATTTCCCATGCCATCATACCTCCCATCATATTACCAAAATTCCCGGAAGGAACTGAAAAGAGAATAGGTTGCAAACTTTTCCCATTCAAACGGGAATATGCATAAAAATAATACACACTCTGAGGTAAAAGACGCCCTATATTAATTGAATTGGCAGAAGATAAATTTAATTGCTTATTCAAATCAAAATCAGCAAAAGCTCTCTTGACCATGGCTTGGCAATCATCAAATTTTCCCTGGACAGCAAGAGTTGTAATATTTCCTCCTAAACTAGTCATTTGCTTACGTTGACGCTCACTCACTTCCTTTTCTGGGAACAACACCAACACTCTGATATTTGCAACACCATAAAATGCACTAGCCACAGCCGCACCTGTATCTCCACTAGTCGCCGTTAAAATAGTTAATTCTCGTCCTTCCTCTTGAACAAAACGTCCCATCAATCGAGCCATCAATCTCGCGGCAAAATCCTTAAAAGATGCTGTTGGGCCCCGATCCAAACGAAGGATTTTAACATTTTCGCATCCTTTCACATCTTCAAGCGGAATATCAAAGTTATACGATTCCTCACAAATCTCTCTTAACACCTCTGGTTTTAATACATCTGCCATATATGGCGATAAAACACTAAAGGCAATTTCTGCATAAGTTTTCTTCCTAAAACTCAATAATTCCTCCCGATTTACAGTAGGGATGCGATCTGGGAAATAGAGTCCCCGATCCGGTGCTTGTCCCTGCAACAAAGCTTGTTTTAATTGAACTTTTGGGGAATTCCCATTCGTACTAAAAAATAAAACAGGTTCCATATAGTATATAACTCTTTTTTGATATTTATCAAACTAGCATGATATATGTTATTCTAATATATCCGTAAATCAATGGTGTTCGGAACGATAACAGCGAATAGTTTGTATATCTTTGTCTCCTCTTCCAGATAGATTGACTAAAATAATATCGTCTTTAGAATACTGTGTAGCCGCCTTCATTGCATAGGCAACAGCATGAGAAGATTCCAAAGCAGGAATTATCCCTTCTAACCGACACAATTTATCAAATGCATCAACTGCTTCATCATCATTGATTGCTGTATATTGTGCTGCTCCAGTATCCGCCATATAACTATGCTCCGGACCAACACCTGGATAATCTAAACCCGCAGATATAGAATAGCTGTTCATAACCTTTCCGTTTTCATCTTGCAGAACATACGTTTTAGAACCATGCAACACACCAACTTTACCGCCACTGATACTGGCTGAATGCTTACCAGATAAAATGCCTTTTCCTCCAGCCTCTACTCCTATGAGTTTTACAGACTCATCTTCCGAAAAACCTGAAAATATTCCCAACGCATTACTTCCGCCACCAATGCATGCTATCACTTCTTTCGGAAGCTTTCTGATTTGCTCCAAACATTGACGTCTAGCTTCCTTGCCAATGATAGATTGAAAGTGTTTTACTATGGTTGGATAAGGATGAGGGCCAGCAACTGTCCCTATAACGTAATAGGTATCATCAGAACAGTCCAACCATTCTTCTATTGCGACATTCATCGCATCTTTGAGAGTTTGAGTCCCTTCATGAATAGATCTAACCTTCGCACCTAACATTTCCATTTTCTCAACATTTGGAGCCTGACGCTCCACATCCAATGCCCCCATAAAGATTTCACACTCAAATCCAAATAACGCGGCAACCGTAGCTGTAGCAACACCATGCATACCTGCCCCCGTTTCTGCTATCAACCTTTTCTTACCCATGCGTTTCGCCAATAGAGCCTGTCCAATGCAATTATTTATCTTATGAGCCCCAGTATGATTTAAGTCCTCTCTTTTGAGGTAAATACGCGCCCCATTACAATACTCGCTTAAACGCTTCGCGTAATAAAGTGGAGACTCACGCCCAACATAATATTTGAGTAAATCCATTAATTCCGTTTCAAAATCAATATCTTTGAGCGCTGACTTATATTCTTTTTCTAATTCATGTAATGTTGACAAGAGCCTTATCGGAACATAACGTCCGCCATAGATTCCATAATACATATTCATAATTACGTCCAAAAGCAAACCGCATCTCACAACTATTTTCGAGGATGCGGTTTATGTAATAAAAAAGACGGAGTAAACTCTTCATAGTTTAAACCGCCGACACTCAATCTCTATGCAAATCACATAAACACAACAATGGCCTCGGCGGAATTATCGCCAGAACCATCTAGTTGTATTAGTGTTGCACGTTGTCAAATTCACAACGCACACAATTTAACACAATAATCAAATTTGACAAGCAATTTTGACTCATTACTCAAAAAAGTCCTAAAAACTATGTATCCCTTTGAATATAAGGCAAAGTAGAAATGAATAACTCAACTGAAAAACACCTTGAATTAACTGCGTGTCAATTGTAATCCATATTGAGACAAAGAAAACTGAACAAAACGAGCTCGTTTATTAGGAGGATTTTCAGTCAAAATCTTTCTGATATGTGCTGCTGCATCTCTATCTTTGGCAAATAATAAAAGATACCCTCCTCCCCCAGCGCCTAAAAGTTTCGCAGCCTCCAGATAATCTTCAATTTTTTTCAATATCTCTTGAACTCCAACAGGATTCGTTCCTTTATCTAAAAATTGATTCAATCTCCAGCTTTCTTTAATACTTGCAACTAATGCACTATAATCAGCCATCTGAATAGCATTAAATGCCACTTGTGCATTATCTGCAATGTCTTCAATAATCTTCAAATGTTGTGGAGAATTCAAAAAGATACCTCTAACAATCTCATGTAAAATGTTTTTCGCCATTCGGGTAATTCCCGTGTAATAAAGCAAGATGAGCTTATTGGCATAATCTTCTTCAAATAAGTGATCTGGCAACCATCTTAATGTCGGCGTTTGCTTTAATCCGCTACCAGTTTCAATCATTTTTACTCCTCTGAATATTCCGCCAGCTTGATCCTGCCATCCACCACCGGTTGTCAGCATCTGCTCCAATGCAAGGGTACGTGTAAAAAGTACATTCTTATCCCAATTTAATCCACAAGCCTCACCTAATGTGGCCAATACTGTCGCCGCCAAAATACTGCTGGTTCCTAAACCTGAACCTTTTGGCACAGCGGAAAGCAAAGAAAGTTCCACACCGCCGCCAAAAAATTCTAACTGTTTTTGTAAAGATGGATAAGTTACTTTAGAAAAAGCCGGCAGGAACCCTGCTTGGGCTAACGCTGCTTTAGCAAGAGCAAAACTATCACCAGGCTGAGCATAAGTGCTTAATTCCTCATAAGTTGTAATTCTTTTTTCAACTCCTTGATCTATACTGCGAACAACTAATTCCGGACGATCACACAACTTTGCAAATACCTGGATAGGAGGCTGTCCATTCAAATCTACAGCCAGATTAACAACACGTCCCCCTCTCTCTAAACAATATGGAGGAGTATCAGACCAACCACCAGCCAAGTCAAAGCGAACAGGACAACGCCCCCATACAACTTGATCTTCAATAATGCTTTGTTTAGGATCTACACGTTCAATTTGAGCATCTTCCACCAACATCTTGCTGAGTGTTTTGAATGCTTCTGATTCTAAATCCTCCCAATCTGCCTCTTTGCGATAACGCATTACCGCAGAACGAAACATACGGTCATGAACAACCTGAAGCGGCTCATAACCATCCATAACATCGACAAATTTAATCGGTAAGGATAAAGATGTGCTGGCATACAACTCGGCTGTGGATTCTAAATCTGCTTTATAAAAAACACTCCAGCGACTATTCCTTAACATTGCACCCAGACATTCATTTCTCAGTTGATTTCTTTGAGAATCTGAACGCGCATGGTTCATCTGCTGAAGACATTCATTCAAAGAAAACTTTTTACACTTAGACCATAATGTTACACACTCTGAATCGTTATCCGGTTCTCTGCTCACCAACCATTCTATGAAACTGGGAGAAATCTCTTCTACGGACATGACAGGAAACAATTTTAGATCAATAAAATCAGGACATTGATCTAGAGAAATATGCCTAAGTTCCAACCATTTTTCAACTCCACCCATCCATGAAGATTCTCCTGAAGTTTGCCTTAAATCATCATCTATCCGATAAAATTTTATACACCATTGATCCTCACCTACAGGAGAAAAATCTAAGCATACTTGTTCCTCTAATTTTAAATTCCATTCATTCTCTGGAATCCCTGTAAAAACATGTTCGTGTGATAACTTCCACATCTTGGGAATCACACTATTTTCCACCCATAACGTATGATTCTCCTCTAAACGCAATGGAAATGAAAAACGGGAATTTTGAAGATATTGATCTGGATGTCGTTTGGCTCCCATCATTCCCAGTTTAGTTTCATCTAATTCTAGATTCATCAGAGTCGAAACACTTTGTATGACATCCCTGCCGTTTTTGAGAGAATAAAGTTCAGCATTCTCTAAAATACACACCGATGAAGAAAGCTTACTGTTCAACATCTTATTTTGCTTAACAGGATTATTCCCAAGAGCTTCTAAGAAATCTGAATCAAACCGTGCTTTCGGTGATTGTTCACTATATTCACACAGCAACTGAACCGCCTTATGACTTAATAGCTGTATGCCGGCATCCCCCAAAAATGCGTATTCAATTCCCATAGACCTCAACAAGTTAGCTGATGGTGCTGATAAATAACAGGAAACTTCAGACGGTCTATCTCGATGACACAATAATGCACCCTTTCCTGATAAATCTTCCGGGCGTTCCCAAACTCCAAAGCTAACTACATCCCCTTCCGGGATACATGATGGAAGAGAATGGATCTTAATGAGATTATCCGCATAGCATACGACAATTCCAGGTTTCTGTTTAGAATGTCGTAATAAACGATAAATTTCAGGAAGTTCTAAATCTAACCATGTTTGATCCAATCTCTGCCCTAATGACCAACGGAAAACAGGTATGGGCAGCAATGCTCGATTATAGGGCATTGTGGGTGGAAAATTCACACCCCCATCCTTTGAAAAAATAAGAATTGTCCAATTTTCATTGAACTTGATATCATCTTTGATAATATCAAGAGCATGAGTAATTTCGCCAACAGTTCCAGCTGAGGAAACTCCGCTATTAGGGATAATCCGTACATTATCAAAATGTAATGACAATTGCGAACACGCACCTTCCGGCAAAAATAAAAACACATTAGGCTTATAAAACGTATCCATATCAAATTTGTTGGCTTTAATCACTTATCCTAAATTTAAAAATACTTGATGCTCATTCAGCACGACTTCATTAAAGCACTTTATCCTATCAGAATCAACTAAGCATCATCATACAGTGGAAACCTTTTTATTCAAATATAACAAACTTGTTATCAGCATATTATGTAATAAACAATATTCAATTATTCATTTTTTCTTCCAGAAAATTTAACACCTTATTTGCATTTATGTCCATTCTGAGCTATATTCTTTGTGATGAAGTGGTACTTCTTAAAATCATTTTTATACAACATATTACACTTTCTAAAAAAACAATGCCAGCTGGTGAATGGAGCTAAATGCTGGTACGGCTTTATTGTACTTCTGTGTCTAAGTTTTACGAGCGAAGCTGACATTTTTTTAAGAAACACAACCATCTCGACACAAGTTGCACAGCTTGCTTCTGAAGGCAATCAAGCTCCACTCCTCGAATCTCAAGTTCAAATTCTGGCTTTTGATCATAGTCTTTCTGATGCAGAAAAAGCACAACTTCAAAAAAGAGGAATCCAACTCTTACACTATATTCCTGACAATGCCTGGCTCTGCAGAATACATCCTGCGGACAACACAGTTGAAGCTGCTGCCGAAAATGATGGCCGTATTTCATTTTTATCTTTTTTATATCAACCTGAAGATAAAATCCTTAAAAACATGACAGATATTCCAGGCTGGAATCGCTCTGGGACAGTAAAAAAGATTAGAGTTATACTTACTCAAGATACTCCTGACGAACATATTGAAAAAATTTCATTTCTCATTCACACAAAGATAAATCAAATACACCATTCTAAAAATGGTATATTCTGCACTGGAAGTGCTACAGGTGCAGTTCTAGAAAAACTCACACAAGATCCTTATGTTCTCTGGATCGAACCTGTCGCTCAATTCAAACCCACAGGAGAAGTTGCCGCGAAAATCGTAGGCGGTGATAATTATGAAAATCATTATACATATTCTCAACTTCTAGGTTATGACGGCAGCGGTGTGATCACCGGTGTAGCGGATACCGGTCTAGATACTGGGGATTTCTCAACTCTTCATCCAGACCTCGCAGGACATGTAAAAGCTATGCACTATTACGGAAATGTTGATTCCGCAATGGATGAATACGGTCACGGCACTCATGTGAGCGGATCCATCATCGCAAATGGATTACGAGGCTTTGGAACACTCAATGAAGATGGATATCTCTATGGGTTAGGAGTTGCACCGGGAGCTCAGCTCGTAGCACAGCGTGTTATTGACAGCACCGGTACAGTTTTTCTCACAGAAGACTTTCAACGTCTTGCCAGAGATGCTTATCGTGAAGGTGTAAGCGTTGTAAACAACAGCTGGGGTGCAGAAGAAAGCAGTCGTTATGACAGTTATGCCGCAGAATACGACGCTCTAGTAAGAGACTCAGATAATCTAACTTTCGGTGATCAGGAAATGGCTTTTATATTTGCAGCAGGGAATAGCGGTCCCGGCTCCCAAACGCTTATCACTCCAGGAGTCGCGAAAAATGTCATCACTGTTGGAGCCAGCCAAAGTGACCGACAAGTAATGTTTATTTATGAAGACGGTATTGATGCAATGGCTGATTTCTCAAGCAGAGGTCCGACAGAGGATGGACGTTATAAGCCGGACATTGTCGGTCCTGGTACTTGGATTTCATCCACTAAATCAGCATACGCAGGTGAAGGGAATGAATGGCTGGGAATTGACGAGAATTATACCTATATGGGAGGAACCAGTATGGCCAGTCCTATTATCACCGGCGCAGCAGCTGTCATAATACAGTACTTCAAAGAAAAGTGTCCTCAGCAAATACCTTCCCCGGCACTGCTTAAAGCCCTGTTGATCAGTTGTGCTCAAGACATGGATAATGATTATGGAACAGACTATGCACCGAATTACGATGAAGGATGGGGACGAGTTTGGCTACCAGAGATTATAGATGGGGATTATCGGATATGTGAAAATCAATCCGTTCTCTTGCGTCAAGGAGAAGAATGGGAACGCCAAGTTTTAGTGAAAAGCGGTGAAAGCCCTCTTAAAATTACCATGACTTACACAGATGTACCGGGGCTTCCTTCTGTTATTCCATCACTGGTAAATGACTTGGATTTAACAGTTATCGCTCCGGATGGGAACATTTACTATGGCAATCAATTTATCAAAGGGACATCTGTTTCCGGTTCATCCCCTGACCGCATCAATAATGTCGAAGGCTTCTATATGGAATCCCCTTCCCCCGGATTATATATTATCAAAGTCTCCGCGTATCGCATCGCTTCTGATTCTCGAAAAGACACTGTTGAGACCGATCAAGATTTTGCCCTAGTTATTTCTGGGGATATTGCTGTTCAGAGCGAAGAAAATCTCTTGTGTTTGAAAGGTGATGAAACTATTCCATTGCCAAACGAAGGACTTCTTTTCTTAGACCGAAATTTTTATACCTCACCGGATGTTGTTCAAATCACACTTTTTGATCCGGATCTGGATCAAAAAAATCCTGTAGAGGTACATCTCATTTCAGACTCAGATTCTATTGGATGTAAAATTACTCTAGAACCAAAAGGAAATTTTGGTTTCAGCTCCACATTTGACTTAAATCAGGAATCGCTTCTTGTCACCAATGGAGATAATATCTCGGTAGAATATGAGGACGATTACCCCCAGAAAACAATAAAAACAACTGCAAAAATCGACCTGATTCCACCGGCCATTTTAAACAATACTTCAAATTTTGCCTTTGGGAAAACAACATTTATTATTCAGACCGATACTTTAACACTGGCAAAACTCCATTATGGACTTCCTGGGGAAATAAATAAAACGATAACGACTCAAATTTATGATACAGAACATGAATTTAATATCTCCGGACTCAAAGAAGGTACTTATTTCTATTGGATAGAAGTTATAGATCAGGCAGGCAACGTCACTGTAGCTGATAACAACGGAATCTATTTTGAATTCGATGTCGAAAAATCAGCTACTATTTTACTTGTTGATGGAATCAAATCAACAGGTTCCCCGTATGATATCGGCTTTGGTTTAGGTTTTGATGTAACCCCGCCTCCACTTAGCGGATTTACAGACTGCCTGGATAAACTAGGATATGGCTATGAACTCTGGAGTGTGAGTGAATTAGGGAAATTCCCGGTTCTGGAAGATCTTATTGCTTATGATGTTGTCTTATGGAGAGTTCATGACATGGCATATTTGGATTTAGTAACCACTTATATTATCCCCACAGAAAGTTTGAGTGCCATTACTGATTATGTTAAAGGCGGGGGGGCTTTTTTCCTCTCCTCGATGGAAATCCTTAGTCATGGAAACAGTAATTTTCAAAAACAAGTTCTCCATGTAGAATCTTTTTCTGAGGATGTTGAAGTGTCACATATCAATGGCATTTCTGGGAATAAAATAGGCAACTCTGTAAGCACATATTTAGATTACACTGAGTTTCCCCGTCTTTCTGAATTTTTCGACTTAGGTCCCGATTTGTCCGATACTATCATTGTTACAGATAACGCAGAACCTATCTTTTATGGAGATGACGGCATTGCCGGTGTACAGTATCCTCGCACAGGAAACAGCACAACCGATGGTAGAGTGGTCTTTTTCAGCTTTCCTATTGATGCGATCCCCATGAATGATGAAAGTCCCAACAATCGGACAGAAATCTTCCGAAGAGTTCTTCAATTTCTCTGCCCCGGATTAGATGGTTACGGAAATCTTGCTTTTCAAGATTCTGCCTACACGGTTCCATCTATGGTTAATATCGAACTATCCGATTCGGATTTGATGAATGAAGATTCTGTCACAATTACAGTTTATACGGATATAGACAGCATACCTCGCACAATAGAAATGCTTCCAACTGTCTATCACGGAACATTCAGTACATCCATTGTTTTGGATGAACCTGAAAAACCTGAATCTGCAGAATACTTGAGAGCAATGGATGGAGATTTTCTTTACGCGGAATATCTTGATAAATCGACAGGCCGCACGGAATCCATCAATGTCATTATTGATACTGTTCCTCCTACGATTTATGAAACTGAAATCGATACAGACTACATGGATGCTATCATCTCTTGGGAAACGGATGAAGAATCAGATTCTTTAGTTGAATTTGGAGAAACCCCGTCACTAGGAAGAACTGTTTATAATGGGCTATACACTTATGATCACAGCATTACTGTGACTAATCTATTACCAGATAAACTGTATTATTTCAGAATTACATCTCGGGATATGGCAAAGAACGCCTCCTCTGATGATAATGATGGCCAACTCTATCAATATCGAACTCCAACCCCACTCTCCACACCTTGGCTTGATGATTTTGAGACCGCAAATTCTCTTTGGCTCTCAATGTCAGATGATTCCGCTTTACAATGGGGGATCCCTGCAATATGGGAAAGAGGCATTCCTAGTCGGAACATTAGAGATATTGTCCCCAGAGCGAACTCTGGAAAATATTGTTATGGGATCAATTTGGATGGCAATCAAAGTGAAGTTTCCATCGCAGCACTTTTTAGTCCAGCCGTTTACATTCCAGAAAACTCTACAGCATTACTTGAATTTACAACCGCTTATGATATGATTGCCCAAGATGATTTTGTGATCCTTAATGCGGGAGAAGTCTCCATTAGTCCTGATAATGGGGCAACTTGGACAACTTTGCTCTCTATCTCTGATGATTCAACTTACGGTCAATGGGAAGAAATCAGCATAGATATAAGCAAATGGGCTGGAAAAACTATCAGAATCCAATGGTATTATAACTTTTTAACTCTATGGTCTGATCAAAAGCCAGGCTGGTATATTGACGATGTCTCGATCACCGCAAAGAATCGGGAAACCGGTGTGCTCAGAATCGGAACCCAACTATCAGCCGGTAATTGGACACTTACTTCTTCAGATTCATTGCTTAACAATATTGCCGGTGGAGGCTTTATGTGGACTACCAACGCACCCACAGGACATGAATACACTGTGACTTATGGAGACATTCCATGGTATATTACCCCTAAATCTGAAACCAAAATACTCAATCCAGGACAAAAAAGTATCTCGTTTGAAGGAATATACACCATAATCGATGAGAATAAGAATGATATCCCTGATGAATGGGAAAAATATTTCTTCCAAAATTTTTTAGATATAGAAATGCTAACAGAAGATTCTGATGGAGACAGCCTTTGCAATTATGATGAATTCTTTGCAGGAACAGATCCATTGAACTCTCTCTCAAATTTAAGCATATCTATTGAAATGAAACAATCTGGAGAAATTGCCCTCAAATGGCTAGCAGTAAAAGGCAAAACTTATCAACTGCAATATAGCAGTAATGCCATAGATTATATCTCCATAAATGACTCTGTTAGAGCAGAAAAAGATGGAGAATTAACGATTTATATTTCCCCTGAGAACGCAAATCTCCAAACTGCTACTTTCTATCGTTTGGAATGTACACCTTAATTGTTTTTACGAAAAAGAAAAAATCCACTTGACTCTATTCGCTGTACAATAAAAACTTATTGGGTAACGAGTGATTTTCGTGTATGAACAGAAGAGAATTTATCAAAAATACAGCACTGGCAACCGCTGTGATTTCAGCTATGCCATATATCAAAGCGGATTCTCCCAGTAAAAAATACAAAACCGCGCTTGTTGGCTGCGGCTGGTGGGGAAATAATATCCTCGGCGAAGCTATTGCCAGCGGGGAATGTAAAATCGTAGCGCTTTGTGATGTGGATCAGAGATTTCTTAAATCCACAGAAGAGCGTGTCAAAGACCTTACTGGAGATACTCCTAAAACATACGGAGATTATCGGGAACTCCTGGAAAAAGAAAAACCGGAAATCGTTATCATTGCGACTCCAGATCATTGGCATCCACTGATTTTTATTGATGCCGTAAAACATGGAGCACATGTTTATGTAGAGAAACCAATTTCCCACACAGTATTGGAAGGTGCAGCAATGGTCAAAGCCGCGAGAGCTGCCAACCGAGTCGCTGTCGCAGGAACACATCGCCGTGTTTCTCCTCATAATATCAGTGCTCGTGAGTTCATTCGTTCCGGCAAACTGGGGAAAATTGGTTTAGTCAAAGCATTTGTTAATTATGGAGGAGGTCCTGAAAAGCCTCTTAAAAACATTGAACCGCCTAAAGAACTCGATTGGGATATGTGGTGTGGACCGGCTCCATTGCGTCCTTATGCCGGTGACATCAAAAATCCCTGGGGCGGGGGACCACATCCACGCGGATTCCGCTCTTATCTGGATTTTGCCAACGGACAGCTCGGTGATTGGGGAGTTCATTGGATCGACCAAATCCAATGGATCCTAGATCTCACACAACCTAAACGAATCTTCTCTATGGGTGGGCGTCCGGTTCGCGGGCCAGTCATTTTAACAGATACAGAACAGACGACAGATGTCCCCGACCATCAAATCGTTACATGGGAATATGAAAATGGAACACAGGTCTATTGGGAACATCGCTTATTTGCTGGCAACAACCAGGAAAAAGGTGAAAATGTAGGCTGCTACTTCTATGGCACAGAGGGTGTTTTACATCTTGGATGGCTTAGCGGATGGGCATTCTATCCCTCTTGGAGAGGAGATGTTATAAAGCAGAGTGCCCAACTTCATCAACCAGATGATCAGAATATCAAAGAAAATTGGGCTAATTTCCTGGAATGCATCAAAACAGGTAAACGGCCTGAGAGCGATATTGAGGCAATCTATAACGCAACTGCCTCTTGTTTGCTGGGAATGCTCTCATTGAAACTAGGCCGTGCTGTCAACTGGGATGAGTCAAAGTGCGCATTCATCAATGATCCCGAAGCGGATGCCCTCCTTAAGAGGAAATACCGCGGATCTTGGGAATACCCAACCATTTAGAAGAACTTGATATAAAAAGTCAAAAGAGGGATAGAAACTGTCCCTCTTTTTTATAAGACATAATCCTCTATCGCTGATTGTCTAACCAACGCATTACCAGCTGATTGACTTCTTTAGCACGAACAATACTGTCGGCTTCTGTATAACAGCGAAATTCAGGAGCATTACCAGAAGGACGCAAATGTATAATGAGATTTGAATCAAATATCATGCGTACTCCATCGGTATAATCTGTGGAAACAAGATTGCCAACAGAATTAAACGACAAGTTCGCCTGATTCTGAAGAGCTTCTTTGGATAAATTCTCTGAAAATAAGTCCAAAATCCGTTTTGAAGACTCTTGCGAAAAATTCTGAAGTCGATCACTGTATGTATAGCGCTGGGGAAGTTTTGCAACTAATTGAGATAAACTCATTCCCTGCTGTTTTGATAATATCGTAATCCCTAGTAAATAGATAAGTGCATCCCGCGTAGGTAATGCAACTAACTTTTTAGCAGCTTTCAGGACAGACGTTTGAAGAAGAAACCCACCATTTGCCTCATATCCTACAACATGACAGGATGAATCTTGTTTTTCTGCGACAATCATTTCTGAAATCACATAAGGGGAACCAATTCGAGTTCTTCTCACTTTTCTAAACAAACCACATTTCTCTGCAGCAGTATTACAGCTAACAGGAATACACAATTCTTGGGCTCCTAAAAAAATAGAGCAAAGAATACCTCCAACATCACCTCTTAGCCATTCACCATTTTCATCAGCCAAAAGCGGACGATCACTATCACCATCTGTCGAAAAAATAGCATCTAACTGGTATTCCCTAGCCCATCTTTTTCCTAATTCAATATCTTCAGCACGAATCGCTTCTGTATCAACTGGAATAAATTTTTCAGAGCGACCTAATACCTTAACTTCAGCACCTAATGACTGAACTATTTCCGTTACCAGATCACGTCCCACTGCGGAATGCTGATACACTCCTATTTTCAATCCTCGCAAAACGTCAGATGAAAAGAAATTCAAGTAACGAGCTTTATATTCGTCTGCTGCGGTTTTATCAACAGGTCTTTCAATTTGATATTGTGCAAATACGCTTCCGGTTTCATCAAAAAGATTCTCATCTATCTCTACAATTTGCGAGCGAATACCAGCTTCATCCTCCTTTAATATTTCACCCGCACATTTATTGAATTTTATTCCATTACGATCTGCCGGAATATGACTTCCCGTAACCATGATAGCCGGAATAGAATGTGTTATCCCATACAATGCAACTGCTGGTGATGGTATAAATCCACAATTTACAGGACAATACCCTTTTCTTTGAACAGCCAACATGACCGCATTCATGATTCGTGGTGTGCTTGGACGTAAATCTCCAGCAACCGCAATCAAACTATTCCTTCTTGGCCTTATCTCCCCTTTACATTCCAAATACTGAATAAAGCCGACAGTATAAGCAAAGCAAACACGATCTGTCATATCGGCTACCAAGCCACGAGCACCACTCGTTCCAAATTTCACTTTGGATTCTGACATCAAATCTTGAATAGAAACAGTCATTTTCTTATGTTATTTTTTCTTGTAACGAAATACAGCAAATGCCACCAATATCAGCTCTATCAAAACAAAAGCTCCGACAAACGCTTCACCTCCAACACCAAAACCGTAACTATGCTTACCAGTACCAAGTAAATAGTTTACTCCATAGCCGGCCATGATGATCCCTTGAAAAGCAAGCACACTCGCAGCATTCAGTCCAAAACCACCGATCCATTTCGTATAACGTGCATGTAAGACCCCTAAATAAAGCAGTAATGCTATTAATGCCCATGTTTCTTTGGGATCCCATCCCCAGAAACGTCCCCACGCTTTTTCAGCCCAAAGTCCCCCTAGCAGAGTTCCAGCAGCTAAAAACAAAACTCCTATTTGCATTGTGCGGTAGTTGAATTTTGTCAGTTTATCTATCGATCGCAGATCACATGGATAAAACAAATAGCGCACCATTGCGACGTGGCCTATTCCCATAGCCTGTAGAAAAGCGGCATATCCGATGGTAATCGTTATCACATGCACCGTCAGCCACCAATTCGATTGTAAAACAGGAACTAAAGGCTGGATAGTCGGATCAAAGACAGCCGGTAGATTATCTGCCAAGATCAATGTGATCGCAGCCACTACAGATGATGCCAATGCAAAAACTTTCTGGCGATAAATCAGCTCATAAATAAGAGCTATGAATGAAGCCCCAAATGCCATAAAAACCAGCACTTCATACATGTTCGTTACAGGGGCACGTCCTGAAATAATGGATCGCAAAGTAAAACCAATTATTTGAAATAAGATCGCTACAACAAACAATCCCATTGCCACACCATAAGCTCCGAACTTCTTACCTTCTTCTCTAGTGAAAAGAAGTAAAATAAAACTTAAAAGAAAAAGGATCCATGCAACACGAAATGGATGTAAATGTGTATATAAAAGCTCTAGTCTGATTTTTAAAAGTTCTGACCTGACTTTTGAAGTTGGGTAATGCGGTCCAACCAGCAATTGCTGCAACTCCAAATGGAACTCCCCAACACTGCTCAAAAACAACTCATTATTTTCCATTTGGTATGCATTTCTCAGATTAGCATAAATATCTTGCAAATTTTTGCCCTTTTCTCCATAGATTTCATCACACTCATCAACCGTTATCCAATGGCCTTGTCCTTCCACCGGAACCCAGCAAAAAGCTTCAGAAGTCATTAAAAACTCCAACTGATTTAACTGTCTGGATAGTGTTTTCCCTTCTGCTGCTAATTTTTTATCATAACCCGACTGAGTTTCATTGGTACTTAAAAGCTCTGTTAATTTTCTGGAAACATCTGGATTAGAACGGATTTGATGATGACTGAAAAATTTCTTATCAACAGGTAGTCCTAACCTTTCCTTCAGTGGAATATAAGATACCTTTATAATTTCTTCATTCAACCAATTATTTGTCCCTAAGGCAAAATCGCTCATTATTTCCAATGCCGTCCATTTATGATGTTCTGAGTCATACCATTTGGAACGCCCTGTCAATTTCACCAAATTTTCTCGGGCATAGGTATCAAATGGTTTTTTCCGACCTCCGTCTTGAATGATCAAGGTATTCATTGACTTTACGGAGATATTCTTTTTAATGACAGCCTGACCTTCTCTCGCGAAAAAGAGAAAAAACAGTAAAAGAAAAAAACAACTAACTTTCTTCATTTTCTATATCTGAGTTGATAATGATCTTCTTCCGCTCTGACGGATTCCAAAAATACATTAATGTAATCCCAAGTATCATCAAAATCGATCCCAGCCATTTCAACCAGGAACCCGGATCAGCTAAGAGCTGTAAAGTGGATTGTCTTCCTTGAATTCCAATGGAATACCCTGACTGCGAAATTCGATATCCTTGATAACTCATCGGATGATTCATCCAAATTATTCGTTCTAATGCCTCTCCTGTTTTTTTGTTTGTCACTCGGATCAAACTCTCATAAGAAGCCGGCATATCCGTTCCTTCAAATGTTGGCATATTAAATTTGAGCAAACGAATATTAAATCCCAAAGGAATCTTTTCATCTGTATAAAGGAAAGTCACTGGTACTTTTGAATCTGTATTGGCTGCAGTAATGATCTCAAAAGGCCGATTCCATTGAACAAAAACATTTGTGCTATAACCACTCCCTGACAATTTCAATTCCAAAGCAGGTCGAGAAAATCCCATAGACTCATCTATTGGAACAGGTACGATCTGATTCTTGCTTTCCGCACTTTGAACATAACGTACAACACTCAAACCTGGATTCATCTTCCATCCTTCCAAAGGAACGATCTGATTTAAAGTCAATACCCCAACTTGCCTGGTTTCCCCCGGTCTGCGTGAAATATAATGGAGTTGCTCCCCAGGGCCAGCAATCAAATACACCACACTCGATTCCGCAAAGATACCTACATCCATATCTAACCGATTGAAATCATATGATACTACGAACGAATCAGTATCAGCCCCTTCAATCCTATTCATTCCTAAGTCAGGATAATCAGCAAAAACAAACCCAACAGCTTTACAAGGTGAATCTGATTCTCCCTTCCAAGTTACCTCATAATAAACAACAGGATTGTTGGGATCCTGGGACACTGTGACTGGTTTCCCGGATTCTGTATCCATCCGAAAATCAGGGAAGTACTCTTTTAATTCTACGGAAATTTTATCGTCCGCAAGTCTAACAACTTTTCCTATATTCTCTTGAACCGACAAATCAAACTGATTCCCTTCCAAAACAAAACTGAAAATCCCCTTTTCCTCTCCACTTTGATTGCTAGGATCAAGAAACTTTTTTAATTTCTCTTCGGAATCTGCCTTAAAAATCCGAATCAAAAGCGGGCCTATCTGCATGATTTGACGTTCAGGATCTCCACTCAATAACCACTCTTTAATGGCATTTTCTTCACCATCAAGCTGAGGGTTCAAGCTAACAAGTAACGCTGGATTAAACTCACCATATCCCTCATTCACAATCAAACGTTCTTCTGTATTGACATATCTCTTAACAAGAGATATTTGAAGAGAATCCGTATCAACCAATTTACTCGTCTGAATAGGAACTGGATGATCGATCGCATTGAGCTTTCTTACATTTAAAGGAACTCTAAGAGAAAGTTTATCTTCAGGCCGTTCTATTTGTAAAATTTCATTTCCAGTTGTCAGACTATCTACAGAATTTCCATTTTCAATCAGTGTAATGTAACCTTCTCTTCCACCTAATAGCCCAATAACCGCGCCTAAAAGAATGAATAATATCCCGGAATGGGTTAAAACGAAACCATACTGAGTACGCTTCCATGGAAAACGAACTAGGGTCGCGCTGGCAATGTTTAATCCCAACAGTATCAATAAAGCGCAAAACCACCACGAACCATAAAAGGCATTTACGGCTGATTCGGTTGATGTGTGGGCTTCATAAAAAGTAGCCCAAATCAACACCACAGACAAAACCGCCAATAATATCACAGCCAGCCGTAATGAACCTAAATGTCTTAATAAGTTTTTATACATTTTAACTCTTAAAGTTCACTTATCAGCCAGCGATGTTTTCCACGGCTGGTTCTCTGCATTTCCTCAACTTGGCAAAAAGATATCTCGAAATCATCACCTAATTTACTGCGGATCCCCTTTTGTATATTCTCCAGCTGCGAAGGATTAAAATTACGCGTAGGTTTATAGTGAAACTCTGCGACACCAG
>JAEEGI010011575.1_pt1 | contig 19022 bp, 24 predicted proteins | sample 8958751 | NCBI WGS metagenome assembly JAEEGI01 (sample SAMN16246545, study PRJNA631951) | gut metagenome | biome: gut microbiome; feature: rumen; material: KS-attached | host: Bos | place: Iran: Karaj | collected 2018-10 | reverse complement strand
CCGTTAGAGTGTGACATACCTTACAAAATATTTTCAAGTCGTTTGATTCTTGCTTCGAGCTCTTCGAGCCGGCGCTCCTGCTCCACAACCTTGCGGGCGAGGGTGACAGCCGAGATCATGCCGATGGCCCCATAGTCCATCGAGAGAGTGCCGTCTGCCGCTTCATGAACGGCTTCAGGCAATATCTTTTTCCACTCTTGAGCGATACCACCGACGTGCTCGTTCTTATCGAATTTTCGGTCTTTCCATGTAAAGCGGATGAGCCGAGCCAGGGCGATGGCATTCACGTCGAGTTCGATGTCCTCGATCACGTTCTTCTTGCGGATGTCGGAGAGAGCGGTCACATAGCCGCGTGAATAGACGTTGGCGAATTCTGAATTGCCATTGCTTGTCACCTTCCAATAGCCGTCTCCCTGACGTGAGCACATATCTGACATATACACCAAACCGGCAACATCCGAGCGACCGATATAGAGCGAACCGCCACTACCTTGTGCGGCATTGTAGATGCGCTTGCCGTTGCCGAGGGCGATGTCTCCCACGCTGCTCATATCTCCACTGACGTTGGCTGTTCCATTGAATGATTGTCCCCACAGCGTGCGAGCCGTAGCCAGTTTGGTGGCTGCGTCTGCTGTGGCATGAAGGCCGAGATAGTTGTTGCCTACCCATGTCTTGGTGGCCATGTCGCTAATCTGAGAGTTTACCCACGTCTTCGTGGCCATGTCGTTGATGGCCGAAGACGTGATGTAGCCCTGTTGCGTTACCCATGCTTGCGTGGCATAGCTTGAGAGCGCACTCGACAGGTGTGAGGCATTAATCTGCTGAATGCCAGCAGCCGCAAGGTTTTCCCAGACTGTCCGCATATCAGTGCCACCGCCTCCGTCACCATTCACCCATTTCGTGCCGTTGAATTTCAGCACTTGGCCGTTCTGAGGGCTTGTCAGTTGCACATCGTCGAGCATCCCCAATGTGATGGCAGCAGAGCCGCCACTCCCCTGCCCGAGAGCCGAGATGTAAAGATTAGACCAAAAACCGAACATCGACTGAATCGACTCAATGACCGTCTCTGTGTCGTTCGGCTCGATGGCATTCCCGTCTTCATCCAGCACGGTGAAAAGGCGGTTGAAGAAGAGTTTGGAGATGTAGTTTTCCTCAACCCAGAACTGCGAGGCGCCGCCACCGCCACCACTGCCACCACTGCTCTGGCGAACATTGGTGCGTGCGTTGGTATTGGCCACGCGCTTGATGTATTTTCTTGTTATCTGCTTGCTCATATTGCCATCATTTTAATTGTTGATAATCCGTCGCGCCAGTTGTGACTGATGCTGACGGGGAAATATCTGCTACCGCCAAGCGTGATGACCGACTTAGGCGATGCCGCCACGCGAGAGTTCCAGAGTTGGAAGGTGAGTACCTGCCTGATGGTCGAGCCATAGGCTGCAATCATGTTGGCATTGTGTTGCTCTGGCTTCTGATAACTGCTCTTGTATGGGATAGTGTCGATGACGGCCGTATTCGACATCAGCAGTCCGTAGCCCATCTCGCAGCGCATCGTGTTGTTGCCTTCCGTCTTCGATTTGTCGGTGCAGAAAATCGAGTCCACCGTCACTTCTTCAGGGAAAGCGCCACCCGTAGCGGTGTAGTTCAGGTCGTTAGCCTCTGAGTCCTGTTGTCTGCGCACGAAGCCTATCTCGAAATCCTGCAAGGGGAAATAGCCGTTTTTTGTAAGCCCTATGGTTTCTGGGACAACATCGTTGATGGCGAAATAAATCTTACCTGACAGTGTGGTCGTGATGGCGATACCCGTGCCCTCATATTCGGTCTCATTGATAGAGGTGCGCGTGTCCTCGATACCCTCTGTATCGCATTTCAATGTGAAGGTGCTGACGGTCGTAGTCCATGCCGTGCCGTTCCAATAGTGGCTGCCGATTTTGAGGGTGCAGATTGCGTTACATTCCCAGTTGGCATCCGATTTGCCATTAATAAACAGAATGCCATCGCTCAGGATGTATGAAGCCTGCGACTCGAAGACGATGAGCGGTGTCGAGCTGTGGCGAGGCCCATAGTCGTCTGAACGAAATGCCTCCAGCATCGTAGTCCAGTTGTATCTCAATTTCGGTTCATCCATATTGATGTCGAAAATCGCAAGACGGCCATAGCACTGAGGATTGCCCTCGACAGCCGACTCCACATAGGTCGAAATCTTCACAAGCGCATTCTCATAGTTGAGCGCTCCACGCTGAAGAATCCATGCCTCGTTTGATCCTAAATTCTTCCAGTGCTCACCTCTGTATGGTGTGTTATTTTTGTATTTCTTCAGCAGATCATCATCCGGCAACTCGATGATGGTGTCGAAGGCGTTGAGTTCTGAGTTGAACTTCACCGACTTGCAGCCTGGTATCCATTCCTCGCTGTGGTCTGTGCTGGCGAAGTCGGCATCTGCAAGTGCATGTGTCGAGAATGTCTCGAAAGTGGTTGATGAGCCATTCGCGAGTTGCGCCATCGTGAATACTTGTACCACATCGTTTCTTTCGGAGTCCGTGATGTTCGTGAACCAGATGCCGTCGCCATGTGTGCGACATGACCAGCCATAAAACTTGCACACCTCTTCAAGTATCTCCTGACAGTTGTAGGAAGGCTTCAGCGTACCATCGTCTTCGTCGAGGAAGTTGCGCCAGATGACGCGATACTGCAACCATGCCGACACATAACCGGGATTACCACAATGGAAATAAGCCTTATAGGTCAGTCCTGAAAGTTTGCCGAAGAGATAGGCGAGCAGTTGGCCGATGGTCACCGTGTCGCCAGGGCCTTGCACATCGACATCGAACGACTCCAAGACAGAGAGGCCGCAGGTGATAGGCAACTCAAAGTCTTCATAGATGGCTGGCCACGTCGTGCCGTATGTGCCAGTCTGTACATAGCCTTGCCACACGATGGTCGTACCCTTCTTCAGCGTGACAGGCATCGCAGTGGCAGACGATGGGATAAATTGCCGCCACGTTGTCTTGTCTGTAGATAACAGGCGGATATATCCGCTCTGCGTGCGGACGGGCATAAACATATCCGAGTCGCTGTCCTCGTCTGTCGATATAGGATCGTCCGATAGTAGCAGGGCCACCGATGGTGTCACTCCGTCGATACGCAGAGTGAAGGTCTCGTTGTCGAGCGATATAAATGATTGCTGATATGCCATAGTCTTACATTATTGGATGATTCTTAGTTCGTCACTTCCCTGGAATGAGATAGAGCCGGTGGCAAGTGCAGCCATCGGAAAACTCATCTTGCTGGTCTTCAAGATGGCCTGCCCCTGAAGGATGGCCGACCCCTGGCGGTCACGAATCTGAAGTGTGAAGATAGTGCCGCTTTCGAGCACTTTCTTAATGTCAGCAGATGCCAGCACAAGAAACGATGTGCTCACCGTCCACGTCTTGCGGCCTGCGATAAACTTTCGCCACTGCGCATTGCTCGTGTTGGTGATCTCAATCGTCTCGCATTCTATTTGTATCTCGTTGACCTTCGTGCCGGCGATGGCCGTGCCGTTGAGATATACCAGGATGTTATTGCCTAATTGTGCCATATCGATTATAGATTTTTACCTGTTAGTATTGAGCCACGACCTGAGCGACGGGCGTATCTGTCAGCCGACAGGAAGATGTCCTCACCCACCACGCGGCCTACGACGTTCACCGTCGAGCCATTGTTCTGAAGCTGGCTCGCCAACGTGCTTTGCTGCGCTTTCGTAAGCACCAATTCGCCTGCATTAACCATCGCATCAGGGCCACCGTAGATGTTATCACCACTATACGAGTTGCCCTTTACGATACCACCCTGTGCGTAGCCCGTCGAAGAGTGGATACTGGCAATAGTCGTGGCCATTGATATGGTCGCTGCCGCCGCCGCCGCAATAAATGCCCATATATTACCAGAGGTGGTTTTATCTTTGGCGAGGTTCTGCGCATAAGCCAGTGCGATGGTTGCTATACTTTGTCCGATAACGGTCATAATGTCAATAGCCGGATTTTTCAGTCCAGACATGGCATTTCCAACCGCTCCTATGGCTGCACTGGCTGTTCTCCAACTGTCGCTCATATTTTTTGATTCCTTGTTGGCGTCCTTGGCAGTCACTCCTTGAGCTTCGTTTAATTTCTCAAAAGCAGCAGTCAGATTATCCACCTCGCTTGTTGCCTCCTTTGCTCCTTCGGTGATGGCTTTCCACACCTCAGACGGTCCGTCCTCGCCTGTACCCTTCACCGCTGCAAGCATCGCCTTGTTCGGGTCTAAGGCGATGGAAGATATATCGAATCCCTTGCTACTGCCGCTGCGACCAGAGCGACCGCCACCGCCACCACCAGCACCTTGCAGAGCGTAGCGGTTGCCCTTGAACTCCTCGCGTGCTGATGATGTGCCTTCGCTGACGGCCTGCGCATAAGCAGTTATACCTTGCTGAATGCGTGTCTCTCCCTCTGTGATAGCCTTGGCAATCGCATATTGCTTTTGCTGCTCTTCGGTCAGAGCGTTAATGTCGAATACCTTATATTGTCGCTCATAGGTTCCACCTTGACTATCATTGATAGTCTGTGTGCGAGTCACCATTCCCCTCTGCTGAAGGATATCGTAGTTGCGCTTGTATTTATCAAATTCTCCTTGTCCGCCCTTCATGATGCGGTCAACGGCATACTTGATGGTCGCATCATTGACACCAGCACCACCGACGCTGTTCACGCCATTACGAATGGTCTGAAAAGCCGACTGGCTTCCGGCAGCCATACCAGCCGATACGCTCTGCTTCTGTAGTGCTGCAAGTCGTTCTGTGGCTGCTTTCAATTTCGCATCCACATTCTCGCCTTGTTGCTTGGCGAGTCGTAATTCTGCGATTTCCTTCTGAGTGATGGCAATGGCAGCTGCATTGTTTGATTTGATAGATCCAAGTCTGTCAAATACATCATAGAGGTCACGACCACCCTGGATGGCCGTCTGAAGATTTTGGAAGAAATTACTCCAGTTGCCATTGTTCAGTGTGTCGAGGAATACGCTGTAAGCACCTTTAGCCCCCTCTACTGTACGCCCCCACTCGTCAATACCTGACTCACTTTGAAAGAAGGCATCCTTGGCCACCTGTACCGCTGTTGTCGCCACACCTACAACGCCACCGAACTTAGTCACTTGGTCGATGCTCAGTCCGAACTTTCCAGCTACGGCATCGAGCGCACCAGTCAGACCTCCACCGCCATTGATTGACTTGTTGATGTCATCGAGCTGCACCTTGCTTTCGCCAATACGACCTTTCAACTGATCGAGCGAAGTGGCAAGTGCTTTTCCGAACGGAGAGTTTTTCTCTTCGTCGGTCATATTCTTATAGACCACGCTGAGCTCGGTAAATGTCTTCTTCATCTCTACCAACTTGCCGGTTGCTGTGCGCGAGGTAGTATCCATCTGTCCGAGGGCACGCACATAGTCGAGCGTTTCCTTCTCCACCACTTCGAGCGTACCGCCAACCTTGCGGCACTCGTCGGCATAGCGGGTGAGCCCTTGAGCCGCCTGCTTCAGTTTGTTGTCGTATTCCTGTGATTCGACTTTTAATCTAAGAATGCTATCTGCCATAAACTATAAAACCCGATTAGTGGGCATTCACTAATCGGGTTAAATGTGGTTGTGGGTTTACTTATTTCTTAGTCAGCATCGCTTCGAGTTCTTCATTTATCAAGTCGGCGAGATATTCCGTCGCTCTTCTCAGTCTTGGGTCGGCACCAGTCTTGAAGAAATTGCGAGCAGCGATGCTTCCTCTGTTGCCGTACTTCGATGCGTCCTGTCTCCATACAAACCTGCTGCCACCGCTTTTACGCTTCACTTCTGTCAGTCGCTCGATGGCACGCTGCTTGGTTCCACTGTCAACAAATCTCAAAATAAATTGTCTATCTTCGCCTGCATAGTGCATGACGGTGTTTGTACGCTGTGACCTTGGTCTTCTGTTGCCACCTCGCTGACCTGGGCGAAGGGTTCTTGGTGGCTCATAATTATTGGTGCCATGCGCTTTCTTTGAGTTCAGGATGTTGATGTTACCACCCAGTATTTTCTTATATACCGAAGTCCTGACAGCGCGTGCCGCTCCTCGTGGATCGTTGTTTGCAAGTTTCGTCTTGATGTAGTCAGACAACTCGCTCCTCGCTTGCATCAGAGCCTTGCGGATAAGTTTCTGCAAGGCTTTCTGAGTATTGGGATTCGTGGAGAGAGCTGCTTCGAGCACCTTCTGCTGCTCCAGGATGATTGCGTCGTTTACTTCGAGTCCTATCATTTTTAAAAAATGCGCGATTAGTGCTACTATACACTAACCGCGCAAAACATGGTTTGGGGTTTACTTTACGGCTCCGGCTCGAGTTCGCCCGTTCCGGGGGTGCTGCCGCCGCCGTCGGTCACGTCCTCAGTGCCTTCCACCTCGGAGCCCGTGACGGGATCGACGCGCTGCCAACTGACTTCGCTGGCGAACTTGTCGCTATACTTCGATGATACGGAGCAGCCCAGACGGGTCTTCTGCTTTGATGGTGTCACCATGTCGGCAGTAGCGGCCTTCTTCACCGTGCCGTCCTGGTTGAGCTCATCCTTGGCAGATGCCCGCAGATTGGGATAGAGGAACAGGAACTCTTCGCCGACGGGCACACGGAAGCCCTTCAGCAGATTGTTCTGTGCGGCCTTCATATACTCCGTGACGGCTGCACGCATGATACTGGGGGTGATGTCGGTGTTCTGGCACGCCTCGCGGATCACCTCGTCGAAACTGAGCGTACCGTGGGGCACTGGCACGGCATAAAAGGAGTGGGTGCCTACTTTCTTGTTCTCGAGAACCTTGTACTTAATTTTTGCCATGATACTTTGAGTTAAGAGTTAATATACTATTAGTTCGGAGTTAATATACTATTTCCTCGCTAATAGTATACTAAAAACTTTGCAGGGGTTTACCGCAAAAAAATGGGGCGACCGCTGTCGCCCCTGCCCTTGTTTAATACAATAAACTAAAACTATGATGATCCTAATCCTAATCCTTCGGTTTTAACTATACACTAACCGCGCAAAACCACGTCGCAGGTTTACCGATTGGCAAAAAAAACGGGGACACTACCGAAGTAATGTCTCCGCCTTTGTGGTGTCGGATGCTATTGTTTTAAGTTTGCTTTAGACTTGATAAAAATAAACTTACACCCCTTTCAGTCCCCAAAATTAAGTAAAAATCCGCTCCTCTCAATGAGAAAAGCGGATAATTTAAGAATGTTTAAGAGGCTGAGTGAAGATTTAACCGAAATAAGTATCGAAATTAATCTTTGGTGGGTAGCCAGTCGTGTAGTCGTAGGCTTCAACATCGGCGATGGTTGCGAGGGCGTTGACTGCTGCACGATGGCCTTCCGTCACCTTCTGGCACTGACCTGCATAGTTCTCCACGGCATTGATCATCGCGTGCCATTGCTCCACGCTGAAGGTGTAGTCGATACCGCAGAAGCTCTTGGTCATCTCTGTGCCTCCTGCGGCTTCGATAGCTTCGAGCGATGATTTCAGGCGGGCACGCAGTTCCCAACCTAACCACATCGGCAGACCGCCAATGATGAAGGAGTTCACGTTGGCTGAGTTGTCGAAGGCGGTGATGTCGCCATCCTTCTTGCCTTTGGCGAGGGCGAGCAACTCTGCCGGTGTCGGTTCGGTGCCGTCGAGCTTCCTGAGTTCGATGTCAATCTCGTTGATACGGATGCGGGCGGCGCGCCGCTGGTTGGCCAGTTCCACTACGTCGTAGGGGTCGGCCTCACCCATCATGCGGGCCTCCTGAATCTTGGCAATCTTCCAGTCTCCGATGGGAGATGTGTTGGCCGACAGGTTGCTCATCAACTGTGCCCTTTCTGCTTTGAGGGCGTTTCTCTTGTCAAAATTCTGATCTTCGTTCATGATCTTGATATTTTAATGTGTTAAACAATAAAGTTCTTCTGCATTGATGTTGTGATTCGTCTGGACTATGATCGCACGGCGACTGCGCTTGGGTTGTTCCTGATGCGGCGGGAACAGACTGGCGTAGAGAGCGTCCATCACACGAAGGGAATGTTCGCAGGCGTTATGGTCGCGCACCACGGAGCCGCGCCACGACTGATACGCCTCCCATATCTGCGCCTCGGTCATCATGCCGAGGTCGAATTGTCTGCGGAAGGCTTTCAGACGGTGACGCTCGCGCACAATCTTGTTATGGCTCATCGCCTTCGTGATGTGGCCCGTCGGCTCCACTGTATATTTGATTTGCAACCAGGTGAAGGCGTGGCGCAGCTTCACGATGTGGGTCTTCTTGTGGTTTACCTCCAGCAACAGTTCCGCGAGTTTTGACTCTATCTCCGTGAGTAGCGTCCGCAGCTCGGCCTTCGAGCGACCGATGACGAAGATGTCATCCATATACCGGCCATAATACTTCACACCCTTCACCACCTTCACAAACTGGTCTACGGGGTTCAAGTAATAGATGGCGAATACCTGCGGACACTCGCTGCCGAGGTTCAGTCCTTTGCCGGTCTTCGACGAGGTGTCGATGACGTAGTGGATGAGCTGCATCACATCTTCTGGTTGGTCTTTAAGCCTTGGGGCGATGAGTCGCTTCAACACATCGTGGTCGATGTTGTTGAAATATTTCTTCACGTCGATAAGAAGGATGTAACCGTCGGTGCCGTACTTGCGGATATATCGGTGGAGCATCACCTCGAAACGCTTACGGGCGAATGATGTGCCGCGCTGCTTCATAGAGGCGTAGTTATCGTAGATGAGACATGGCGTGAGCGATGGCGTGAGAATGTGTTTCATGAGCGACTTCTGCACGATGCGGTCGCGTACCACAGGAGCCTCGATCTGGCGTATGTGGCCGCGCTCGTTGAGTGTGAAATCGATGGTCGGCTTGACGCGGTACTGGCCACTGAGTATCTCCTCGCGCAGCTCCAGATTCTTCTGCAACATATCCGAGAGATACCGCTGGGTGCTCTCCTTCCATCGGCTCTGGCGGGTACACTCCCAGGCGCACTCGTTCAGGTTCTGAAGTTCCGTGAGTTGTTCTAATGTTGCCATTTCTCGTTCGTTCTAAAAAAAAAATGCGGGGTGCTGATATCATCATCCGACGTATCGGGATGCGTCACCCCGCGAATTTACCACCGTTCCGTGGATGGTCTGTCTCTCCTTAATCCTCTGAACCTGATATGTGCCGACTCTTGTGAGTCGATGTGTCAGTACGCTTGCGCAGAGATTAATCGCGGCGACGTAATTGGCATTCGACGCGGTGTTATTGTCCGCGTTACCGTTGTTGTTCGCATTGGCCGCGTTGGACGCTGAAACCACAATCAGAGACAAACCAGTTTTCATTGTTGTTGCTTTTTCGCCAGGGCAGACTTGAGGGCGTTGTCGCTCTTGCGCCACGCCTTGAGTGAGTTGATCATCTTCACCACATTGCTGATGTCGTCGGTGTACTTGTTGTCAGGTATCCTAAGTCGCATCATCACGCGCTGGAGATGTGTCAGCAAGGCGTAGCAGATACCGATGGCCTTGCCCATCTCGACGCGACGCTCCTCCCACTCCGCCATGCAGGTCGGATAGATGGAGTTGGCAATCTTGATGTGGAAGACGAGATCGTCGGTGAGCTTCTCGATGGCTTCGGCTCGGAGACGGATGAAGAGCTTATGCTGCTGGATGGTCTCATATTCCGCCCAGAAATAGTTCTCGACGAGGTTGTCGAGTCCGTCGGCGAGTTTGAAGTAGGTCATCTCGAACTCTACCTTGCTTTTGCCACGTTTGCTTTTGGGTACACTCATTTTTTCTTGTCTGCTTTTTCGTTAATTTGTATCAAAACCGAAACATGGCGCGGCACAAGGCCGCGCAATGTTTAGTGGAAGAGGATTAGCGCGGCGACGTAATAGGCATACGACGCGGTGGAATTGTCCGCGCGACCGTAGGCGTACGCATTGGCCGCGTTGGACGCTGAAACCACATCTCTGAGCCAAGGATACTCGCCACCGAAGATTTCGGTGTGACTGTATGCCTGGAAGACATCGAGCTGGCGACAAGCCTCGCCTGTATCGTAGCCACTCGAACTCCACACCGTGCCGCCATAAACCTGCACTTCAGAGAGGGCGCAGATCTTACAGTTAGCCTCCCAAGTCCAACCGCTGGAGCAGCCTGTGGCCTCGCCGAATCGGTTGATGCCCGTGGTGTTCACGGCGTTGGTGAGCAACTTCGAGTGGCCGATGAGGTTGGCGGCTCCGAGGTCAGTCTCGACAAGTGGCAGCAGAGTATTCTTGAGATAGTAGTGCAGGTCGCAGTTCATATAACCCGCACCACGTCCATCTGCACCCGTCGAGGTGTTGCCGCTTTCATTCCACTTCTGCGTGGTGTGCGGGATGACGATCAGTCCGACGTGGTTGGCGGTGACACGATAGGGTGTCGTGGTACCCTTCATCGGATTCAGACCTGCGATGACGTAGGTATGGCCGTTGATGGTCTTCTGATCGCCTGGCTTCAGACCATACTTTTCAAGGTTCTGGTCGGCGACGGCCTGCTTCAGTTTGTTGATGTCGAAGTCCGTCAGTCGGGTGTGGCGCGTCAGGGCATAGAACTTCGTGTTCAGGTCGTCGTTCGTGGGCAGCGCATCAAGTTTCTCGCGCTTGGCGGTGGTCATACCCGAGCGGATGCTGTCGAGCTCTGCGGCGGTGAAGTGGGTGTTGTTCAGGCGGTACTCGAAGACCCACTCCGAGCCGTTATACTTATAGCGGTCGTAGTCGTTGTCGCCGTCCGAGTCGGTCACCTTTACCCATGCGTAGTCGTTGTGGTGGTTGCCAGTGGTGGCCTCCAGCTCTGCCAGCGTGTTGTAGGTTCCACGGAAGGTGCCGGCATATTCCTGCACCTGACTGCTGACATACTCCTTGGTGGCATATGCCTGGAGCGCGGAGTTGATGGCAGCAGAGATCATCGTGCCCACTTGTGCCGTAGTCGAATAGGAAGCGAGAGCAGTGTTCAGCGCAGCGGTGATGGCTGTATCTGTCTGTGTCTTGGTGTAATAGTTTGACAGGTCGATAGTGGTAGAGCCGATGCACTCCCATGAGTAGGTGGTGGTGCCTTCCTCGACGGTGGTCAGCGTGATGTACTCATCCTTCGTGTTCTGTGTCTTCGGATCAGCAGACGGAACGAGGTAAATCTTGCCGACGGTCTGAGCCGATGCTTCCGGCAATACGGTCACTGGTTCGTACTGGAACTGCTTGATGGCGGCTAGCATCTGGTCGATCTGCGAGGCTGAGTAGGTCTCGCTCTTCAGATAGTAGTAGGCGAGATTCTGCGCTGTGGCGGTGATGAACGAGGCAAGTGCCAGCTGTAACTCCACGGTGAGGTCGGTATCTGGGATGCCGCTGGATGGCTTCTGATAGGCCGTCGCTCCGGAAGCTGCACCCGAACGGATGGAGGCGAGGTCGGCGATGACGGCCTGTTTGCCCTGAAGGAGTGCGGTCAGTTCTGCATTGGTAGGCAAGTCAGAGAGTTTCGTCACCAGTCCGCTGGTGATGGCCGAGTTGATAGCGTCCCACTGGGCAGCGGTGAAGCCAGAGTTGTTCAGTTCGTACTCGAATGCCCATGCCGTGCCGTTGAACTTGTAACGCTCCACGCGGGCAATGACGCTCGGCGTGGCATCGTCCGTCGGAATCTGCACAAACGCATAGTCATTGTTGTCGGCTCCTGAGATCACTGTGCAGAGTTCGGCAGCTATGTCGGTACGGGTGGCATCGGTCGTCAGATGAAGGTCGCTCACCTCGTTGTACGATCCCTTGAACTGTGCCGTGTTCGTGGCAATGCTCTGATTGACGAAGTTCTTGTCAGCCAACTGGTTCTGGTTGCTGGCAGCGGCAGGAATCTTCCCCTCAATCGTCGAGATGTCTCCGGCGTTGGCCTGCTCTGCGGCACGGGCACGCGTCTCTTCGTCTCCAATCAGGCCGTCCACCTCCGTCTTCGTGTAGGTGGTAGCCTGCGGTGCGGCTAATTCGGCCTTGTCGAGCGATGTCTGCACGCCGCTGGTGAGGTCTGTCTTCGGAATACCTGCACCTGGCTTCTGATAAGCCGTAGCACCGGCAGCGGCACCACTGCGGATGGTTTCGAGGTCGGCGATGACGGCCTGCTTGCCGTTCAGCAGTGTGGTGAGCTCTGCATTTGTTGGCAGGGCAGACAACTTGGCCACCAGTCCGCTGGTGATCGTCGAGTTGATGGCATCCCACTGAGCAGCGGTGAAGCCTGAGTTGTTCAGCGTGTACTCATACGCCCATGCCGATCCATTGAACTTGTAGCGGTCGATGGCTGCAATTTCCGTCGGTGTGGCGGTGGCTGTCGGAATCTGAACGAAACAGTAGTCATTGTTGTCAGCACCACTGATGGTAGCACCCAGCGCAGCGATGATAGCGGCACGGGTGGCTCCCACTTCGAGGTGGAGGTCGCTCACAAGGTTGTACGTGCCACGGAATACAGCCGTTGCGGTCTGAATGCTCTGATTCACGAACTGCTTATCAGCGAGTTGATTCTGAGCCGATGCAGCGGCGGGAATCTTCTCGTTGATGGCGTTGTCGGCAGCGATGCGTGCGGCTTCCTCGGCATCGATGTCGTCTGCATTCTGCTTCTCAGCGGCCTTGGCACGAGTCTCTTCCGCATCGATGTGTTGCTGTAGTGTCTGGTCGGCACTCTCGCGTGCTTCGGTTTCCTCACCAAGAGAGACGATGGTCGCCTTCTTGCCGAGTTCGGTGTTAAGTTCTGACTGTGTGGGCAGGTTGCCGAGTTTTGTCTTTTCGACCTCGGTAAAGTTCTCGTCCGAAAGGCCCTTACCCTCCACCTTGTCCACTTTGTCACTCTGCAAGCCTTCGATGGCCTGCTGGTTTGGCGTTACCTGGTCCAGCAAGTTCTGCACCTCGTCGCCTGATTGGGTCAATCTGTAATCTGCCATAATCTTGATATTTTTTTTAGTTATTACTATTCGCATTGTTCAAAGCCTCCTGAAGCGCATCGGCACTCTCACGAAGCACGTAGAGGTATTCGTCGTTGCGGGTGACGATAGGTCGATAGATGGGGTATGGGTCGCCATGCTCTGGGATGACCGTCTCTGTGACGCACAGACGCAGATACTTGGCTGCAATGTCGGGCTCATCGGTCAACTCGTAGCGCACATCGTGACCCACGCTCGAGCACTTCGGACAACTGATGAACTGCGGACACGGGGTGTCAACCACAAAGCCGATAATCTGCTCATCTACCTCCTGCCGACGATTGTCGGGGTCAACGTCGGTGTCGATGCAATACCACACGAAGCGGGCCTTGATTTTGCCTATCATCTTCTCGGTGGAGAATATCATCACGTACTCGCCATCGGTGCCGTAAAGCATCTCTGACTTCTGGATGACTATCTTATCGGCCCTCATGCCATAGATCAGCTCCACATAGAAGTCGCACGTCTCCATGTTGAGATTTGGGTTCTGCGAGGTGATGATGAACTTCGCCTTGTCGCCCCGCTGGAAAATGTTCAGTTCTGCCATATCTGTATATGTTTGGTTTTTATTTCTTCAAAAGATTGTCAATAGCCTGCTGGCGATTGCGACCAAAGTCTGGATGGATGAATGAGACGTGAACCCAGTAAGTTCCGTTAGCGGAGTGCTCCCAGATGAGTTGGTCAAACTTCAGGTGGGTTTTTATCCAATTAAACCATCGCTTCCCCTTCTCGATGTCGCCACCGATGCAGAGGTCTGCCGCCTGGCCCTTCATGTGCTGAGAGTTCGATACACCACCGACGGCACGGTTCAGCTGTTCACAACGAAAACCGCTCGATATGGGTATCGGCTCGTGCATCGCCTCGCGCAGTGGCTCGAGCACATAGACAGCGAGATAGACCATTGCGATGATCTGCTGTACATCGGGCTTGTTCTGTATGCCTCGCGCCTTTGCCGTACTGCTGGCGCAGAGCTCTTCGAGAGTAAAGTGTTTGGTTATATGTATGACCATAGCTAATCTCCGTTATATGGGTCAATATCATTGTTCGCTTGTGTCTTCGTCTGTCGGATGGTCTTCTCGAGGTCGCCCACTTGCGAGATGGTCACAGGCACACGGAGGTCGCAATCCTCACGTCCGCACAGAAAAGGGCGCAGACACTCCAGCTGACGGCCATTGCGAGCGATGTCGCGCTTCATCTGATCACGCTCCTTCTCTGTTTCGTTGCGGAAGTTGCGGAATTCTGTGTCGAGTTTGTCGAGCTTGTCACGAAATTCGATGTAGCCCTGCTTGTAATGGTCACGGTCCTCTCGCAGTTCGGCAATCAGCCGGTGATTGTCGTCCACCTCCTTCTGCTTGTCTTCGAGCATCTGCTGATAGGTGTCCTGCACCTTTTGAGCCATTTCGACTTCTTTCGCCTTGGCTTCAGCCTCTTTTTGTTTGACTTCGGCTTCAGCCTGTTTCGCCTCTGCCTTTGCCTTGGCCTTCTGCCATCGCCAGGTAATAAACCATCCGAGTCCACTACCTCCAAATAGCCATGCAAGGCCGTTGATGATTGTTTCTAATGTAATTTCCATTTTTACGCATTTATAAATCTATAAATCGCGCAAAAACAGGTCGTGGGTTTACCACGCGTTGTGGGTTTACTCTGTGCTTTTCATATAGAAAACGCCCCGAAGGCAAAAATAAAGAATTCGACCTGCCTCCGGGACGCGCGTTAAATAACTTAATATGAATAATAAAAAAGTATATGCTCACCCTCACGGGCTGGCGTGCTGCCTCACGGCAGGAATTTCTTCAATCTCGAGGCTATCCACACGATGCCGCCCAACAGGGCGACGATACCGATGAAAATCAGCCCCCACTCCATCGTCGAGCGTTTGCGCTCGACATACTCGGTGACGGGATAGGGAGCTGGCACAGAGTCAATCTTCGACACATACGTCGTGTCATGCACCTCGCGCTCCACGAACTTCGTGTGCCACCGCTCAATCCTGATGGTGTCGCCCTTCTCGGTCACTCGGATGGAGTCGTGGACATGGATAGAGTCGCGCTCCACCACCCGCTGAATCAGTGTGTCTGTCTGATGCTCGATGACCGGCACATACTTGGTGGTCGTGCAGCCCGACAATAGCCAGCCCAACAAGGCGAAGGCGAGGCACACCAGGAATGTCTTCACAATCTGCTTAATCACCTCTCCGCTCTCGGAATCCTTGTGGTCGTAGTAATTCTGACGCTTGCGCCAGTTGTCATTGGGGTTGTTGTATTCCATAATCTTGTGGGTTTTGTAGTTGTCACTTGAATTGCCGCTGCGTTGCGGGTTCTCTTATCAAACATGATAGTGCCGGGGGTTTACTTGTGTTGAGTGCCACCATAGGGTCATAGTTCAATGTTCATTTCTTCAAGTTCTGCTTTGATTTGCTTAATATCTGCATCAATACCAATCAGAGCCTCTTTCAGCCCGTCGGCGATATAGCGTCCTGGGATGGTGCGATGACAATTCAAGTCAAGGTATTGCATATCGCCCCTTGCTGTGTACTCAATCTTTTCAACCTTGAAATAGTCCTGTTCACGATCAATGCGGTCTATCATTGCCCGGTAGTCTTTGGCTATTTTCTCCAGCCATTTGCATGACTGCACTTTTTTTTCAATCTCTTCGTACTTCATAGTTCCTTTTATTTAATTCGTTATCTTTATTGATGTTGCGATTTAATATCTACGTTTACAGTAATATCAACTTCAACGCCTTTTAATCTCGATTCATCATGAAGGCAGTCTTTGAGAATGAAATCGTATATCCTACGACCGATAGCTTCATATTCTGGATGACTTATTTCATGGATGTCAATACTCCTTGAATAGTCGCGCCCAGATAATACGGTGGCAGTTCTGCCTGTGTCATGATCAGTCAATTCAAACCCTATAGGCTTAAATCTTAATTGTAGATGTTTCGTCTTTTGCATAATTCTGTTTAATTCTTGATAAAACAAAGGGAGCAACCGATTCGCTCAGTTGCTCCCTTCATTGGATTATTATTCGTGATGTCTTACGGTGTCAGCCGTTTCAGCGGTGCCAGGTCTTGCAATCCTGGGTCGATGATGTCAACGGTCATGCCGATGGCTTCTGCTATCTGCTGGATGGTGACGTAGGCCACGCTCACCAGTTCGCCCTTTTCTATGCGCCCAATGTGCTGACGGGTCAGTCCTGCACGGTCGGCCAGTTCCTGTTGGCTGATGCCCCCCATCTTGCGCAGGGCAGTGATACGCTTCCCCATGCGCTGTGCTTGTTGTTCCTTGTTCATAACTCAGTCCTCCACGTCTTCACTTATGAAATACTCACCGTTACGATATACATCCACGCCCACGGGACAATCGCCCTGCCATGTGCCGAGAATGTTCTTGCACTCACGTCTGACCTGCTCTTCGCTCATGTCGTCTTCGATAGTGGTGGCCAGCGTGCTTTCCGTGTGGTCGGCCAGCCTAACGTAGAACTCAAACTTGTTCTCTTCTGTTGTTTTATGTGCCATAATTCCTTATGCTTTTATGGGTTTGACTTAGTGTTGAAGAGTGGGAGCGGTCGTCCGCTCCCGATTCACATCTTAGATCAAGTTGGCCTTGTTGAGCATCAGGATTGTGCCTGTGATGATTGTCAAAGCTGCCTCGCGCTCGAATCCGTATTTACTAACCATCGTGTCGGCGATTGTGCTGCCTGATACACCATTCTTCAGGTTGCTCATTACTACTGTAAGAACTTCTTTGCTGTACTATGCGAAAGTCTTCATAATCTCTCTGCCCTTCCGGGTCTTGGGGTTTAATTTGTTATTTGTTTCTTTTTCTGATGCAAAGATACGACAATTATTATAAATGCACAAGTTTTTGTGCTTTTATTTTGCGTCAAAGCGTATCTTTTTATGCTTTTTCTTGCGTTTTGCATGAGATAACCACAAATTGCAACCTTAGAGATTACAAAACAGCCCCTTTTTGCATAATTACTTATTCGTAAAACAATCGCGGAAAACTTAACATATACTGAATGACGTGTTAAGTTTCCGCGAAATCCTCCCTCACTTCTCCCTCTGAGCCACGCGGCCAGCCTCCAGCACGGGCAAGCCGGCCTCGGTGGGGATGTAGATGATCTTGTTGTTGGTGTTGGCGTTCTGCTGGCGCACCCAGAGGTACTGGATGTAGGCGGGGGTGATGCTGCCGTTCTCGATGCGGATGGCCTCGGCTGCTCCCTTGGCACGCTCGATTTCGGCCTGAGCGTTCAGCTTCTCGGCTTCGAGGTTGGCCTTGGCTTCCTCAATCTTGATTTTGCGGTTCTGCTCGGCCTTGGCAAACTCGGCCTTGCCGGCCATCTCCTGGCTCCACACGTTGTACTTGGGGCGGATGTACATGCAACTGCCAACGCCTCCGACGATGAGAAACAGGGCGGTCACGATAATCACCGCCCACGACTTCAAATTAAGTTCGTACATAATTACTTTGTTTTAATTGGTGAATAAAATAAATGGGTTACTTGTTTTAAGTGAAGAGGGAAAATTACTCGCCACGAACGGGAATTTCGATGTCGAGCCACCATTTGATGTCTGGAGCGTTCCATTGTCCTGCTCCGTATCGCTCAGGATAGTAGGTGGTGACTTCGCCCGTCACGATGTTCTTGCCCTGCCATGATTCCTTGGGGCGATGGGCGAACACCACCTTGCCCTCAGTCGTGAGTGCTATCACTTCGCGGTCGATGGCTGGAAGTTCTCCACCGTCTGCCGATTTCCACCACATCGAGCAGTCAATGAGCCGTTCCATTTCCTCGGCTCCACACAAGAAGGCATCCTTCACGTCGCCCAGTGCGAGCGGCTTGAAGGATAGTGCCATTGCGCGACCTCTCATGTAGTTGCTCGCGCTCTCTGCGATGCTTGCTTTACGTTCTTTGTCGGTCATACGTCATTCCTTTGATAATTCACAAGTAATGCGGTAAGGTGGTTGCAACGGGTCGCCCGTGCCTCCGTAATATGGCCGAATGTCGGGAGTAGTCCACGGCATTGTAGGTTGTGGCACATATTGTATTTCCGTCTTTTGCTCAACAATAAACTCCAGCAATATAAGGTATTGCTCAGGGTCCATAACATATTCACCATCCGAATCCTTTTTATTGCGGATATAGTTGAGAATTTCAACTGCTTGTTTCTGTTTGTCGGTCATAGCAATTCCTCCACTAAGTCATACACGTTCTTAACTGTGCAACTTTCGTTGCCGTACATTTTCTCGTCTGGGATTGATATGCCAAATTCATGCTCCAAGCCCATGACGATTTCCACAGCGTCGAGTGAATCAGCACCGAAGTCATCTTCTAAAACTGCGTCATCCTTGATTTCGCTGTAGTCAATTCCCAAAACGTCGTTCAATACGTCGTTTACTTTCTTTTCGATTTTGTCTCTTTCCATAATTTATATAATTCGTTTAATTCGTTCAATTCGTGGTTTTACTCTTCCCCCACCAGCATCGGCATCAGCAGCATCGTGATTTCCTCGCCCTGGTAGAGCGGGTCGTCGGGCTGGATGGTGATGGCACGGCTGGGGTCGGTGAAGTGGATGGTGACGGACGGCTCGATGATGCGCGAGAGTTCGTCGATGATGCTGTCGGCCTTCACGCCAAGCGTCATGTCGCGCCCTGCGGGGTAGTCGATGCTGATGCGGTCGGTGGCCTCGGTCGAGAAGTCGAAGTCCTCGCCTCGCAGTTCCATCGTCTGGTTGCTGAGCATGGTGAGCTTCACCTTTAGAGTCCCCCGCCAATCGGGGGACGGCTATAATGCAGGGGGAATATTTTGCCCTTAGGCTTACGCCGCTTCCCGTTTGGCGGGAACGCTCAAACGTTGGCGGTGATGGTCTTGCCGGTTTGCAGGGCCTCGTTGCCCTGGTTCAACTGTACTTCGTACTGTATCATTTTTCTACTATTTAAGGGTTAAAAAACTTGATTACTAATAAAGGCAGTGGCTTCTGATGTCAGAGGTCGAACATA
>JAEEGI010011566.1_pt1 | contig 19031 bp, 12 predicted proteins | sample 8958751 | NCBI WGS metagenome assembly JAEEGI01 (sample SAMN16246545, study PRJNA631951) | gut metagenome | biome: gut microbiome; feature: rumen; material: KS-attached | host: Bos | place: Iran: Karaj | collected 2018-10 | reverse complement strand
TAGAAGCTGTCACCAAGCTTAGTGAAGTTCTCCATGCCTGTTCCTGTGCAGCACCAGAACTTATTGAATCTCTCACCATAGGTCTTGAAGTAACCTGTAGCCATAGGCTGGAAGTAAGTAGTCATACCTGTCTCAGGGTTCTGTGATGACAGTATTGAATTGATGAAGGTCTTCTCATAATAATCAAGGTATTTGACATCGCCTGTTACTTCGAAGAGGACCTTGGCAAGTTTGAGCATATTGTAGGTGTTGCAGGTCTCATTGTTGGCATTAGTGCGCTCTGCATCCAGAACCTTATCAAGTCCGAAATGCTCCCACTCGCTGTTGCCGCCTGTAACATAGGTATGCTTATTAACAACCATGTCATAAAAGACTTCTGCAAACTTAAGATACTGCGTCGCATCAACGACCTCTCCGTCTACGGTCCTGCCATGAACATATACGTATCTTGCGATAGCTCCAAGAAATTTGGGAATTGTTGTATTGGCATGAAGGCCGTCAAGGGCATTGGGCGCACCTGCTTCTATCCTCTTAAAAAGTTTGTCCTGATCAAAGAAGTGTGCAGCCTTGGCATATCTATCTTCACCAGTAAAACTATACAGAAGGTATAAAGCATCATTCATTCCGCCATACTCTGTTGAGATAACAATCTCATTAAGCTCCTGTCCCCAGGATGATGCTCTGTTATATGTCCAGTCACCGATACCCTTAGCAAGAGTAAGTGCATCACTACTTCCTGTAAATCTGTAAACATCAAGAATACCTGCAAGGATCTTGTGCATGGTATACCACGGAACCCATGCCTGAGTTATGATATGGGTCTGGCATCTTTCTACATTATCAAACTGCACCTCAACATTATCACGGTCCAGAATAGCTGCGCCAAAGATGAATCCTTCCTTTCCTTTGGAATTCTTCTGGCACTCAAGAAGGGATGTGATAATATAATCAATTTTATCCTTGATAGTCTTTTTTACCTCTGAAGATGCGCATGGATTGGCGTAGCTCTGCGCAAGTGCTGTGAGATAATGCCCCATTGTATGTCCGCCGATGAGCATATTCTCCCAGCCTTCATATCTTACTGCACCCTTCATATCAATGCCCGCTGTATCTCTAAAGCCGGCAAGCATTCTGTCATCATCTATAGAAAACAGATAATCAATCTCTTTCTCAAAAGCATTGACCATATACTGGTCTGTAACCATGACATTCTCAAGTCCAATGTTCCTTATTTTTGTAATAGTACCTGACATGTAACCCTCCATAAGTTATTTATTTGCAGACTTCCCACTTGGATGGGCCGGCATCCCCAAAGTCTTTACAGGGGCAGGCAGTATATAAATCATTGTCACGCTTTAATTGCTTTATGAATTCATGGACATAGAAATACATCCATGTATTTCTGGGCATGTCTAGTTACATCCTGTAACCGGCATGATATCTGCAGTTTTTTATTCCGGGGTCCAAACTCGCTGCGCGATAGCCTCGTGGACCCCTGGCAGAATAAAAATCTCCAGCTATCACGCTTATGAATTCTATAAAACAATTAAAAAGCGTGGCAATGATTTATATACTGCCTGTCCCTGTAAAAACTTTGGGAATGCCGGCCCATCCAAGTGGGAAGTTTGAATTATTTACCAAAAGTTTCTCATATTCATGTTTTTTTCAAGAAGCTATTGATAATTATTTTGTAAGCACCTCAAACATAGCACATACATTTTTTAGTAAAAATAGCAAAGTGCTATTTTAGGTGTCATTTTTTCTCTATTTACAAAATGACACCTGAAGCTTATATTTAAAATAACAATAAGTAAAAAAACAAAAATCAATAAGAAAATTTTCAAGCGCAATAATAACCAACAGATCTCATAGATACTTTGTTATCTGCCACTTGATAATAATTGTCAGATAGAAAAAGGCAGCTTACAAAACAAATAATTTGCTTAAACAGGTGTCATTTTGTCAGATTTAGTGTTCTAACTACACTTATCTCGTACTATGCACATGTATTCTGGATTTATACATTACAATACAAAATGCTATTTAGTTATGGTGTACTTTTTTACAACATAAGCTTACCCCAAAAAATTCTCGTAACTATAAGGTTATGGAAGACACCTACCATGGAGGTTTTTATGAAGCTGATTCCTTTAGCTTTATATTCGCAATATTCATATCACTATACCGGGAAGTTCAAGGCTCTTTCTTCGGAATGGCAGCATAATAAGACTTCCCTTAAGGATTATGAGCTTATAATCATGACAGAAGGAGAATTATACCTTAGATATAATGGGCATAACTATACTGTTAAAAAGGGGGAGTATCTCCTCCTCCCTCCATCAAGTGAAGGGTATAGAGAAGGTTTTAAGAAGGCCTACTGCTCTTTTTACTGGATGCACTTTGCTACTGAGCATAGCAGCAAGGTTCCTTATGAGATAAGTTCAGGAAGCCCGAAGATCAAAGAGATAGATACGTCCAAATATGGCTTCATCCCTCAAAACGGAACCATAGCTTCGCCTGAACGTATCCTTGTAATGATGAAACAGCTTCAGGATATGGTCAAAAATAACTATCCTACCGTCTCACTTAACGCCATGGTGACAAGTATCATGATGGAATTATATGGAGAGATAACTGTCGGTGCGCCATCCACCAGTGATCCTGCCGCCAAGAAACAGATATATATGGATATCATCGACTATATCCAGACCAATATATCCAAAAATATTAAGATTGCAGAGATAGCAGATGCCTTTGGCTATAATCCAAAATATCTGTCACATCTATTTGTAGAAATAAGGAATATACCTCTTAAGCAGTTCATAATAAGCCAGAAGATGGATGCAGCTAATTTTATGCTGGCTGATAATGACAAAACCGTATCTCAGATAGCATCTGATCTGGGTTTTTCAGATGTACACAATTTTGCGAGAGCATACAAAAAGTATACCGGATTGACCCCCAGTGAGTATAGAAATGCTTTTGCCAAGCGCATGCTCTTCCATGTATGATTAAAATGTCCCACTTGGGATGTGCAGTATCACCAAAGACTTTGCTGGAGCAGGCAGTATATAGATCATTGCCATGCTGTTAATCGTTTCATAATTCATGGCATGATAATACATAGCCCTATAGATACGTTTGAATTAATGACTAAAACTTCGCACTTGCCAAATATACGACAAGTGCGAAGTTTCAATTAATGATCATTGTTATGAACACGCAAGCCTTTCAACTTCTTCCTTAGTAGGCATAACCTTAAGCGCGCCTTTTCTGGTGGTTATTATAGATGCTGCAGCATTGGCAAATGTCAGCATCTCTTTAAGATCATCTTCTGTAAGACCATCAAGTCCCTGCTCGAGGATATAATTGAGCACACATGCTCCAAAGGTATCGCCTGCTCCTGTAGTTTCGATAGTATTCTCATTAACAAAACCAGGTACTGATACAATCTTATCTCCATAATAAGCTCTGCTTCCGTCTTTGCCCATAGTGACTGTGATAAGCTTAGGATTAAACTGTTTTCTAAGTTCTTCTACGCCTTCATCAAAGTCCTCTTTGCCTGTAAACCATATGATCTCGTTGTCAGAGATCTTTAAGATATCGCACTGCTTCATGCCTTTGGAAATCTCTTCCTTGGCATGATCAAGGCTATCCCACAAAGGTTCACGAAGGTTTGGATCAAAGCTTATGATAGCGCCGCTTTCTTTAGCTACTTCTATAGCCTTGAAGGTCGCCTCTTCGCAGCACTTGCTGGTCATAGACAGACTTCCGTAGTGGAAGATCCTACAGTTTCTCACAAGGTCGAGATTGAGCTCATCTACTGTAAGCATCATATCAGCTCCGGGATTTCTGTAAAAAGAGAAATCTCTGTCTCCATCCTCGTAGGTATGAACGAAGGCAAGTGTTGTATTAACATTGTCATCAACAACAAGGCCGGAATCGTCAATGCCAACGCTCCTTATAGCTTCTGTGAGCTGTTTTCCAAATATGTCTTTTCCCACCTTGCCAATATATGCTGTAGATTTAGAAAGGCCTGAAAGCATAGACAGAACATTACATACAGCTCCGCCGGGATTAGCTTCCATAATAGGATTGCCCTGAGCGCTTATTCCATTTTCTGTAAAATCTATAAGTAATTCTCCTAACGCTACTACATCTACCTTCTCCATAACTATCCTTTCTATCGGCCAAATTCACAACCCATATTCGTAAAATCGTTTTTTATTTAAAAATGATCAACCCAAACATAATCGTCTATTTACAGATGATTATGTACAACATATCAGACTGTTTATTTTTCAAGGCTAAACTTTTCTATATCGATAAGAGCCTCACCATCAGATACAAAGCTGATACCATCAAATGACTGATCATTGTATACATCTATAGTCATTGCATACTTGCCGCCATTTATAAATACTTCTGCGCTGTACTTATCCAGGATAATGCGAAGTTCTATCTCGCCGCCCTTATTATCTACGCTGCAGCTTGTCTTATTAACTATAGCTCTTCTTACTCCTGCAAATTCACGGCTAAGTGTCACCATAGACTCATGTGTGTTGTACTTTACAAACGCATAGTTGTTATCTTTCTGGAAGAATCTGACTTCAAAATTGTCATATACCTTGCCTTCAGAAGGTCTTATTTTAACAGTAAGGTCAAGTTTTCTTCCATTTAAGATCTCAGCGCTATACTCTCCGTTAAGCTTCATGTTAAGTACAGAGATAAGATCACCTCTAAGACTCTCTATCTCTTTGGCAGGAACCTGATAGAGTCTTCCATCTCTTACAGTAACTTCCCTCGGGATAGACATCTGGCCGCACCACAGATCAGAGGGAGTATAGTTGTTGCAGGTATCCCAGTTCTGCATCCAGCCTATCATGATACGTCTGCCGTCAGCTAATGTGATAGTCTGAGGTGCATAATAATCGATACCATTATCTATGCACTGATTATTCTCAACCTCGAAATCGCTGTCTTCTCCATCCCAGTTACCAATAAGGCATAAAGTTCCATTGCCGCTATTGTATCTGCCTGGAATAGCTTCCATATCCTGAGGGCTTGTAAGAAGAACCCATTTTCCATCCTGGAGAAAGAAATCCGGGCATTCCCACATCTTACCAAATGAATTTCTATTCTGTGCTATGATACGTACAAATTCCCATTTAAAGCCGTCCATACTCTTATAAAGAAGCATCTGGCCGCTTGTATCACTGCTTCTGTTACCAACAAGGCAATAGATAAGGCCATCCTTGCCTTCAAAAAGCCTTGGATCTCTAAAATCTATATGACTACCGCCCTCTGGTACATCATCTGATGTGAGGACCGGATTATTTTCGTATTTGACATAATTTACACCGTCACCAACTGCAACGCACTGAGTCTGGCATTCTGTCTTGTTGCCATTTTCATCAACAGTTTCTGAAACGCCGGTGTACATAATGAGGTGACGACCATCAGAAAGTTCAATTGCACTTCCGGAAAAGCATCCTCTCTTGTCATACTCCATGTCCGGAGCAAGAACTACAGGAAGATATTCCCAATGAAGCAGGTCACTGCTTACAGCATGTCCCCAGTGCATAGGACCCCAGTGATTATCATAAGGATGATACTGGTAGAACATATGATATTGACCCTTGTAATAGCAAAAGCCATTGGGATCATTCATCCAACCAACTCTTGGTGTTAAGTGAAATGAAGGTCTTAAACCTTCCATTTTACTTTCGTTTTCTTTTTCATATTCGCGTGCTTTGTTAAGTATATCTTCCATGTATATTCCCTTTATTACTTGTTCAAACATTATTCGTGTTTTGATATATCTGATATTGATAAATAAAAAAGCCTGGACAGCTTCAAAAAACATCTAACAGTATTTGGGGCTTCGCACTATCGCGAAGCCCGCAATCTACCTATTCTAATTCATATTTGATTTCGGGCAAGTTTAATCAAAATGTCTTTTGCCCCTTACGTCATATTATTCTGCATAGAATGCATCAAGATACTTCTGATAGATTGAAAGGTACTCTTCAAGTCCGTAAGAGTTAAGCTCTTCGATATAAGCATCCCAATCAGCATCTGTAAATCCGTTCATGATCCAGTCAGCTTTGTGGCTGTTGATGCACTTTGTAACATCAGCAGAAAGATCAGAAAGCTTCTTGGTATCAGCTTCAGACATGAATACGTTAGGATATACATACTTAGTGTTCATATCAGGTGTGTAGATATCCTTGATCCAGTCTAGTCTGTACTGAGCATCATCAGGGCATGTTACATATACACCATAGTACTCATCAAGGATTGCAAGAGGTCCGCCAACACACTCAGCTTCTCTTACTTCTACAGGAGATGCATCACCAAGAGGTGCGTGCTTGAGCATCTGCTCGCCCTTGTCGTTAGTTCCAAGTTCGAAGATATCGAACTCATCTTCTTCACCATAAGTACCCCAGTTGTTCTGTGGAGACTGGAATGGATCATACATAAGATCAAGCCAAGCACATACAAGTGCAGGATTCTTAGCAACGGATGTAACTACGCATCTGCCTCTGTCAAAACCACTTGTGAATGAACCGTTCTGAGGAGTGATGTTTCTGGTATCAGCTGTAAGAGCCGGAAGTGGTACCCAGTCTTCAAGGTTGTCGATATTAGCAACGTCCCAGCTAAAGCATACACCGTATCTTCCGGATTTACCCTTAGATACATATGTTGACCATTCCTGAGTGAATGCTTCTGAATCGATAAGGCCTTCATCATATAACTTATGAAGCCATGCAATACCATCTTTGTAACCCATCTGTGTTGATGAGCAGATTACTTTAAGATCATCTGTAACTGCAATGTGACGGCCTCTGTCGGCATCACCATAGCCTTCGCCAAAACCATTGATAAGGATTGCAGGATCCTGGTCACCATCATTAACGATACAAGACATAGGAATGATGCTTCCGTCAATGTTAAATTCCTTCTGAATAGCATCTGCATTGTCTCTGAATGCGATAAGTACCTGTTCGAACTCGTCTACTGTTGTAGGCATCTCAAGTCCAAGGAAATCAAGCCACTTCTTGTTGATAAAGCTCATATCACCAACAGTCTGGATAGCTGTCTTCTCAGATCCAAGCTGCTCGATCCATGGAAGTGCCCAGATATGACCGTTCTCATCTTCGCACATAGCGCGGTACTCAGGATATTTGTCAAATACAGCCTTAAGGTTAGGCATGTAAGCATCGATATAGTCCTCTAAGGATATGATAGCCCCCTGCTTAGCATACTTAAGAAGGTCACTGTCACTAAAACCTGCTGAGAATACGAAATCTGTAAGAGTATTAACATTGGACATCTCAAGTGTGATCTTATCACCCCACTGATCAGACTGAATTGCTGTCCACTGAATCTCTACATTGGTCTGCTCCTGAAGACGCTTGAAAATAGTTCTGTTGTTAGGATCAGACTCTGTGTTTGCAGGATAGCTGATAGTACCTGTAAGTGTAGTCTTCTCGGCAAGTGGGAATGTAAGCTCAGAAGCATCAACCTGCTGGAACTCTCCTCCACCTACCTGCGCACCGGATTTGCCGCATGCGCTGGCGCCAAATGCCATACACATAGTCAGCGCCGTAGCAATAACTCTTTTTGCATTACTCTTTCTCATTTTCCCTCTCCTTTTTTTTGCTATTATCCTTTTACTGCACCTGCCATGATTCCGTTTTCAAAATACTTCTGGAAGAACGGGTACATGACTATAAGTGGCAGACTGGAAACAATAATTGTTGAGTACTTTAGAAGCTCAGCGAGCTGTGCTCTTGCTGCAGTACTCTGCATATCTGAGATCATTCCCGATTCAGGCTGGTTCTGAATGAGAATAGATCTAAGTACAAGCTGAAGTGGCTGCTTGGAAGCGTCATTGATATAGATCATGGCATCGAAATAGCTGTTCCACATTCCTACAAACTGCCAAAGGGCAAGTGTTGCAATGATCGGCACACATACAGGAAGGAGTATCTTGAAGAAGTATGTAAGATCAGATGCTCCATCAACTTCTGCAGCCTCTCTAAGTTCTGCAGGCACATTCTGGAAATATGTTCTTGCTACTATCATGTTCCATACATTGAATGATCCGGGAAGTATAACAGCCCACATAGTATCAAGAAGTCCAAGATCACTTATAAGAAGGTATGTAGGAATAAGACCTCCACCAAAAAACATAGTTATGATGAAAATAGTATTGAAGAACTTTTTTCCCACAAAATCAGGTCTTGACATAGGATATGCCGCAAGCAGTGTTATGAATACAGACAGTGCTGAAAACAGTACAGAATAAATAACTGCATTCTTAAAACCTACCCAGATCTGGTTATTGCTCAATACTCTTTCATATGCTGTCAGAGTCCACTTGTCGAACTCAAAGGTTATGCCCTTGTTCTGAAGGGTTATAGGATCCATAAAGGATGCTACGATTATGTATATGATAGGAAGGATTATCGCTACAAGGAAAAGTGCAAGCAGGGCATATCCTGTTATAAGTAAAGACTTATCTGCGCCTGAATATCTTGCAAATTCGCTTTTCTTTTTAAGCTGTGCTCTTACTGTGCTCATATTAGATTCCCCTTCCTTCATTCATCTTCTTAACAACCTGATTCATTGAAATAAGAAGAATAATATTTATTACAGTATTGAAAAGACCTACCGCTGTAGAAAAACCATAATCGCCATCAAGAAGACCTTTCTTATATACATATGTAGAAATAATCTCAGATGAAGCAAGGTTAAGATCGGTCTGAAGAGCATAAGCCTTCTCAAATCCGATACTCATGATATTACCAACGCTCATGATGAACTGGATAAGAACTATATCCTTAATGGCAGGCCACTCAACGACCTTGATCTGCTGAAGGATATTGGCACCGTCTATCTTGGCAGCCTCTCTAAGATCCTGACTTGCATTGGAAAGTGCTGCTGTGTACATGATGGATGCCCATCCTGCTCCCTGCCAGATACCACTTGCTATATAGATGGTTCTGAACGCTTCAGGCATTGTCATGAAGTTGATGCTTGAATGGAAGAACAGATTCACAGGACCTGTTATTGATAAAAGGATACGAACGATACCGCACAGTACGATAACTGATACGAAGTTAGGCATATACAGAACAAGCTGTATGTTCTTCTTCATCCTGACACTCGTGATCCTGTTAAGAAGAAGTGCAAGTATAATAGGAACTGGGAATCCCCATAAAAGTCCATACACACTAAGCTTTAAGGTATTGATCAGATATGTCATAAAATCGGGAGATGATAAGAATCTGTTAAAATGAGCAAATCCAACCCACTCACTTCCCCATATCCCTCTAAATGGGTTATATTCCGTAAAGGCAATCATGATTCCGCCCATAGGAATATATTTGAAGATGATAGTCAGTACAAAGGCCGGCATCATAAAAAATACATATAACTGCCAATGGCGCTTTATATAGTTTAGCTTGCTACGAAAATCAACTGCTACTTTTTCTTTCATACAACCTCCCTAATAGTAATTACCCAGGTATCATAGAATTACTTTTGATAAGCAATATCCTGGTCAGATTATTTTATACAAGATAAAATACCGGATCTGCCGATCTATCTATGAAACGTTTTTTACGTGAAACGTTTTTTGATGTAATTATGGTATACTCCATTTGTGTTGTACACGTCAATAGTTTTTGCCAAATGGTTGTTAATTTTGTCGCTTTTGTAGATTCTTAAATGTAAATTTTGTAAAAAAAGACAACCACGAAACGTTTCATGAAATTTGTAATTCATTTCATTATGTGCTATATTATTTCATGAACCAAAATAAACAAAGATATATTTACCCCATTCAAACAATCATCTAGTATAACTATCAAGCCCAGTAATTGTGCGGGATCTGTGCACCTGACATTAAATCGCCGCCACTAACCAGGCTCGGAGGATTTCATGAACAAAAAGAGAAATATACCTACTATAAAAGATGTCGCCAAAGAAGCCGGTGTATCACTTGGAACAGTATCCAAGGTCATAAACGGTAAGCCAACAGGTGAAGAATATGTAAGGAAAGTCAATGCAGCCATCAAAAAGCTCGACTATCATGTAAACAGTTATGCGCAAGGGCTTAAGGCCAGCAAGACTTATACGGTTGCGGTCCTTCTTCCAAACACCTATACTCCATTTTTCGGTGACCTTGCGCACTATATTAATATCGAACTTCAAAAACGTAATTACAGGATGCTTCTAAGCTGTTCTGACTATGACAGAAGCCATGAACAGGACTATATAGATATGGTCCTTCAGAATAAGGTAGACGGGATCATAGCACTTACCTATAATCCAAATCTTCAGATACCGGATGATGTTCCTTTTGTATCTATCGATAGAATCATAGCTCCAAACATCCCATGCGTAGCCAGCGATAACTTCGCAGGTGGTCACCTTGCTGCTGAGATGCTGGCAAGTAAAGGGTGCAAAAAACTGGCCTTCCTTCGAAAAGGCTCAAATCTTGATAATGAGCCCAATAAAAGAAGGGGTGGTTTTGAAAACGGCTGTATGTTAAAGGGGCTTGAATATGAAATGAAGATAATAGACGATGCAGACAGTGACGAAGAATTCCTCAAATTCTTAAAGAGTCATATTCATAATGGCAAGCTTGATTTTGATGGTATGTTCTGCGTTACTGATGCTATAGTTTATGATGTTGTAAAATTCCTAAAGGGGCTTGATATCAGGGTTCCGGAAGATGTGCAGATCATTGGTTTTGACGGTGTCAGGATTCATGGCAACAAGGACTACACCTGCTCTTCTATAGCTCAGCCCACTGACAAGATCGCAGAGATGTGCGTAGAACTGCTATTACAGGATAGCATGAGCATCAAGCCTCCACTTGTATGTCTCCCTGTAAGCTTCGTTGAGGGCGGTACCACCAAATAACTCAAAGCCGCGCTAGTAAAATAAGTGCCACTCCTTGAGGGGGTGCTGATACAGTAAGTTTATAAAGCATTTTCGCGTCTTGAAGGTGTTATAAATTCAGGGCATGATATCTGGAGCATTATATTCTAGGGGCCGAAACTCGCTTCGCTCAAACATGCGGCCCCTATGCAGAATATAATACTCCATCTATCATACTCCTGAATTTTATAACACCTTCAAAAGAACACGAAAATGCTTTATAAACTTCCTGCATCGTCACCCCCTCAAGGAGTGGCACTTATTTTACTAGCAGAAAGTATTTGCTCAAATATCATTTATTTAGGCCTATCACTTGGACGACGCAGTATCACCAAGCTGAAGTTTGAATCAATGTAGCAATACGCTAATGATCAGTCAGTAGGGCTAATGGATTGTAAGTATAACTACTATTTATGCAACCTTCCCGTTCTTTATCTCAATTACCTCATCATACATGGCACGGATATCTTCGCCGGTATGATGTGAAATGCTGATGACCGTAAGGCGGTTGTCACTTAGTAGCTTCTTTTCAATTCTGTTTCCCATTTCTTCGTTCAGGGCAGAAAGTCCCTCGTCCATTATCAGTATGTCTTTGTCTGCGCAAAGTGCTCTTGCTATGGCGATTCGCTGCTTCTGACCTCCGGAAAGAAGGTCTCCGTTTGCGCCAACCACAAAGTCAAAGCCTTTTTCCCCTGTAACTTCGTTCAAAGCTGCCACATCGGAAACACTTGATAGATTGTCTTTGTCATCTCCCATCAGGATATTATCCTTGATGCTTTCATTAAAAAGAAATACATTCTGCCATACACCTGCGGACAAATGCTGAAGCATATTGCTAAAGTCTGCGCTCTTTTGACCATCTATCAAAATATTTCCTTTATCCGGCTTAAGTTTTCCTGCAAGAATATTTACAAGAGTCGTTTTCCCTGCTCCACTCTCGCCAACGATCAGATATTTCTTGCCCTTTTCAATCGTAATATTGACATCTGAAAGAATATCTTTTCCGCCTTCCGCATCATAAGAAAAGCCCACATTGCAAAGCGAAATACTGCTCCAGTCCCTATCTGATATCTTCACATCAGCAGGATTATCAGTTTTTATATAGCTTTCTATTTTTTCCCAGATTGGCTTAAAAGCCTTTAACGCAGGAATGAATGCAAAGAGCTGAAAAACAGGTGCTGTAATACTTCCCGAAGCCTGAATAACACCAACCATGCTGCCATAGCTCAGACGCCCTCTATAGATAAAAAAGCCTGCAAGAATACAGATAACCATCTGCATGGTAAAAGCCAGAGCATGCGATAAACCGTTATTCAGAGCCTTTACCATTTCAAGTTTGGAAGAATCTCTTCTCAGGTTTCCATTACATATGCCAAACTTTTGGAGCCGGTATTTTTCTTTCTGGAATGACTTTGTGACCTCAAAACCATATACAACCTCGCTCATGCCCAGGGTCATATCCTCCTGTGCCTTTGAGACTCTTCCTGTTGCATTCTCCAGCTTTTTTGAAAATGCAGCCGGTATAACAACCATTGCCAGCGTCATAGCAAACATTGTAAGCGTAAATACCGGTGAATAACGGGTCATAACCACAATCGCAAAAAGAAGCTGCGTTACAGCCTTTATACAGGATAACAACGTTTCCAGATAAGAATCCTCAACTCTTTTTACATCATTTTGTATAAGCGAGATATAGTCCGTTTCATCATGTTCCTTGAATTCCGTATTGTTTTTGGAAAGAATCTTTTCAGCAATAATCCCTCTCAGTTCTTCCATTACCTTGGTATTTAAATGTACCTGCCCTGCAGCTGAAAAGTAGAACACAAGACCAAATACGATCACAAAAAGAAGTGAAGCAAAAAATGCACTCTCAATCTGCCCGCCGATAGCCTTGTCTATAACATATTGCAAAACAAGACTTATCCCCACAAAGACCACTGAACTTGCCATGGCAAGAAGCACAGCTATGGCAAACTCCACCTTGTGTTTTAAAAAATATTTTTTCATAAACTCTTTTACCTCCATAGGATTCTTTATTTGTAAATATCCTAATAGGTGGTGTAAAGGCAATGTCAATATCGCTTTATTTATGTTTTTTTCAGGAATATCAAAAAAACCTTGGGTTGCCTCAAGGTTTTTTGAATGAGTACAGTCCAAACTGCGTTTCGAATTCTGAATCAATACCAAACCCGCTAAGATCAGAAGATCCACGCTTTCTTAGTACTCTGTCAGACTTGTAATCCGTAGCATACTTCCATCCGATATCCTGCATATCACTTAAGAATCTCTTTTCATCGGAAAAATTAAGGTCCTTATTGAAGATTAGTACCTTTAAGCAGTCCAGCCAGGCATTTTCTGAAATATGAGGGTAGAGTTTAATCTCTTTTCCCAAATAACTTATAACATCATAGTCCTGCCAAAATACATAATCCATTTCATCTGCAAACGGAGAGTTTTCTATATCTCCTGAATATACAATCGTTTCCTTTGGGAAAAGATCTTCCAGGAAATACTTTATTGTTGCATTATCATCGAAATGTACAAACAAACGCGCATCCGCCGGCATGGAACGCAAAAAAGCACTGTTAAGAAAGCCTGCTGAATCTCCTGATATCATGACATTTCTGGAATTTTTGCAGTGATCCTTTGCTATTTCCGCTGATTTCTGGTAGTGTTCCCTTATGTTAAGGACATAATCTTTATCATTTTTTCTGACATAATTCTCGATCATTTCTGATATTCCGTCTGTCCTATCCTCCATTTCCGGAATCGGTTTGTCTGCAATGAACCCATATCTGATAAAGAATTTTTTCCCGCAGTCAGGGCATAAGAGAGCTCCCTCCATGACTTCATTATGGAGCAGCGAGGGATTTTCAAGTTCCAAAGGCTTTCCGCATACAGGACATCTCAAAGTCGTAACAGAGCTTAGTGCAACGCCTCTTTTAAAACTGTATTTTTCTGTGTAGGCATTTAGCTTGGATTCGATCAGCCTGTTCATTTTCTGCAATCTTTCAATTTCTTCAAGATTTTGTGCCAACTTAGCTTCAAACTCTGATTTGAAGGGTTTAAGTGCCATGGAAAAATCACTGGTATACATAGTCTGAAACAAAAGATAGCCCTTCATTTCATCGAGTTTAAAGTTCATGCTCTTAAGAAGCAGAATTGTGTCCATAACACTGCTGTCAATCTCAGAAAAGCTGTACTGCGTATTCTCCCTTAGCGGTGTCAGTAGTCCTTCCGCAATATAATGCCTTACCGTATCTATAGATACGTTATGTTTTTTGGCAAATTCTCCAATCTTCATTGTCACATCCACTTTCCTGATCGCATCTTAAGTCACGGGGACGGTTCTTTTGACTTCATTCTTCTATTCTGCTTTTGCCTGCCATCTGAACTATATTACGCCCTATGCCTGTGAATCTTGTTATTTGCCGCACCGACAATCCGTGTTCTTTAAGTTTTATCAATGCAGCATTCCTTTCCATTTTACTATACTTCTGCAAGGCTGTACCACTTGTTATTCCAAGGATACTTTGTCGCACCACACAGCTTCTCCTTTTGCTTTTCATTGTAGTATTTTTTATCAGCACACTTGGAACCGGATTTGGTTTTTCAGCTCTGGCATGGTTTCTTGACTGGCCTTCACTGATACTTGTTCTTATTGTTGATATAAGATTTATAAAAAAGGCAACTACACTTGCTTTTTTCAGTGTAATTGCCTCGTTTTTATTTATTCATCTTCCGTCAGGTATTCATTGCCGTACTCATATATTTCATCAGTAAGGCCTATTTCCTGCCTTCTTTCTTCAAGCTTTTCTTCATGTTCCTTTTTAGATATAGCAGTAATACCGGCCTTTTCACACTCCGTCCTTACTATTTCATATGGATTATCAGGATCATCAGGATCGTCAGGAAGCTCATTACTATCTTCATCAAGTATATAGAAATAGTAATAATCATATCCATCGCCTTCGTCAAATGATATCTCTTCACTATAGATATATGCGGCATCCGGAATATCAAATGTAAGATCCACAGAAGAACCGTCTATATAAGGTGATACACTAAAGGTTCCATCACCATCATAGTCATCATAACCTTCTTCCCACTCTTCATACCACAGCTTGTACTGACCATCAGCATCTACAAATCCGGTATAACCTCCATGAGAAGTTGCCCCGCCAGATCCATAAGAATAAATCATACCGTTATAGCATATGTGTGTTTGACATCTGCTCCAGCTGTCACCAAAATAGCAAATCTTAAGACTTCCATCAATATTTTTGATCACCATGTCAAAACTAAATTCGGTGTCAAAAGATATGCTTACAACCATCTCGTAATCATCATCCAGACCGCAATCTATATACGTATCAGTGACACTTTCAACCTTCCATCCTTCAGAGTACTGATCTGCTGACGTAAGGTTACCTGTGATATCATTAAGAGTATACTTTTCTCCATCAGAAAGAACCAAAGAAGGTTCGATATACTGGCCCTTATCGCCTTCGATGTCATAAATAGCCTTTTCATTTCCATCAAGGAAAGCCTGATACAACTTAGAAGACTCATCATCAAGATCTATATAACCCTTATCTCTTGGCGCCATAATGGTTTCATATTCAGCTTCGGCGTCAGTATAATCGGATTTAAGGTTCCACTTGCCATCTTGATAATAGATAATCTTATGTGATTCCTCATAGACCATTCCATCAACTTTACCAAATGATGTAAGCTCTAGTCCGTTCACAGTCTCATCTGTATGATTATCAATCGTTACTTCTGCGATCTGGCAGTCATATAAAACATCATCTTCTACGCCTTCTATTCCGCTAACCGGAAAGAGCTGTGATACCTGACCATCATCAAATGTATAAGCATATATGATGTTGTATTCTGTAGCTGTATTGGCAAAATATGAACTGATAATGTAATCTTCCGTCCCATCATTATCAAGATCAACCATCTTAAGATCTTCAATCTTATAATCTGAGCTGATTTCGAAGGTCTGAACACTTCCATCACTCATGTTAAAATATACTTTATTATCTGCATCGCTATTTCCTGCAGGATCATACAAATCGTCCCATGTAACTGAGTCTACAAGAAGATCTTCGCTGCTCTTTTCTTCAGAACTGCTGTCTTTTGTACTATCATCAGCACTTGCATCTTTGGCAGCTTCATCATCTGCATCTTTTTCATTTGTGCTGATCTCTTCATCAGACTGATCTGAATCCTTATTACCTAATTCCAGCTGACTAGAGCTGCATCCTGATAAAAGCATGGTAATAAGAAAACTTGAAATAAGGCAATACTTTTTTCTATAGATTGAATTATTCATCATTATCCCCGACTTAAATTTTTTCATACGCTAATATCTTATCATTATCATGTTGTCAAACAGCCCACTGGCAATTACCTGTGGACTGTTTGTATTAATCCATGTTCAGAAGATTCACAGTCATTCCCTTATCGTCTTCCGACTTTCTGACCGTCACATCACCAGTACAAGCATTGAAGTCAAAAAACAGATCAACATCTCTGTCGGTACTCATATGAATACAGTATATATTTTCATTTTCTGAAGGCAGATTTTCTATTTCATATTTGAATTCAAACTGGTTATCAGGCAGATCTCCGGTCAGGCTGTACAGTTTGTGGGATAATATCTCATCCTTCGCATCATCTTCACTAAAGAGCGGCACATTGCCATCTCCACCATCCACTGATTCCATAACTATTTTTTCAAAAGTTCCTATGTTCCTTGAATTTGTGTTCTTTTTAAAGTAAGCCCTGCTGATGACACCTTTTTTCAAAGGATCTGTCCACATCACACAGGTCTGAATATACTCATCCGCAGTTTCTTCATCTATGGAGTTGGTAATATTGTATTGACAGTATCCATCACCTTCTCCAATAAACTCATGAATGTCAGAAGACACTTCGGTTCCATTCACACCGTATGTCGAAATCATATACTCAATTCCGTCATCATCGATATAACCTGTCAGATCCTGTGCTATGGAACGCAGATCATCATCTCCTATACTGAAAACAGCATCATCGCCGTAATGAATCCTGTCATCAGCACTGTTACGATATTCATACAGCAAGGCACCATACTGTTCCTTCGACAGTTCATCCGCAGTCACCTCTATATCGCTGCCTGTATAAAATATACTCGCAAGCCGCCATGCTTCAGGATAATACACGGAATTGTCAGGGCTTTCAATATCTTTGGAATTGCCCCCTACTTCACTGATAGATTCTTCACTTTTTACAGCTGGCAGCTCTGCATCTACACTGCAGCCTGTCATGATGGAAGATGCCGCCAAAATGAGACATCCTATTACTGTCTTCTGCTTTACAGAAGTCTCAACACTTATTTTCTTATTTCTATTCATTCTCCACCTACATCATATTATGCAATCCATAATTCCAGACCGTATTTGTCGTTACTATAAGCAGGGTTACTGGCCGGCAAAGCATATTGAGCCGTTTTTCAAATTCCGTATTCCTTTTTCTTCTTATCTATAATTGCATTCACTTCATCCTCAGATGTAATCTGAATACCTTTTTCTGCACACTCGCTGCTGATCCTGGTCAGATATTCATCATCACCGTCCTGTAATTTTGGTGAATAATATATTTCACCGTCTATGTCATACACGTACATGAGAACCTTTTCACTGTTAAATGCCAGTTCACATCCATCTGGTATATACTGCTTAAATGACTCTGCACCTACTATGTTGCAGTCATAGATGTGATGAGTAATACCGTTTGCATCAATTACAAGGAGACTTTCCATCATATGATCTGCACCGGAACTCCCTTCTGTTCTTATGCATCCTTTTTCATCTACAGAAAGTGCACTTCTTGAACTGCTCTGGCCTACAAGCAGCATATACAGATGTCCATCGCTGTATTTGACTACAATATCAGTCTCGACAGGTTCAATCCCCTTATCAGATGATATAGCTATGCACATTTCCTTATCGCCGTCATTTCCGCAGTCAATACTCACACTCTTATTTGATGCTTCTCCGGAGTACTTATCACAGAGCTCCTGCAGTGTGTATTTATCACCATACACGTATTCAAAATCCCCATTCACTACAGTCAGTTCATATGCACATCTTACGGATGTCTCATTTCTCAAAAATGCATCATATGCTTCTTCTGCAGTTGCATAAATATTGTCAGCAGCTTCCGGGGATGCCGGATTTGCAAAAATCCCCTCTCCGTTCTGCTTTTTCTGCAGAAATGAACGCATTTTCTCATCATATCCGTTGTCTGCCTCTTTCAGGTATGCAATAACATCATCCACCGAATCTGCTTTTTGAAAAGAAACAGTTTCTTCTGTCATTTTCTGATAATGCTCAAATTCGTCACTGGTTATATTTTTATCATCCAGCTTATATTCAGATGTGCTCGTCTTATAATCGATCCTGTGAAGTACACTGCCGTATGTATTATGATAAGAACCTGTTCTGAAATATACCGTCTGCTCTATATCTTTATCCGGAACTATGTCATATACTGTATCACCATCAGAATTCACATAACTGTAATCTGTTATGAAACCTTCTGTACTAATGTTTTGGCATCCGCGATTAAAAACATTTTCAAAAACAGTACATACTTTGTCCTTCTCAGGCCAGTATCCTATTGCAGTAATATACCCTTTTCCGTCTCTGTCAGTCAGAATCAACAGTTCGTCTGTTCCATCACCTGTTATGTCCTGGCATGCATACTCCACCGTCCCTGAAAAGAGATCTTTTATACTGACATCCCTGGCATAGGAAAGCTCAGTTGTACCCTGAAGGCAGCTGATAATATGAGAATACGGCGACTCAGGATAATAATCTCCTGCCGGACTCTTCCACGGCTCGCCTGCTCCCTGCCTGTCTGATACAGATTCTGCATGCTGTGATTCTTCAGAACTGCTGTCTTTTGTACTATCATCAGCACTTGCATCTTTGGCAGCTTCATCATCTGCATCTTTTTCATTTGTGCTGATTTCTTCATCAGACTGATCTGAATCCTTATTACCTAATGCCAGCTGACTAGAG
>JAEEGI010011563.1_pt1 | contig 19032 bp, 20 predicted proteins | sample 8958751 | NCBI WGS metagenome assembly JAEEGI01 (sample SAMN16246545, study PRJNA631951) | gut metagenome | biome: gut microbiome; feature: rumen; material: KS-attached | host: Bos | place: Iran: Karaj | collected 2018-10 | reverse complement strand
TGAAGAAAGATAAAATTTATGTAGCACGCGTTAAACTTGGAATAGCTGAAACTATCTCTGAGATGCATGATACAACCCTTTATTCTGAGGCTGAGCACATGCTATATGAGATGTTGAATAATATAACAGATAACGCAGATGAATACCATTTATATGCATTGATATTATATTATAGCGGTCTGATTTATAAAAATAAGGGTGATAATGTTGCTGCAGTAAGGGCTTTCGACAGTGCTATAAGTTATGCGCAGGGCGATGAGCAGATAATGCTTCATTATTATAAATACAAATGTACAGAATCAAGTGAGAAGAAAGAAGAAATCATTAATGAACTTGTAAATCTAATGTTTAATGCAAGCGAGAAACCTGTTCTTGATGATTTTGATAATGCGCTGGCTTTCTCGAAGTATTACGCATTGCTAGTTTTTGCTGAAGTGATATTGTACCACCCTCATCTTCTCGGTAAAATAGAGCCGATGTTTAAATGGTTCTATGAGAAGAAGGAGGATGTCTATACAACCATCTGTGCTACCTTGGGTAAAAATGAACTTCCTGAAACAGAAAAATTTGCTAGATGGATTATCATCCAGACAAAGGAAGGTAAAATAGAACCGACAGAGATTAGCATGGTTGATGTCATGGCAGTTTGGGCTCAACAAGCCCATGATGCAGACTTGTTGAATGACTTAGGAAGATATTGTTATGATTATCTGTCAAAGTTGCAATCCAAAATTTCCCTGCCAGATGTGTTAGTGAGAGTAGTCCTTTTTCCATTACAGAAAGACATTAAAGAGAGAGATTTCTATCGTGTGAGGAAGGTGATAATTAACTCAAAGAAATGGTTTGTTAAAGTACCTGATCATCCATTGTTTGAGGAGCATTATATCATGTTGTTTTTCTATTCTGCTGTTATTGCATTTATGGAAAGGAACTATAAGTGGCTTTTGGAGGATGGTGGAAAATTTCTGCGACTTACTGAATCTTTCATAAATAAGATAGATAGTAAAACCACTTTGGATATATCTATTGATAGTTTGCATGCATCTTGCAATACGATATTAGACATGGGTATTAAAATAAATGAGGAGATAAATATACTACGAGGGGAAAAAATATCGCTAGATTCTTATGGGAGGAATACTCGTGTAATCGTCTATGACCATATTCATAATCAAGAGGCAACTGTGAAATTGAAGAACTCTAAGCGCGAGATCTTGTCAGGTTTCTACGAGGTAAAAAGTATTGAGCCTTGATTAATGAAAAGCCCTGCGGGCTTCTCAGCAGGCAGGGAGAATCGAAAAGATTATGAAAAAGTACAAGATGTCAGAAAGCTGAGGTCTGATGGAAGATGTATTAGCCAAGGAAGAGAATCATTGTAAGAAGTAGCGCGGTGGCGCTCTTGATAGTATCATAGTTCATAACGGTTTAAGTTTACTGCTCCAGTTTAAGGGGCTTGAGATTTAAATATTCAGCACGGGCGTCGAAGCAAGGACAGTCCTTCTTGACCCAGGGAAGGTCACGATGGCCAAGGATCTGGGCATCGGGGTAATCGGCCTTCAGAGCACGCAGCAGGGCGATGAGGGTCTGCTTCTGGGCAGGGGTGCGGGTGTCGTCGGGCTTACCATTGGCATCGAGACCTCCCTCATAGCAAACACCAATACTGTGGGCGTTGTAGCGACGGGCATGGGCTCCAATCATATCCTCAGGGCGGCACTTGTGGAGCTTGCCATCCTTGGTGATGTAGTAATGGTAGCCGGTGGTCTTGTAACCTCGAGCCTTGTGACAGGCTTCGAGGTCTTCAGGAGAGAAGTCGCGAGTGACGCGAGTGGCTGAACAGTGACAGATAATAAGATCAATACGTCGCATGGCTAAAACCAATTAGGTGAGCAAGATTGCACGCAGAGGGTGCCAGCGATAGTGGTGATGATTGTAGCGAGAATTTGAAGCAGCTGCTTCCAGGTTGAATTTGAAAGTTTCATAAAGGTAAGTCTAGTTTAGTTTGTTTTTTGTCCCGCAGAAAGGGCGGAAATAGCAGAAATTTTGTAATTTTGCAGGCAAAATTCTATTCGCATGACTGACAACCAGATAACATACCAGATACGAGGGGCAATATACGACGTGTATAAAAAGCTCGGTCCAGGACTATTAGAATCCGTATATGAGGAGGCAATGGTCTATGAGCTGGAGAAGAAAGGGCTGAAAGTGGAAAGACAACTAGAAGTGCCTATACATTACGATGGCCATATCCTGAAAACTCCATTAAGACTTGACCTCTTAGTAGAGGATAGAGTCGTTGTGGAACTGAAAAGCGTCAAGGAGCTACAGGATGTCTTCTTCAAGCAGACAAGGACTTATCTCAGACTGTTGGATCTGAAGGTAGGAATCCTTGTGAACTTCAATACAGACGATATTCTCGAAGATAGCATACATCGGGTAGTCAATGGCCTGTAATTCTTAAGTCCCGCAGAAAGAGCGGAAACCTCGGAAATTTTGGCCCAGAGATACTAAGCGCAGCCTTCTTTTTCAGATGATGAGTTTTATTTTATTTGAAGCATCTTAAGAACTTGTTCTTAGAAGTGCTTTCAATTAAATTAAACCTTTGTTCTCAGCAACAAAGCAGTCGTATAACGACTGTCATCTGAAAATTTCTGCCATTTCTGCTATTTCTGCGGGACAATTAAATAAAAATCAAAGATCTCAGTGAGAGGGTAGAGGGAGATGCAGATGCACAGGCTGCATTCATGACTGTGGTTGGATATTGTTCCAGTTCTGTGACTGACAGGTGAGTCATTGCATCACCCAGGGCACATCATACATCATCCCTCAGACATCAGACATCAATTGGTATCGCCTGAGTCATCATCGCCGTCACCGCCGGTATTGCCACCATTGCTGGGCGTTACGCTGCCGTTACCGCCAGTGTTTCCACCATTGGTTCCAGAGTTTGAACTGTTCGAGTTTGAACCACCATTCGTGCCATTCGAGGGATTCGTGTTCGACTCACCCTCGACGTTCATGGCGTTGTCGTGAGTTTCCTCGAAGACAACATCCTTCAGCATGGTGATGGCGTTGACGTACTTCTGCTTGACAGATCCGTCGTCCATCTTCTGCTGACCAACAACGACACGGGTGGTCTCGGGCTGGAACAGTATACGGCGGGTGGTGATGGTCTGGGCGCCACAGTCCTCGAGCTTGTTGACACCGATAGATGAGAAGCCTACCTTGAAGATGCCAATGCCGTCGAGCTTGATCTTCTGGCCCATCTCGAAGAAGTGCTTGAAGGCTTCGCCAAGTTCCTGGAGCACGGCCTTGATATCGCTCTTCTTCACTGAGGCCTGGCGCTGGATGAAGTCAGAGAGCTCCTCAGTACCAACGAAGTGGTTGTCGTAGACAGCCTGTGCGAAGTACTTGCCGTAAGCCTGGCTGAAGCTGTTCTTGTTTTTTGACTTAATGAATTTTTGAGACATAATTGAAAAATTAAAAATTAAACTTCGTTTGGCTCGCGAAAGAGATACTCTGAATGCGCTATCCGGATAGTCTCGATGAATCGTTCAGATAGTCTGCATGGGGGGTAAGGGATAATCCCGACATGTCGTTCAGACGGTCTTAATGACTCGTTCAGATAATCTCAATGGACCAAAGGTGACTTGGTTCCATGTGGTTCGCTTACCGAGTACAAAAGTACTACATTGGCGAAGGGCGTTGTCCCTTTCAGGCCGCTTGCGCCAGAAAAAATATTCTTTTTATGAAAATATTTATGATAGCGCACGGTGGAAGGTCGATGCAGTAGTCCTCAGAGATGTAATAGACGGCCTGAGGAGGTAGTTTACGGGCGAAGGGGCTGACACCCATCGCAGTGAGAATGGCACGGCGCGTGGCGAGGTAACGCCGGAAGGTGCGGCTTGACACACCTGCGAGCTTGGCGAGCTCACTTTTAAACATTGCTTGCATAATAGTTTTTTTAAGTTCACTAATTTTGAGAATTTCTCAAATATAACTTGTTATATTTGTGTAATGAGTGTAATGAGAATACAAAACTTTCGTTATAGAAATACATTTGGTTCGAGGTGAATATATTTGTTATATAGAAACTTTGAAAAACTCGTTACACTCGTTACATTCTTAGAAGGGCAAATCTTGCTCAATGGGCTCATTCTGAGGGAGTTCTGGCTCTGTGAGCATATCGGAGATGACGCGCTGGGATTCGTTCTGATCCATTTCGAAGAGCTTGTAGTAGCAACCCTTGGAGTTGCGCTCGGAACGGAAGCCGATGGCCTTCATGACTAGCGAGACACGACGGGAGGTAATCTGACGACTGCCATAACTGATCATCTGGGCGATGGTGGCCGAGTTGAGGCGCTTGAAAGGTTCACCAGCCTTGGGCTTACGGAAGCGACAGCGGATGAGCTGCTCCTCGTCGGAGACAATACGGAAATACTCGTTCTGTTGCTTCATGCGCTCCTCTCCGGGCTTATCAAACCAATAGGCAAAGCCATCGTAATACTCGTCGCGCAGCTGGGCATAGAGCTGCTCATAGTCAAAATCCCAGGCGCGAGGGTTATCGATATTGGCCACACGGAAACAGAGCCATCGGCGGTTGCCGGTGTCGTCGGTGAGGAAGCGTTCCTGATTACCTGTGGCACAGAGCGACGCCAGACGATGCTTGGCCATGACAAACTTATCGTAAGGACGACGGATCTTGAGCGTGACCTTGGTCGATAGTGACTTGAGTTCGGCGTTATCACGATCCTTGAACATATCAATCTCCTCAATCTCTACCAGACAGTTCTCGACGAGGGCTATCTGGTCGTCCTTCTGAGAGAAGGAGTTGCTGGAGTTCTCCAGATAGTAGGGGCGCAGCGAAGGGGGTAGGAGATAGCGGAAGAAGGTGGTCTTATAGATGCCCTGCGGACCGATGAGGGTGAGGATGGTCTCATTACAGATGTCATCGCTGAGCCAGTCGGCCATGGTTGCCACCAGCCACTTGTGGAGCGCCCACAGGAAGAGTTCCTGAGCATCTTCAGGTGACTGACCATCCTGCACAGGATCCACATGCACATGGGCTGCCAAGAGGGCGACACGATCCACCTTGTCCCAGGCAGGGAGCTGCCGGACATAGTCGCGTACGGGATGGATGCGACGGGCAAAGTCGCTCATAATCATGTCACGCACATCGGGCTTCAGCACACGCTTGGCGGTGTCGGTAGCCATGAGTTTGCGCAGGGTACAGATGACCGAGTCCTCCATCTGCTGCCATTCGGTGGTGGGAGGTGACAGTTCGGTGGTCTGACCGCGCAGGTTGAGCATCTCGCAGCGGTAGTAGGTCTGGTCGGTAATCTGATTGTAGATGACCTCGACCTTGTTCTCGCTAAGCCACGCAACGATGTCAGGCAGGGTAATCATGGAAACCTCCTTGGGGCGACCAGCCTTGTTCAAGCGCCAACAGCCATATTCGTGCTGGCGGTTCTGGTACACCCAGTGGATGATGCTCTCGCGCTGCTTCTGTTCATAGTCGCACCAGTTCTGAGCAGCCCATTCGAGCACATCCTCCTTCGGCACTCCGAAGTGGTTGAACAGGTGGGCAGCGTGCATCACATAGTGATGATGGGTGCCATGACCGTAGGCGATGTTGCGCTTGGAGAGCATCTGTTCGATGACCGCCCAGGCTGCTTCGACCTCGGCATGATGAGTGCCTACAGGGTCTTCTTTGCGGCGCTTGCCGGGCTCGGTATCAGCAGCAGTATTGGCTGCAGCAGCCTCGTCGTCGGTGATGAGGAAGGGCTCTGCCTGGAGGTTCAAGATAGCCTCTGCATCGTGGGCGATACCCGACAGACGGGTGATATTGCTGCATTGGCCATCGTAAGCCACGCCGCACAGATCGGCATAGTATTGGTTGCCTTTCTTGTAGGCTGCGCGATAAAGGATGCCGTTTTCTGGAGGCAATCCCTGTTCGTCAACATAGCTGAAGATAACGCGGAAGCCCTCGCCACTGATGGTACGATAGGCCAGAACGGTATGTGGGTCGGCCCATATCTTACATCTTACCTCTTCCATCTTCCCTTCTTCCACGTGGTCGATGTCGCAGATGGAGAGGCCAGTGACACGAGTGGCATGGGTGGTCTGCTTGCCCAGACCGTTGAACACCACCGCCACAGAGAACGCTGGCATGATGGAGTTCTTCACCTTTTTGTTGGCTTCCTCGCGGGTGATGGTCTTGGCCAGGTTGCGGTAGAGCTCGGTTTTCTGCTGTACGCTCAGGTCGCTTTTAATCCACCACAATACGGTGTCGAGGCCCACAGCCTTGCTATCGTACGACTGCAGGTCCTTGAATATACTGAGTTTTATGTCTTGTAAGCTCATAGTTCTAACGGTTTATACATCTTACATCATACATCTTACATCAGCCATCGTTTACGGAGGTTTCTGAGGAGCATCGTGGGGCTCGCGCTGGTGCAGGAGACCTCGTCGGAGGATATACGCTTTTAGCTCCCGCTGAAAGAAGGGGAGGTCAGCATCGCGGGTGTTGCAGATGCCATACAGAATGTCACGGATGGTTGTTGGATGTTCCATAACGAATATATTTGGTGAGTTAATAGAATCTTCTTGCTTCGACGGTACCGGCGCCTATACAGACGCCTAATACTGGGTGGTCGCTGCTTCCGATGGCTTGCCAGATGGTCGACATAGCTGGGAAGGATGTGGTCGAACACGTAGTCGATAAAGATGTTCGCCCGCTGCTTGCACTCCTCGCGACCAAGGAAGTGCATGGTGTAAAGAACGATGCGCAAGAGGCGCTTTGATGGAATGTTGCGGGGCTCGTCGGGCTTAAGCCATTTGGCGTTAACGCCCGCTGTCTGCACGAGAGCTTTAGTGAGCCCCTTGATGCGTTTCGTTCCGGAGAGAAAACGCGCCATAAGCTCTCGTTCTGGGCCTGCCTCTAAGAGAGGGATTGCCCTTGATTTAAAAGTAATCATGTGTACGTTAAATAAGATAGTTATAAATTATTAATGTTGGCGGCACTTCGACCGCTTGTTGCTTACAAAGTTACCACTATTCAGCGACATGGCGTAGACGCCTATAGCCGTCTACATTCTTAAAAAGTTTAACCTTAGAGACCTGACTTTAACGTTTCTAAATACGAGTGTAGATAATTTTTAGACAAACGGGTCGTACTGAGGGTGCAACAATAAAGATGGTTAAAAACAATTATTTTTATATTTAAATATGAAAACAGCACTTATTACTGGAATTACTGGCCAAGATGGTAGCTATCTGGCCGAGTTTTTGTTGGAAAAAGGTTATGATGTTCACGGAACAATACGTAGAAGTTCGGTGGACTTCCGTGAGCGTATAGCACACCTGGAGGGTACTCCTCATTTCCATCTGCACTATGCAGACTTGGGTGACTCGATGAGTGTGCTGGGCGTGATTGGTAAGGTGCGCCCAGACGAGATATATAACCTGGCTGCACAGAGCCACGTGCAGGTGTCGTTCGACAGTCCTGAGTTTACGGCTGATGTGGATGCTGTGGGTGTACTGCGTATCCTGGAGGCTGTGCGCCAGTTGGGTATGACGGAGAAGTGTCGCATCTATCAGGCTTCTACCTCGGAGTTGTATGGTAAGGTGGAGGAGGTGCCTCAGAATGAGAATACGCCGTTCCATCCATACTCACCATACGCTGTAGCAAAGCAGTATGGCTTCTGGATTGTGAAAGAGTATCGTGAGGCGTATAATATGTATTGTTGCTCGGGTATCCTGTTTAACCACGAGAGTGAGCGCAGAGGTGAGACGTTTGTAACCCGTAAGATTACGCTGGCAGCAGCTCGCATTTCTCAGGGTCTGCAGGATTGCCTGTATCTTGGTAATATGGATAGCCTTCGAGACTGGGGCTATGCAAAAGACTATGTAGAGTGTATGTGGCTGATTCTCCAGAACGACAAACCCGAGGACTTTGTGATTGCTACGGGTGTGCAGCACTCTGTACGTGAATTTACAGAGTTGGCATTCAAACATGCTGGTATTGAACTGAAGTTTGAGGGCGAGGGTATCAACGAGAAGGGTATCGTTGTAAAAGGCCCTGAAGCTTTGATTGGTAAAACCGTTGTTGCCGTTTCTGAGGACTTCTATCGTCCTACGGACGTGGTGAACCTGTGGGGTGACCCCACCAAGGCTAAGGCAAAGCTTGGCTGGAACCCGAACAAGACCAGCTTCGAGGAACTGGTTAAGATAATGGTTGAGAGCGATATTGCCAAGGTTGCTGCAGAAGGTGCTGCCGCTAAGGTGCGTACCAATCTCGCTGAATACCTCGAAAAGGGTATCGTGAAGTAAGCACGCTTCGCGTGGAAATCAAACAAAATTAATTTCAGAATCAAACAATATATTTTGAATGATTTTGGTCAAATTTGAGGAATTTCCCATCGCAGATGGTAAAAATGAAGAATTATGTTAGATAAGAGTTCTAAGATATATGTGGCAGGCCACAACGGACTCGTAGGGTCTGCTATATGGAATAACCTGAAGAGTAGGGGATATAACAACCTTATAGGACGTTCTCATAAAGAGCTGGACTTGACAGACCAAATGGCTGTGAAGAAGTTCTTTGATGAGGAACAGCCCGATGCAGTGGTATTAGCAGCAGCCTTTGTGGGCGGCATTATGGCCAACATGCTGTATCGTGCTGACTTCATTATGATGAACATGAAGATCCAGTGCAACGTGATTTCAGAGGCGTATGCGCATGGGGTCAAGAAACTGTTGTTCTTGGGTAGCACTTGTATCTACCCCAAGAATGCACCTCAGCCCATGAAGGAGGACTGCCTCCTCACCAGTCCGCTGGAGTACACTAACGAGGAGTACGCCATCGCGAAGATTGCAGGATTGAAGATGTGTGAGAGCTATAACTTGCAATATGGTACTAATTATATTGCTGTTATGCCTACCAATCTTTATGGCCCCAACGACAACTTCCATCTGGAGAATAGCCACGTGATGCCTGCCATGATGCGCAAGGTGTATCTGGCCAAGCTCATCCACGATGGTGCATGGGACAAGATTGCCATTGACCTGAATAAGCGTCCCGTTGAAGGAGTGAATGGGGAAGGTCTCGCAGAAAGCGCAGATTGCAACGCCACACTTCGATCTTCAGTCGAAGAAATCGCAGAAATAGCCCGCAAGCGTGCTTTAGAGGTGTTGGGCAAGTATGGTATCTTCGACAACAAGGTTGTTTTGTGGGGTACTGGTACGCCATTGCGTGAATTCCTGTGGAGTGAAGATATGGCTGATGCCTCAGTACATGTATTATTGAACGTGAACTTTAGTGACATCATTGGTATTGAGAAGTATTCTTCTGTGCATTACGGTGCCAGTACCGATGGTGCTGTAGATAGAAACCACAGCGCAGGTCGTGGTGGATATATTCCTTCACTGGGAGAGATTCGCAACTGCCATATCAATGTGGGCACGGGCAAGGAGCTCACCATTCGTGAACTGTCAGAACTGGTAGTCAAGGCCGTAGGCTTTGAGGGTAACGTAGAATTCGATGCCAGCAAACCTGATGGCACCATGCGCAAGCTTATTGATGTGAGCAAACTGCATTCTCTTGGATGGACGCATAAAGTCGAAATTGAAGACGGAGTAGCCAAGCTCTTCCAATGGTATAAGGAATCACTTAGCTAAGTTTCAGGTTTCATGTTTCAAGATTCAGGAATGCCTAAGAAAGTCTTTGTTTCCGGTTGTTATGACCTCCTGCACAGTGGTCACGTGGAATTCTTCCGTCAAGCGGCAGAATATGGTGACCTCTATGTAGGAATAGGGAGTGACAAGACCATTGAGGGCTACAAGCACCACAAGACCATCTACTCTGAACAGGAACGACTGTTCATGGTGAAGAGCATCCGGTATGTGAAGGATGCCTTCATCAATGCGGGTAGTGGGGTGATGGATTTCCTGCCTACGCTGGATATTGTCAAACCGGACATCCTTGTGGTTAATGAGGATGGAGGGAATGATGAGAAGCGTAAGGTATGCGAAGAAAGGGGGATACAATATGTTGTGCTTCAACGTGTTCCCCAAGAGGGTTTAACAGCACGTAGCAGCACTGACCTCAAAAAGACTGAAAGCCGCATACCTACAAGGCTTGATTTGGCTGGAACTTGGATTGACCAGCCTTACGTGAGTCAGTATGCACCCGGATGGGCTATCACCATCTCGCTGGAACCTACCTTTGAAGTCAGAGAGCGTTGTGGCCTTTCTACTTCGACGCGAAACATGATTAAGAAGATTTGGCCATATCAATTGCCCAATATGGATCCAGAGATATTGGCTAAGTTGGTGTTCTGTTTTGAGAATGATCCAGAGCGAAGTGATGGTATCATCAGTGGTGCGCAGGACTCTATAGGTATTTGCATTCCTGGCCTCTGCCGCCATTATTACAATAACCGCTTCTGGCCAGAGAAGATAGATACCTGCTATGATGAAGGTATTCTGAGTTGGTTGGAACAGCATCTTGTGATGATTCCCATGGAACCACGTAAGCCGGGCTGTAGCGTTGTAGAGGGAAAGGACATTACTGAACCCAAGGTGAAAGCCCTTGCGAAAGCCGCTGATGATTGTTGGAAGGCTATTATGGCTTGCGACTTGAAAGCCTTTGCGGCATCATATCAGGCGTCATTTGATGCTCAGATTGCCATGTTCCCTGCCATGATCCAGGGTTGCGTATCTTCCTACATCGAAAAATACGAAAAACACGTATTGGCCTACAAGATGCCAGGTGCTGGAGGTGGTGGCTATCTCGCCTGTGTGGTTGAGGATGCAAAGGCATTCGCTGCTGAACATCCAGAAGCTATTCGACTAACAATCAGAAGACCTGGAATGTAATACTCAGTTTATGGAGAACGAAGCCCGTTCGGGTTCCATGGATTAATTATGAACTGTAATAAAGAAAATGAATATGGTTAACGATTAATGGTGAATGGTTCACGATTACGATTCACGGTTCATAATTAGATAATATGGAGTAAAAAAAAGAATATAATAAAAAGACAAATACTGCTAAAGTAGACTATAAAAAATAGCAACTATGATAAAAGAACTAGAAATACTTGGATTATATGGCCTGTATGACTATCGTATCTCTTTTAGCGATAGGAAACCTGTGAAGATAATTACTGGTCCTAATGGCTATGGAAAAACCACAATTTTGAAAGTAATTAATCACCTGATAAGAAGGGATTTTTGGTATTTTCAAATTCTATATTTCAAAATGCTGAGAGTCCGTTTTAATGATGGATTACAGATTCTTATTGCAAAAGGAGGTTCTTTTGAATTTGACATAAGAAAAGAGGATGAAGTTAAATACGCCGAACTGTTACCTATAGCAGTAGTATTTTATGATAAAAGCAATAGTAGGCATGAAACGATATTGTCTAAGAGCTATTTCTTGAGAACTGTAAGAAGATTCGCTATTCCAAGGATTGCCTATGAGGAAATTTCGAGTATTGATATTGAAGAGAGGCTAGATCAAGGCTATTCTGCAAATGAAGATGATGCACTGCCATCGACGCTGTTACCTTTGGTTCAGTATCTGGCAGGGAAAAATGCAATCTATGTTAGAGAGCAGCGCATTCAATACGATACTATTGAGGATAGGTTTGGAAGAAGGATGATTAGTCATTATAATATTGAGAAGATAGCCGAAGAACTGGAGCAACTATATAATGCTAACCAGTCGCTTTTCGCCAACAAATGTCAAGAAATGGATTCAAAATTTGTCGGTAAATTGATGAGAAAGGATAATGATGGATATAATAAGGAAGAATACGAGGGAAGATTAAGAGAACTTCAGACTATTGTTGAAGGATACCACACATTTGGACTTGCTAAGGATTTCTCTATTGATTATTCATATAAAGAAGAATATAAGAAGGTGCTATCCCAATTTATTGATGATGTATATGAAAAACTGAGGGTGTATTTTGGATTCTACCTTTCTTTGTATTATTTCAACAAATTCATTAGCGAAAAAAGCCTCTCGAATAAAGAAATGCATTTGGATATGGCAGAAGGTCTGAAGATTGTTGATAAAAATAAGCAAGAAGTGCCTCTGAGGAGACTGTCTAGTGGAGAACAGAATATAATAATTCTTTATTTCTATCTGATGTTTAAAACAAAACCGGGCTCATTGCTTCTTGTTGATGAACCCGAAAATTCTATTCATGCAGCATGGCAGGAATCAATGTTGGCAGATTATAAAGAGATAGCAAAGGCATTTGGAATACAGGTGATATTTTCATCTCATTCGTTGGAGTTTATCAATGGAGACTGGGATAATAGTATTAACTTGTTTCAGACTAACAGCCATGGATGATAAAAGATGGGACTTGATGATTAGAGAGGATGTGGATAGAATCTATGACAGGATTGTTATGGATATGAACACTGACTATAATAAAGGGAAAATCATTGTTCTAGTTGAAGGTTATTATGATAAAAAGTTCTATGATAAATTTAAAAACAAACGGAATGCGTTAATATTCTTTACTAGAGGATGTGAAAAGATGAACGCTTTGGCCGAAATCTTGAGAAATGCAGAGTATGACTATATTGCTATTCAAGATTCCGATTTCTCAAACTTAGGCGTGGCCAATTCTGGAATGACAGAGATGTTTTTTACCGATTTTCATGATTATGAAATGACGTGTATACATAATAGTACTATATGGAATAAGTTAGATAAAGAATTGGATCTTACTTCAAGTGATATTTCCGAACAAGATATTTTCGATGATATAGAATTGCTTTCGTATTACCGATATTGTAGTAGAGCGTGTGACTATAACAATGGGTTTAAGGCGATACAGGAATTGGTAGATACTGCAGGAATGTTAGATTTCGCCTTTATTCATAGCCATATTGATAAATCTCATCCTCGATGTATAGAGATTCAAAAAGGTCAATTGAGATCTTTTATATTCGACCATGAAGATGCAAAGAAACATCCGTATGATTTGCACAATGGACATGACTTTCTGAATAGGATTGTGCATAAGATAAACCAGCTTGCTGAGCATAATTATTATGATTGTGATGAAGAAGAGATACAAGAAGTTTTGACAGATGTTACTGAGATAGATGATTTCAGGGATACTACGCTTTATAAAGAGATAAATATTTGGGCCCAGAGTCATAAACAGGTGTTTTTGTGATAAAAGAAACGCTGGGACGGGTATTTTAAGGTTCATGGTTTACGGTTAATGATATTTTATGTTTTTTGTAGACAACTATGAATAGATTTTTGAAATGGTTGTGTAAACTAGTAACATGGAAGAGGCTGGTCGCGGTAATATTACTGTTTTTGCCAGTAGTGTTGTATCTTATACAATTTGGAAAATATAAAATCAGTGATAATCCTGCTGATTGGGGGGTGTTCGGTGATTATATAGGAGGGGTATATACTGTGTTAGTGACCTTCTTTGCAATTTATCTGACACGCAGTTTACAGAAAAGAGACGCAGAGAAGAATAAAGCGAAGGCTGCGGTGAGTGTAATATATGAACAAATAGGAAAGATTGATTATCTGCATGTTGATATGAGATCTGTAAAAAGGTTGTTAAGACTTACAAAGGAGAATGAGCTATACGTACCGCAATATCTCTTCGATAAACTGACAGATCTTTATGATGATTATGTCGTGGCAAAGGATGAACCTCATAGATTCAATAAACAAAAAGAATTGAATGTTAAGAAACAACTAAAGCAACTTTATGAGTCATAAGAAAACATACAAGATGCCAAGAAATCTTTCTGTATGCAATGCAAAACAGTTTCTTGACGAGGTGGAACATATCTTTGCTTTGCCTGGTTCAAAAGAAGTTGGAGTTGAACTAGATACCAGCCAGACAGATAAGGCTGACATATTCGGACAACTGTTATTATATAAGTTCATAGAGTATACTATACATCAAGGGTGTTTTAAGAACCCTTCAACGAACCTGAAAAACAATGCAAAACTTAAGAATTTGCTTGATATTACAGGCTTCCTTCCGTTCGTAAATGAATTTATGAACAAGAAGAATAATATCCTGAAGAATGATATCCCTGAAGAATATAAGCTTGAATGGAAAGAGGCAGATAAGTTCTATATAGCTCCAATAGTACTGTCAAAGACAAACGACTATTCAGAAAAAGAAGATTTGATTAGAAAGAAGATAAGAGAGTACTACAACTATGATTCTACAATTGTTAGTACTATAATGTCATGTATCTCGGAAATAGGATCAAATTTTCTCGAACACGCGGAAGACACGACAAACTCTGTTATGGTAGCGGCAGGGAACAGAGAATATTTTGAATTGGCATGTGCAGACACTGGTAAAGGCGTGTTGTCATCATTACGTGCTGTCGTAAATGGCCGTATGCAAAAACACGAACTGTTGCGACAAGCCTTAAATAAAGGTGTTACATCAAAGCCAGGCACGAATCATTTAGGTGCTGGACTATGGTTGATTAGTCAATATGTTTCCTTTTCTGGTGGCGAGTTATTACTATTATCGGAAGGAGCTTTATGTCATCAAAAGAAAAGTAACTTCAAAATGGGACAATGCGGCTATTGGAAGGGTACTATAATATATGTTCGTATGTCTCTGCTTCATAAAGAAGCTATTGCAGCAGGAAAGGTAGAGTTAAAAAAACAGTATAATCACGTTAAATTGGCATTGGTATGACAGAGTTTAGATTAATGATGGACAGATTCAAGAATATAGTAACCAGAAAGGTTAATGGTGAAGAAGTCTATAATTTAATAAGAGAACACATGAGTAAAGGTGAGGTCATTATTGTTGATTTTACAGGAATTGACACTATGACAACATACTTTGCTAAGCAGGTGTTTGGTAAATTATATACTGAACTTGGTTCAGAAGAATTTGATAATTGGATAAAAATAGATGAGGACAAGATGAGTCCGGATGTGGATTTAGTGCTTCGTATAGGCATAGACGGAGCCATAGCTACTATGTAATATGACGCAGGACGAGAGATGGCAGAATCGGTATGATGAGGTGATGGCTTTTATTAAGACCAATAAGCGGAATCCATCGCGACATAGGATAGAAGAGCACGATATGCTCAACTGGCTCAAGTCCACGAGAAAAAGGATGAATGCAGGGGAGTTGAAGTCCGAACGCATAACGATGTTTGAGAAGTTGCTTAAATTGATGGAGCAATATAAACGAAAGAATCAATATCAATAGAGGGCTGAAGTGCGAAGGCTGAGGGATGAGGTTTGAAGTAGAAAGGCTGAGAGTGGAAACGCGGAATTATGGAGATGGGGTCGCGATAGTATCGCTGGAAACGGATAGAAAAGAGAGGAAATAGAAACCTAAAATGCATAAAATTGCATTGAAAGAGCGAATTTTGACATTGATTTTGCATGTTTTGCTTAAAAAATCTCAAAAATATTTGGAGCTTATTCAAAATATGATTATCTTTGCGGCTAAGATATATTATAAGGATTTCTCATAACAATAAGAATTATGAAGGGAAATATGACGATAACGAATCCTGCTTTAGAGAGAGGATACGGCATGCTGAAGACTCTTGAGGAGCAGATAACACCAGCTGAGGTAAGGCGGTTGGAGCGTCTTGGGTATATCGAAAATGCTATATCGCCCAAGGGGGCAACATGGAAACTTTCGGCAAAGGGACGGCGCATGCGCAAAAACTTAAGTCGTGGTTCTTCGTTTGCTACCCGGTGGAGTGATTTCTTTTTTAAACATGTGTTACGCTATAATGTAAGTCTGGAGTGAAGACTTATTATGTGTTGTGGATGCCTACACTCTCTGAAAAGAGGGCTCCATATTTTTGTAGGGAGAGGGTGTCTCGTAAGATTGAAGATTCAAAGTTACTTGGTGGTTATTATTTAGAGGGTAGGATTGAGCCCTCTTTAGATATTGTCATCTCTTATCGCCGGACGGGCTTTCTTGGATTCGTAAATAAGTTGTTTGGTGATAAAGACTCCGTGGTTAGATTTCATATGGAGTCGGAAATTTTGAATCGAGGATTTGTACAGTACTCGTGTGACCTGCCGGATAATGGTCTTGATGAACTACAAAAAGGCTTGCATGGAATGATGAGATCACCTCTGTATCATTTTGTGAAAGCATTCTATCATAACCATACACATCACCATGCCTCTCAGGATAGTTTGTTGCAGGCTTATGTAAGTAACACTATGGTGGACTTAAAAACGGAATATGAGCAGATAACGCTTTATTATATTCAGCAATATCGGGCTCTGCTGATTGACTTCAACGAAGAAACTACTAATCAGATAGAGATTGCGAAAGGAAGGCTTAATAGGACTCATAAGGTAAAACAAAGTATAGCGACGTTGGGAGATGTCATTAAGGCGGGTAATGAACTGAATGGCCAATTGGGATATATGGATTTCCTGATAAATAAGGTGGCCCGCCAATATACCGTTTCCAAAGATTTGAGGGCAGAAATCACGAGTTTAAGAAATAATGTCCAGATAATATTGCAAGATGCATCTACATCCTACAATGTGTCTACAGCAGCGCTTGGCGTAAAATATGGTATTCAAGGTATCAGATGGGGTATCGGTGGTGTGGTTGTGAGTTGTACTATTTTTGGTTTATCAACCTATCTCACATCGACGGATCATTCTACGGAGAAGTTGATAGAAGACGTTAAGAGGGATATCGTCCAGAAAGACAGTACTTCTATTAAACGTGAAGCAGATTCAATCAGGAAGGGAGTTGATAAGCTTGATGAACACCTGAATAAGGTTGAGAAAACATTGAGGAAAGAAAAACCTCGACGTCAAAATCGCTGAGCACTGTAACAAGTTGCGACGACATCGAAACAAACGGAAAAAGATAGGCCCTGCGGTGCTTCGATGGAACTCACCATTCAAACAGCGGAGAATAGTGAAGGAAAATTACAATAATAAATCAATAAGAATATGGCTTTAAGACCTAAATTGGAATTTTTTAGTCTACGATTGGTTTCTAAAGATTTGGAGTATAGAACCTTTCGTGATTTCGCAATACAAGAATTGTATCAGCGGAAACCAAGTACTGATGCTCAAATAATGAATAAGCTCTTTGACCATTTTATGAGCCAACTGGTAACGGAGAAAGCTAAAGATAGAAGTATCAAGAAACAGTTGAAGCTAATAAAAACTGCCTCCAATAAGCATTTAGAGCATAAACCCGTGGTCGATGTGAAGAAGAATATCATTTATGGTGTTATAAATGGTGGCAGATTCGGTAGAGAAGGTATGATGAGTGACTCGTCAGTAGATACTGAAGATGCAAGTGCTTTTGGTAAGAATAAAACCATTCTCCGATATTACTATTTCCTTCTATATTTGCCATTAGACCATAATGAGGGCTGTTTTATCATACATTCAAATAGCAAGGAAGAAACGATTACAGACATATTTAAATTATATATGGGACGGCTTTTTAGAGGTGGAGATTTTCAACGTCCAGCAATCAATATGTTCTGTCCGAAATCATTTCAGAAAGAGTTTCAGGATGTGGCTATCATCAAGTCTATAGAATTTAGCAATACTTATCTGGACGAAGTGTTTACACGGGAAGGCATGAGTTCGTATAAGCAATTATATGATGTTAAAATTGAGATTAAACCTAAAGACGGGGATGTTTCTATAAATGCAAAGTCTCGAATGGGGAACCTTTTGGATCAACTGGGTTTTCTGCGTCAAAAGAATGAAACGGAACGACTGATAAACTTTGAATCTAAGAAAATGACATTAAGCAGTCCATTCTCAAAGACTGATAGGACATTCGATTTTGATGATGAGAATCTGAATGTAATACCTGTTGTGTATCTTGAAGGACGAATAAATAATTATAATGATGATGACACTCCAGAATTTGATGAACTAAATACGTTGTGCCAAAATCTCTTTCAGGATGAAGTGCTACCAGAGATAAGACCAGATTTATTCGTGTAAGTCCATGAGCCCAGATAAACATAGCTTGTTCATATGTTTTGTATATTCCAAGGCACGTGAAAGTGAGACTTTGGATATTAATAATCGAAGAAAACCATTCATTCGTAGGAATGGTAGGCTTTTACTATCTTATCCACTGTCTATTATCGTACTGTTAACACTTCCTGCTGGATATAATAACGATTTCCTTCAGTTGGGAGCATCGATTCTTGCTATCTTAATAGGGCTTTTTCTCACAGCATTAGTATTTGCTCTAGACAAATTTTATATTCCACCTAGGAAAAAGGATGGTGATTATCGATTGGAGACAACAGAAAATGACCAAACTCGTAGCATTGAGATATCAGTTGAAGAAATAGTATATGAGAATGCACATGAAAAACTATGGCAGAAACAGTCTCTTTACTATGTCCAAAAGTTTAATGTGCTGGTTGGAAAGAATGTGATAGTTGGTATATGGGCCTTGGCATTGATATGCACTTATGTCATGTATTACAATTTCTTTAGTGTTAGTCTGGACGACTATTCGTTTGTTGAGATTACGCTCCCCTCAATATTGTTGTTCTTGAAACTGTTGTTGGTAATTGCAGCCAGGTTCTTTATTTGCTATTTCTTGATAGAAATGTTCTATAATACTGTAAGAATTATCAGTAGTATGGTTAATTTCATGTCTATTAGGATACAAAGATAGAAAAGAGAAGTCGTGTGGTATTTGGTAAAGAGTGAACGCATATGCAGGAATTGCTGAATCTATATACGGAATGCCATACCAAATGGTTGAATTATCCTCCTTGCGAGATGACCAGGGGACGGTTCTCCGATCACTTAGCCATGGCCTGCTACTGTTTTTGAGAATTTTCAGTGGTAGCTGTGGCTCTTTGTTCGTTAATAAAAGGCAATGAAGATACTGAAAGCCATCTGGCAGTTTTGTAGTTACCTATTTGTGCCGCAGAGAAAACCTAAATAGGAGGTATAACGTATGGGAGAACTGAATGTGAGACAACGGCTTGAAGAAAGAGTTCCTGGAAGAT
>JAEEGI010011561.1_pt1 | contig 19032 bp, 19 predicted proteins | sample 8958751 | NCBI WGS metagenome assembly JAEEGI01 (sample SAMN16246545, study PRJNA631951) | gut metagenome | biome: gut microbiome; feature: rumen; material: KS-attached | host: Bos | place: Iran: Karaj | collected 2018-10 | reverse complement strand
TCGCGCTGCGCTGCGCCGTACCGTACACGGCCGACGAGACCAGGGCCTGTACCTCGAACATGAAGGGCCGGTTGCCGTCCAGCATGGCGCTCACGGCCGTGCCGCTGAGTCCGTCCTCGTGCTGGGGGATGAGGAGCTCGGAAGGATTCGCCACCTGGCGGAGGCCTGCACCGGTCATCTCGAACACGGCGAGTTCCGCGGTGGATCCGAAGCGGTTCTTGATGCTGCGAAGGACGCGGTAGGGACCGCGGTTCTCACCCTCGAACTGCAGGACCACATCGACAATGTGCTCCAGTACCTTCGGGCCCGCGATGGCACCTTCCTTGGTGATATGGCCGATGAGGATGACCGGGATGCCGCTGCCCTTCGCGAAGCGGAGCAGCGCGGCGGCGACCTCCTTGACCTGCGTCACGGAACCGGCGGTGGACTCCACGTTCTGGCAGTACATCGTCTGGACGGAGTCCACGATGACGAGGTCCGGGGCGGTCTCTTCTGCCTCAGCAATGATGTTGTCCATCAGGGTTTCGCTGTAAATCAAGCAGTTGGAGGCGTCGCCACCCAGGCGGTCCGCCCGCATTTTCACCTGCTTGACGCTTTCCTCACCCGTGACATAGAGGACTTTCAAAGCGGGGCAGCTGAGGGGAATCTGGAGGGAAAGGGTGGACTTGCCGATGCCGGGTTCGCCGCCCATCAGCACCAGGGAGCCTTTGACGATGCCGCCGCCGAGGAGGCGGTCCACCTCGGCGCTGCCGAGGGACACGCGGTCCTCCGCGGTCGTGGACACATCCTTCAAGGGCATTGGCTTGCGGCCGGCCCCGGGGACGGACACCGCAAGCGGGCGCTTCCCCGTCACCACTTCCTTCTCCACCATCGTATTCCACTCCCCGCAGGCGGGACATTTGCCCATCCACTTGGAGTACTCGTTGCCGCAGTTCGAGCAGAACCACACGGTCTTCGCTTTCGTCGATCCTTTCACAGCCATGATCCGTCGTCTTTCGTTCCGCTAAGATACAAAAAAAAGATATTGTTCCATCTCGGGACAATATCTCATCGCAATGATTGCGGGACTTCGCTTACTCGGCGACGACCTGGTTGGCGGCAGCAACGACGGAATCAGCGGCGGCGGCGACAGTGGTGTCGACAGCCTCGACAGCATCCTTGACTTCCTCGGCAGCAGCCTCGACGGCAGCCTCGGCCTCGGACTCAGCCTTCTTGGAATTGTTGTTTCCGCAAGCGGCGGCGCAGATCATCATCGCGATGACGGCGGCGGACATAAATACCTTTTTCATGGTTGTAAGTTTTTACTAACTAGTTAAACAAAACACTTTCGGGCGGCAAAGGTACACCCTATTCTTGAAACAAGCAAGAATTTTTTAAAATATTTATAATTTAGGGATATTACAATTTCATTACAGCCTATCTGCGATTCAGCTCGAAGACCTCCATGTCATGGACTTTCCCGCTATCAATATGAAAGCGGAGGGCTGTCCGGAAAGCGTGCCAGCCTTGGTTACCACAGGCCCCAGGGTTGATATACAGGACTTTTTCGGACTTATCATCCATAACTTTCAGGATGTGGGAATGCCCGCAGACAAAGATATCGGGCCGATACCGCCGGATGAGCGCCCGGGCCTCAGGATAATAGTGGCCGGGTGACCCGCCGATATGGGTCATCAGCACTTTCAAACCCTCGCACTCCCAGCAGCGGAACAGCGGGCACCGATCCAGCAGCCGCCGGTCATCGCAGTTGCCGATGACGCCCTTGAGCGGCTTGAAGGCAGCGATCTCCGCCTCCGTGTCCAGTCCGCCCCCGAAGTCCCCGGCATGCCAGATCTCGTCGACATCCCGGAGGAACTCCTTGAACTCCGGCGAAAACACGCCGTGCGAATCCGATATGAGTCCGATAAACATGGTCCTGCAAAGATAGCAAATGTTGAATTCTGCCCAAAAACTTTCAAAAAAGTGTCGCAGGCGCCCCGCCATTCTCCTTTTTGCCGGAACAGGTTGCCAACTCACCGGGAAATGACTACACCGCCGTGGCCGCCAAGACCGCGGCGGTTTCCGTACGGATGCGTCGGAAGGCACTCTTGGAGCAGGTCTCTACACTTTTTGGTGCAGGTGTGTTTTTTAGTGGGGGACCTGCGACGCAAAATGGGCTCTTATGCACTATAGCGTCGCAGGTCCTTACCCTTTTCCCTCGTCTGCGCCAAAAAGCGATTTCACCTGCGCCAACAATAGCAGACGCCTGAGCCACAAACTTGAGGTCGCAAAATGCGACTTCAAGTTGGGGAGGAACCAGCCACTAGTTGTCACCAACTCTCAATGAGAGACAGCAAAGAGGCTATTCATAGGATAGGTACACCGCCGTGGCCGCAAGGACCGCGGCGGTTTCCGTACGGAGGCGCGAAGCGCCGAGATGGACGGGAATGTAGCCGTGCTCCACGGCCAGGCGTGCTTCCTCCGGGGAGAAATCCCCTTCCGGGCCGATCAGGATGGTGACGTCTTTCCCTTCGTAGGCTTTCAAAGCTTCCTGAATGGAGATACGCTTCGTGTCGCCTTCGAAGCAATAGGCGATGAGCTTGAGAGATTCCTTCGCCTGCTCCGCGGGCTCGGAATGACAGATGAAATCCTTGACGGAAACCGGCTCCGCGATTTCGGGGATGCGGGCCTTGAGGGATTGTTTGGTGGCGGAGAGGGCGATGCGGAGGGCGCGGTCTGTCTTATAGACCTTGCGCTCGGATCGCTCGCCGATGGTAGGCACGATGCGGTCCACACCCACCTCCGTGGCCTTTTCTACAAACCACTCGAAACGGTCGTTGTTCTTCGTGGGGCAGCATGCGACCGTGAGCCGGTAGGGGTGACCACCCCAGCCCGGGAAGGCCTCAAGCACCTCAGCCTCGGCACCCTTGGGGTTATCGTCCGTGAGCCGGCAGCGGTACATCGTCCCGAGGCCGTCGATCACATGGATCTCATCCCCGGCGCGGTGCCGCAGCACGCGACAGCAGTGGCCGGACTCGTCGGCGTCCAGCCGGCAGGTACGGCCATCGGAGTCGTATGCATAGAACAGTTCCATAATAGATTTCTCGACTTCGCTCGAAATGACAAGGGATTCGTTCGAAATGACAAGGATTACATCCGGATGATCTCGATCTCGCCGTCCATCCCGACCTTGATGATCTGGGAGGCTTTGCCGGTGGAGTCGGTGTCGATGGAGGGCGGGACGACGAAATCGACGGCGTCCTTGATCTCCTGCGGGATTTCGCTGAAACGGGCGGGCGTGGGCTCGCCGGAGATGTTCGCGGATGTAGAAACGACCGGGCGGCCGAGCTTGAAGGCCAGGTCCCTGCAGAAGTCGAACAGCGGGATGCGCATGCCCACGGAGCCGTCTTCGGCGACGGCGTTCCAGGCGAGGTGCCAGCGGTCGCCGGGCTCCCCTTCCACCCCGGCCTGCGCCTCGGGATAAATGATCGTCATGGGCTTGTCATTGACCTCCACGAGTTCCACCGCCATGGACGGAACCTGCCGTACGTACTTAGCTACCATGTCCAGGTCCGCGGCCAGGAGGACCAGCGACTTGGCTTCGCTCCGCCGCTTGATGGCATAGATCTTCGCCACGGCTTCCGGGTTGGTGGCATCGCAGCCCAGCCCCCAGACGGTGTCGGTGGGATACAGGATCGTGCCGCCGGCCCGGAGGGTCTTCAGGGCCTCGGCAAGGACTTCATCGCGTTTCATAGTAGGTGGCAATGACGGGATAATGGTCGGAATACTTGACTTTCGGGACCTCGTAGCTCACGACATGCAGGTCGCGGGGATAGAGGATGTAGTCAATCCGCAGCAGCGGCCACAGGGGGCGGAAGGTGGCGCCGAAGCCTTTGCCAGCCTGGACGAAAGAGTCCTGGCGGCCGCGGGAAAGACGGTACAGCGTATAGGAAAGCGGATTGTCATTGAAATCGCCCAAAACCACCGAGCGGACGGGACATTCATCCACATCTTTCATCACTTCCTCCACCTGCCGGGGCCGCTGCGTGATGCCTCGGCGCATCTTCCGGCCGGTATCCTCCACCATCTCGTCGGTATGGTGGCCGATGGACTTCACCAGGCCGGACAGGGAGATGTTGTAGCTTTCGAAATGGCAGTTGTAGAAGCGCAGGACCGTGGAGTCCAACTGGATGTCGGTATGGAGGGCCAGGTTCGTGGACTTCTCGAAGTCCAACTTGCCTTTATAAAGGACAGGGCGCCGCGACAGCGTGACATTCCCCGCGTGCCCGCTCTCCCCTGTGAGCACATAATACTCAGCATGATAGCCCGGGAAGCGGTCACGGAACCAGGCTTCCATGTTCAGGGTATTCGGAAGATGGAATTCCTGCAGGCAGATGACGTCGGCATTCGTGCTGCGAAGGAAGGCGGCAACGGAATCGGCCAGGACCAGCCGCTTGTCGCCCATGTTGCCGTGCATGAACAGGCCCACGTTATAAGAGACGACCTTGAGCGTGGGTTCCCGCTCCGGTTCCGGGGCCTTGAACTGGTAGTACTTGCCGATGAGGAAGATGGCCGGCAGGAGCATCACCAGCAGGAAGCCGGTCATCCGGGAGCGCCGGAAAAGGGCCCAGACAAAGAACAGGACCGTCAGGACCAGCACCGGGATGAACAGGAGGCCGAAGATGGTGAAGAACCACGCCTTTGCGGGGTTCACGAGCACGGACACGTAGCTCAAGGCCAGCAGGCCGCCGAGCGCCAGCGAGACTGTCCCGAACGTGAGCCGGGAGAACCACCCGTGCCGTTTCTTTACCTCCGCCATAATTCGCCGCGTTTACGCCAATACAGGACGAGCAGGAAACCGAACAGGGCGCCGCCCAGGTGCGCGAAATGGGCCACGCCCATCTGCGCGCCGGTGATACCGGTGAGGAGTTCGATGCCGATGAAGATGGCCACCATCCACTTCGCGTCCAGCGTGACGGGCGGGAAGATGAGGGTCATCCGCGCCTCGGGATAGAGCATCGCGAAGGCGACGAGTACACCGTAGATGGCGCCGGAGGCGCCGACCATCGGGGTGCGGAACAGGTCGATGACATCCTGCGACAGGGCCGCGTCCGTCGAGGCGAGCGCCTGATGGACCTGCAGCCATTCCACACCCGTGTGCAGCGCGACGGCGCCGAGGCCCGTGACGAAATACAGGATCAGGAACTTCTTCGTCCCGAGGGCCCGTTCCACCACCATGCCGAACATCACGAGGGTGTACATGTTGAAGAAGATGTGCCACCAGCCGCCGTGCATGAACATGTGCGTGAGCGGCTGCCACCACCGGAAGAGCGGCGAAGCCGGGTAGAACATCGCGAAAGTGCCGATCATGAAGTTCTCATTGATCAGCGTGGCCACGAACATGATCACGTTGACGATGAGGAGGCTCCGGGTGACGGGCGGGATCCTTTCGAGGAAATTGCTTTGGAAGGCCATCAGAAACGTTTGTCGATTTCGTCCAGCGGCAGGATACTGATGATCCGGCGGCCGGAGGAGGTGAATTCAGGATTGGAGGAGGAGAGGAGGGCATCCACCAGGCGCTGCGCCTCCGTCGGGGAGGAGAGCTTTTCGCCGCCGGACGCACCCAGGACGGCGAATTTCTGCGCCAGGGACTGGGTCATGGTCTCCGGCAGGGAACCGTGGTCGTCGGCCAGGATGAGGGTGAGGTCGCCCACCATCGTATGGACCTTGCCGGCTTCCGTGCTGTAGCCCTCGGGGACGCCGTTCACGACGACGGTATCGGTGCCGAAGGCTTCGATGTCGAAGCCCAGGCGCTTCAGCAGGTCCGCGTTCGCGTCGAAGAGCAGGCGCCCTTCCACGCCCACATTGACCTGCACCGGGAACAGGGCGCTCTGAGAGACATGGGCCTCCTGACTCAGCACTTTGAGGAAGCGGTCGAAAAGGATGCGCTCCCGGGCGCGGCGGACATGGACGATCATCACGCCGGACGCGGACTGGGAGAAGATGTACTTGCCCTGGACCACCAGGACCTGTGCCGTCGGCATGGTCCGGTCCTCGAAGAGCTTGCCGTAATCCTCGTGCTTGTCGACGGTATAGGACGGGCGCATCGACGCGCCGGAGGAGGCGCCTGTGGAGCCGCCCATAGGCGAGAAGTCCCGGACGTCCAGATTGCCGTCTCCGGCCGTGAAGGGGTTATAGGTCGGGTCCACGCCGGCCGTCGGGATGCTCACCGGACGGTACTCGCCGAAGCGGGGGCCGATGACGGGCAGTTCCCGGGCCTCGGGATTGTCGAAGTCGATGTCTCCGCCGGCGCCGCCGCGGGCCGTGGCCTCGCGGACGCAGGCGTAGAGGGTCTGGAAGATGACGCTGTCCTCTTCGAACTTGATCTCCGTCTTGGTGGGATGGATGTTCACGTCGATGGTGGAAGGATCCACCTCCAGGAAGATGAAATAGGACGGCGTCGTGCCTTCGGGAATGAGGGCCTCATAGGCTTTCATCACCGCTTTGTGCAGATAGGGACTGCGGAAGTAGCGGCCGTTGACGAAGAGGAACTGGTTCCCCAGCGTCTTTTTCGCCGCTTCGGGCCGGCCCACGAAACCATGGATCCGGACCAGGGAGGTATCGGCCTGGATGTCCATCACCTCACCCACGAGTTGAGGCCCCAGGAGGTCCGTGATGCGGAACTTGAGGGACTTGGCTTTCTTCAGGACATGGATGTCGCGACCGTTGTGCGTGAGCGTGAAGGCGATTTCGGGCCGGGTAAGGGCCACGCGTTGGAATTCTTCCAAAATGTGGCGGAACTCCACATTGTCGGACTTGAGGAACTTGCGGCGGGCGGGGATGTTGTAGAACAGGTTCCGGACGGCGAAGTTGGATCCCTTCGGGGCGGCGACTTCGCGCGTGGAAACGTGTTCGGAGCCGGAAAGATGGACCTCCACGCCCACTTCGTCCTCCTCGCGGCGGGTCCGGAGGACCACGTCGGCGACAGCGGCGATGGACGCGAGGGCTTCCCCGCGGAAGCCGAAGGTGGTAATCTCCTGCAGGTCCTCCGCGGTGGCGATCTTGGAGGTGGCGTGGCGCTCAAAGCATAGCACGGCGTCGTCCGGCGACATGCCGCTGCCGTTGTCGATGACCTGGATGAGGGTGCGGCCGGCGTCGGTCACCGTCACGGAGACCTCGTCGGCCCCCGCGTCCACGGCGTTCTCCATGAGTTCCTTCACCACGGAAGCAGGCCGCTGGACGACCTCTCCCGCGGCAATCATGTCCGCGATGTTCCTGGGGAGAATCTTGAGTTCCATCTAGACGCCGAGCAAGCCGTAAATCTTCGTCACATAGATCAGCACGAGGGCGATCAGCAGCAGGGTGATGATGCCGATGATGGCCTGGGTGCGGGAGGCGTTGGAACGGGTGCGCTTGTAGTTGCCGTCGCGCCAGGCGCCTCGGATGCTGCTGCCCGGGACATACTTCCCTTCCGCCTTCGCTTTCTCGTTGCTGCCGTCCACGTCACCGAACATGCGGCGGCGTTCCTCCTCTTCGGGATCGTAGTAACGGGGCTTGTAATTGAACACCCGGTGCTCCTGGTTTCCGAAGAAACCGAAATTGAAAATTGCCATGGCCGCTTCGTTTAGTCTTAACTTACAAATGTAGCATTTTTTTCGTTACCTTTGTGGTCATGGAACTCAGAATCGGAAACGGATACGACGTGCACGCCCTCGAAGAAGGGCTGCCCATGTGGCTGGGCGGGGTGTACATTCCCTCGGCGGTCGGTTTCGTGGCGCACTCGGACGGAGACGTGGCCATCCACGCCCTCTGCGACGCCATTCTCGGGGCGCTTGCCCTCGGCGACATCGGCCATCTCTTCCCGGATACCGACGTCCAGTGGAAAGGCGTCGACAGCAAGATCCTGCTGGCGAAGGTCGTCGCCCTCGCCGGGGAGCGCGGTTGGAAAGTCGGCAACGCCGACATCACCATCGCCCTGCAGGTTCCCAAGCTCGCTCCGTACATCCTGACGATGCGCGAAACCCTCGCCCGCGTGATGGGCGTTCCCGTCGATGCGGTCTCCGTGAAGGCCACCACCACCGAGCGCCTGGGCTTCGTGGGCCGGGGCGAAGGCTGCGAAGTGTGGGCTTCCGTCACCGTGATTAAACCTTGACGTCCGCTTCGTGTCAAAAGAACTGTCTGCAAATTCAAGAGACAGTTTTTTATGTTATCTGATATGAAAGCTTTACGAATCCTTGCAGCGGCAGCGGGAGTGCTGTGCGCTGTGACCCTGTTTGCGCAGGAAGGACGTCCGGAGCGCGGCGGCCGTGGCGGCCGCGGCGGTCGCGGCGACTTCCCCGAGCCCGTGTCCGACAGTGTCTGGGTGATCCAGCGGACCCAGGAAATGGTGGAGAAGTACACCCTGACCCCCGAGCAGGAGGCCCAGGTGCGCGAACTTAACGTCAAGTATGCCCCCCAGCTGAATTTCCGTCCGGGCAACATGTTCGGCGGCGAGAACGGCGAACGTCCCGACTTCCGCTCCATGAGCGACGAGCAGCGCCAGGAATTCATGCAGAAGATGCAGGCCCAGATGGGCGAAATGCAGGAAAAGATGCAGGCGATGCAGGAGGCCCGCAAAGAGTATGAGAAAGAGCTCGAGGGCTTCCTGAACAAGGACCAGTTGAAGGCGTACCGCAAGGATCGCCGTCGTCAAGAGGCCGAGATGCAGCGCCGCATGCAAGGTGGCATGGGCGGCCCCGGTGGCGGCATGGGTCCTGGCGGCCCCGGCGGATTCCCCGGTGGCGGCATGGGCGGCCCTGGCGGCTTCCCCGGCGGTGGCGGTTTCGGCGGCTTCTAGTCGTCCCGGCCCAACAAAAAACCTCGGATGAACTCCGAGGTTTTTCTTTTGTCATTTCGAGCGCAGTCGGGAAATCTAGAACAGCTTCTTGAAAATGCTCTTCGCCAGGCCCTTGGCGATTTCGGCGGCGGCGGACTGGGTGTTCGCCTGCTGCTTGGGCTTGGGCTCCACGTACTTGTCCACGTAGTAGCTGACGTTGATGTAGCCGTCAGCGCAGGCGTCGGTTCGGTTCCAGGCGTAGCAGACGCCGTCCACGAGCTTGTAGTAAGTGTCGGCGTTCAGGTCCATCGGATCGTTGCCCTTGGCGACGAAGCCGTCGGCGCGGAGTTTCTGCGCATAGAGCTCCACCAGGAAGGGACGGCCCTTGAGGCAGAAGCGCCAGGACGGGTAGCCGTTCATCGGATCCATCTCCTCGAGTTCGAAGTCGCTGCCGCCTACGTCCCACTTGGGGTAGTACGGGAAGTTCTGTTCCCAGTTCTCGAAGATGGCCGCCTCGGCCGCCGCCTTGGCTTCAACCTCGGCCTGCATCTCCTTCTTCGCCATCTCGACGGCGCCGGAGAACATGCCGCCGAGCCCCTTGAGGGCGTCTAGCGCCTGCGCCTGCTTTTCCTTCTCTTCCTCAGTCAGCGGCTTGCCTTCGGCTTCGGCCTTGGCATTGGCCTCCTGGGCGGCGGCATTGACCTTTTCCATGGCCTTGCCGATGCCCTGGTTGACGGTGTTTACCAGGTTGTCCAACAGTCCCATAGCCGCTTACTTCTTGATGAATTCGACGCGGCGGTTCTTGGCGCGGCCTTCATCGGTCGCGTTGTCGGCCACAGGCTCATGGGCGCCCTTACCCACGGCACGGAGGTTGAACGGGTCCACGCCCTTCTCTTCGAGGGCCTTGACGACGGCCTCGGCGCGCTGCTGGCTGAGCGGGTCGTTGATCTTGTCAGAGCCCTGGTTGTCCGTGTGGCCCTGCACCTCGAAGCGGGCGTTCGGGTTCTTCTTCATGTAGTCGGCGACCTTCTCGATCTCTTCCATCGACTCGGGCTTCAGCGTCGCCTTGCCGGTCTCGAACAGGATGTTGTTCGTGACGAACTTGCCCGTCTCGGCGATAGCCTTCTCGACGGCGGAAGAATAATCGGTCGCGTTGCGCTCGTAAAGGTCGACAGCGCCCTTCGCCATTACGATATTGGTGACGAAGATGCCCTTGTCGCTGTCGGAGCTGCCGTCCATCCACCAGGAACGGGGCTGGATCATGTTGGGAATGTTGACGATGCGCTGGTAGTTGAGATACATCTTGAACGCGCGCTTGTTGAAGGAGAAGGCGATATGGTTCCATTCGTTCTTTTTCAGATACCGGTTGATGGTCTGCCTGCCGGGTTCGCCCTCCATCTTGTTGCCGTTGGGATTCTCCGCGCCCCAGCCCCAGCCGATGCCGCTGTATTCACCGCCATAGTAGGGATGGTATTCCGGACTCATACGGATGTCGAAGACTCTCTTGCCGTCGGCTCCATCCATGATCAGGTCCAACGTTCCATCCCATCCGGACCCTTCTTCCGCCGGCTGCGCCAGGACATCGAATTCGATCGTGAACTCCTCAGGCAGGTATTCTTTCTCTTCCATGAGGGGCTGGATCCGGGACGCTTCCATCCGGATGGCCTTCGCGCCCTTGATGTTCACCACCTCCACTTCACTGCCTTCCAGCAAGTCCCACTTGGAGGGGAATTCGCCCATGCGCTCGCCGCTCAGGTTGTCCTCGAAGAACACGTTCGCTCCGCGCTTGAAATCACTCTTGGCCTGGATCTCGGCGAAATCGACCGTTTCATTGGCCACCACGCCGGTTTCTTCCGATTCCTGATCTTCGTTGGCCTTCTTGTCTTTCTTGTCCTTTTTCTTGCCGTCAAGGAGGTCGTTCACGCCCTTCTCGATCTTGTTTCCGACGTTGTTCTCCACGGCCTGCTTGGCACGCTCGCCGAGGCGGCCGAGGAGGCCCTGGGCGGAGGCGGTGCCGCAAATGAGCGCAAAGAGCGCTGCGGTGAGGATATACTTTTTCATATCAAATGTTGTTTGTTGTTTTTCTAGAGGATGCCTTGCTCGATGCTCTTCCGGACCATTTCCGCCGAGGTGGACGCGGAGAACTTGGCGAGAATCTTCTTCCGGTGCCACTTCACCGTCTCGGGGCTCAGGGAAAGCGCCTCCGCGATCTGCGGGGTGGTCATTCCCTGGGCGATGAAACGGACGATCTGGCGTTCCCGTCCGGTCAACTGAAGTGTCTGGTCCATCATGCGTAGCTTACCGATTACAAATTTCACTTTTCTCAAGGGCAAAAACACCACCCCAAAGGGTGGAAATCGGGGGTGGCTTCCCCTTTTTACCCTCCCTTCGCCGCTTTTTTCCTAACTTTGTGTCCATGAGACATCTCGCCATCACGCTCGCCCTGCTCGCGGGAGCCTTGCTCCCCGCCGGCGCCTATACCGACCACCGCGGCCACAACGTGGACTCGCTGGAGCGGGTCGTCGCCCCCTGGACCCCCGATGCCATCGACAAGGCCACGGAGGAGGAACTCATCGACCTGAACCGGGCCTACCGCGACCTGATGCTGGGGTATGAGGTCATCAATGGGGAGAAGGCGGTGTTCTACGCCCGGAAGGCGATTGCGATCAGCCGGCGGAAGGGATGGACCGAGGCCACGGGCGACGCCGCCCGGCACATCGGCCAGTATTTCTACGCCCGGGAACAGTTCGACAGCGCGATGGTGTGGTTCCAGGAGTCTCTCACCTGCGTGGAAAAGATGGCCGCCGGAGCCACCTCCCCGAGTCATCCGGAGGGTTACGCCGAGATCGACATCGACGACAGCCGCTCCTCGCTGTACGGGGCCATCGGCAACCTGTACAACGTGATGGGCGACATCCCGACGGCGATGAACTACTATGAGAAGGCGGGCGAGATCTTCGACAAGCACGGCTGGAACGAGAGCAATTCCGTCCTGTACTACAACATCGGCGAGACCTGGGTTGATGAAAAAGACTACACCCAGGCACTTCCGGCCTACGAAAAGTCCCTGGACTACGCCCGGACCGCCGGCGATTCCCTGCTGGTGGCCAATGCCCTGAAGGGCCTCGGCGGCCTGTACATGGACACAGGCAAGACCTGGAAGGCACTCCGCTGCCTGCAGGAGGCGGACAAGTATTACTCCCTGCACGACGACCAGGAATTCCGCTTCCGGATGGAGAACCTGGATTTCATGAGCCAGGTGCTCCAGGCGCAGAAAAAGGCCCTGGCGTGGTGGCTGGCCATCCTGGCGCTGGTGATTGTCCTGCTCGTCGGCCTGACGCTGGTCCTGCGGCGGCTCCGGCGGCTCCGCCGGGAACAGGCCGAAGCGGCGGAAGTCATCGACGAAACCCTGGAGGAACTGCGCGGTGCGCCCGCCGGTGAACGTCTGGAGCTCACGGACCGGGAACGTCAGGTCCTCACCCTCATCTCCGGGGGCAAGACCAATCCGCAGATCGCCGAGGCTCTCTTCCTGAGCCCCGAGACCATCAAGTGGTATCGGAAGAAACTGCTGGCGAAATTCGACGTCCCCACCTCCGCCGCCCTCATCTCCAAGGCGAAGGACCTGGGGCTGGTCTAACTAGAACTGGAAATAAATGAAGCTCTGGAGGTCGGCGGTGATGAACTGGTAGACAAAGAAGACGGCCAGTACCACCGCAAGGGCCATGACAGGCAACGGAAGCGTCGCGAACCGGATCCGGTAGCGGCGCTTCGCCATTTCCGGAATCCAGTGGATGAGCATGCCGACAGCGAAGACGATGAGCACGGAGCGGTGCTGCCAGGCGACGCGCGGGACGATGGACAGGTCCCAGGCCGATCCGATCTGGGTCACCATGTTCTTCGCCGTATTCCACGCCTCCTCGTTCGCGAGTGCCGGGTCCAGATTGGAGCCGCTGCGGAAGAACAGGCGGGTAAAGGTGATGAAAACGAAGGTCTGGAAGACGGCCCAGGCGTTGGAGATCCACTTCACCGCGGGAGATTCCTTCGCTTCGCTCGGAATGACAAAATAGTACACCAACCGCACCAGGGTGCCGAGCGCGAGGACGAGGGTCCAGACGAAGAAGAGGTTCCAGACAGGAGCGGGGGTCCACTTGGAGAAGCCGTACATGAGCGCGCAGAGGGCGCAGATGAAGACCGCCTGCACCGGCCGCGACCATTTCGTCCAGATCTTGTAGATAATCTGGCCGATGCCGTTCAGGCCGCCCCAGATCATGAAATTCCAGCTCGCGCCGTGCCAGAGGCCGCCGAGGAGCATCGTGTCCATCGAATTCACGTGGGTGCGGAGCATCTTTCGGCTGTCCGGCTTCAACCACCCGTATAGCACCACCGAAACCGTCACAAGGGCCACCGCAAAAGCCACCCACCACGATCCGGACAGGAACGAGCCGATGACCGCGACGGCGAAAATGATGATGTACGAGCCCCAGGTGGCGTTCCGGTTACCGCCCAGCGGAATGTACAGGTAGTCCCGCAGCCAGCGCGACAGGGTCATGTGCCAGCGGCGCCAGAACTGCTGTGCGTTCTCCGCCTTGTAGGGCGAATTGAAGTTCTGGGGCAGGTAGAAGCCCATCAGCATCGCGACGCCGGTGGCGATGTCCGTGTAGCCGGAGAAATCGGCATAGACCTGCAGGGAATAGCAGAACAGGGCGGCGAGGTTCTCGAAGCCCGTGTACAGCAGCGGGTTTCCGAACACCCGGTCGCTCAGGTTCACCGCGAGGTAATCGGCCAGGACCAGTTTCTTGATGAGGCCGTTCAGGATCCAGAAAACCGCGATGCCGAACCAGCGGCGGCTCAGGTTGTAGGGCTTGTACAGCTGTGGGAAGAATTCCGGAGCCCGGACGATCGGGCCCGCCACAAGCTGCGGGAAGAACGTCAGGAAAAAGCCGAAATCCAGGAACTTGCGGAGCGGTTCGATTTTCCCCCGCTTCACGTCCATGATGTAGCTGACGGCCTGGAACGTGAAGAAGGAGATGCCCACGGGAAGGATGATGGCGTCCACACGGAAGGCCGTCGTGCCCGTGAGCCCGTTCATCAGCTCGCCCAGCACGTCATGCACCTGGATGGACAGGCCGAACAGGTCGTTCAGGAAATCCGCGAGGAAGTACGCATACTTGAAATAGGCCAGCACGCCCAGGTCCACCACCACCGACAGCACCACCCAGAAGGTTTGCCAGGCGGGCCGGGCGCGGCGCAGCGCGCGGGCCGCGAAGTAGTTGTACGTCACGACGAAGAGCAACAGCAAGAGAAACAAGCCGCTGGTCTTGTAGTAGAAGAAAAGGCTGACGAAGAAAAGGTACGCGTTCCGAAGGAGCGGCTTCGAGTGGATCAGCGAGAAACCGGCGAACACCAGCGCAAAGAACGCCCAGAAATAGAACTGGGTGAACAGCAGCGGGTGTGCGCTGTCGAAAGAGAACAACGCGCCAAGGAAATCCCGTATGATATCCGCCAGGGTCATTGGACCTGGGCGGCGTACGCGTCCATCAGGGCGTTGAACAGGAGGTTCCCCAGGATCGTGTAGCCTTCCGGCGTGAAGTGGATGTGGTCCGGCCGGGCATATCCGGCATTTACCCAAGCATCCATCGACCCGGACCCGCCCATGATGTCATACAGGTCCCAGAAGGCCCCGTCACAACCGCGGGCGATCTCTTCGAAGGCGCGCTCTGCCCGGGCGCCGTGGGGATTCGACCGCCCGTTCTTCCAGCTGTCGTTGCAGGAGGTGAACAGGAAGGCGCAGTGCGGGTTTGCGCGCCGGACTTGCTGGACCAGTTTGCCATAGTTGGAGATGAAGCGGCGGGCGTCGAAATCCGACCCCTGAAGGTCGTTGATGCCGATGGAGAAGATCACGAGGTCCGGCTTCACCAGCTGGAGGTCACGCGTGAAGTCTTCGCACTTGAGGAAAGAGGATGTCGCTGCGCCGTTGACCCCAACCTCGCTGACCGTCAATCCGTTGGCCGGATTGTCCAGGTACAGGCCCTTGAGGGTGAACCGGCCCGGGAACCCCCGGAAGCCGACGCGGAAGAAGTCGATGTAGCGCGGCAGGTCGAAATGCCAGCGCTCGTCTGTCTGCCGCCCGCGGAGGGTGTCCTGACCGGAAAGGATGACGGGTTCCAGGTCACCGTATCCCAGCACGTCGATGCTGCGGATCGTGAAGCGAAGGTCCCACATCTTGCGCTCTTCCGGGACGAGGTCCAAGGCGACGGTCGCGGCGGTGTCTGCCGTGGTCACGGTCATGCCGTTGACGCCCATCACCGTCTCCGGATTCAGGCAGCGGCTGGTGGACCAGGTGCCCGTGTAGGAGCTCTGGTAGCCCATGGGGGTATTCGTGCCCGCTGCGGCGTAGGGGAAAACGAGGCCGCGGCCGCCGTCCATGCCGTACCGCAGGGCCATCAGGTTCTTGCGGAGGGTGTTCGTCCAGGTACCGCCCTGGACATGGGAGCCGCCGATATGCAGGATGCGGACATCTCCGCGCCCGGTGAGCACGAGCGTGTCCAGTTTCAGCAGGAATACGTCAAAATCGGCCGAGGAACCGCTCGGGAACTGGAGGGCGTTCCGCTCGATGCGGGCATAGGGCATGGGCGGAATCCGCCGGCGGAAGCGGTTCTGGGCGCTTGCGGGGAGGAGGGTGGCGGCGAGGGCCGCGAGCAGGATCAATCGTTTCATCTTCCCATTCGTTGCTGGACTGCGGCGGCCGGAAGGGTCTTCCGCAGGTCGTAGAAGTCGTAATATGTAAGGAGGGACCGGGAAAGCGTTTCTCCCACGAGCTTGGCGCCCGTCGGGGTGAAATGGACGTAATCCGGTCCCGCGTAGGCCGGGTAATGCCGGACCCACTGGGCCATCGAGTTCTGTCCGCCCATCATCCGGTACAGGTCCCAGTAGGCGGCGCCGCTCGCGAGCGACACGGTCTTCAGGGAATCCACCAGTTCGGGCAGGCGGCGGTAAGATACGATGCGGCCGTCCTCGGTGGAAGCGGCCATGTCGGACGGGCCGATGAAGAGGATCTTCGCGTCCGGGGCCACTTCGCGATAGTAGGCGATCTGCTCCCGGACCTGGTCCATGTAGCCGGAAATGGCCTTGGACGAACCGGCCGCCGGGACGAAGTTCCCGCCGAACTGCAGGATCACCAGGCGGGTGCCATCCAACGCGAAGGCCGCCTTCATCAGGTTCTTGTCGATCCGGGTGAGGATATGCCCTGTGCTACCGCGCATGGGGATATTGTCCACGGTGACACCGGCCGTTCCGTCGGTGGCGACACCATAGATTTCCGCGCTGCCAGCGAGCTTGAGCGTCGCCTTTTCGACAGGTCGGCGGAAGGTCCACGTTGTCCAGGTCACCCCGTCCTTCGTCCGGGTAAAGGGCTTGGGATTCAAGGTATCGGACTGTACGGTGGCGGTGAAATCATCGGACGGACGTCCGTACAGGAGGGATACGGACTGGAAATGCCGCACATGCTCCAGCGTGGATTTCTGCTTTTGCACGCGGAGGTTCACGGTGCCGTTTCCGGAGAAACTGGTGACCTGCGTCAGCGGGCCGTAGCGGTTGTGACCCGCCCGCCGCGTGGTCGAATCGACAATCATCGTGTAGAAGGAGAAACCGCCGGAGGCGTAGTGCGAGACGCTCGCCATCGGCGTGGTCGTCAGCGCGGGGAACATCCCCGTGCCGAGCCCGCCGAAGCGCGTCTGCAGCGCTTCACGCAGGTTGGACGAGATGCGGTCCAATTCGATCTGTGAATCCCCGTAATGGGCCACGCGAACGGTCTTACCCTCCTTCCTTGCCTGTTCAAATGCACGGAATACCGGGTCGAAGAAGGTATAATCGTCCTCCGGCAGATAGATCCTGTCCGGATTCTCATAGAAAAACTGCCGGTAGAAAGCGAGCGTGTCATCATGCATCGCGAACCGCCCGTCCAGGGCGTTCAGGACCGAATCGACATCGACTTTCCGTTCCGCGGCATCCCGCAGCCGGCCGGCATATGAAGCAAAGCGAAGGCGCTTGCCGCCCACGCGCACCCCTTCCGCCGGGAACACGGCCCAAGCCGTCCCCAGCATCAGGAATACTCCCAGGATGAATACCAGAACCTGCCTCGCTTTCATATTGCGTATATCTTGCAAATATACGCAAAAAATACCGGCAGGTCAATAACGGCCCACGAGAAGCCCCGGCGTGCGGGGGTGGAAGCCCGCCGGAACAGGGGTCAGGTGCGGACCCGTGGGCGTCTCCGTGCTCCGGGTGCGGCCTTCCATGAGACTCAGGGCGTATGCGAGCATCGACTCCTCGGGATCGCCGAGGGCAAAGCCGTCCAGGGGATCGTCCTCCGCCTCGAAATCGGGTGCAATCCCGTCGGGCATCGACAGCGTGACGCCGTTGCAGTCGGCATACCGGGAGTACATCACATAGATGCCCCAGTTGTCCACATAGGGAAGGGCTTTCGCGTATTCGCCTTCTTCCAGCTCCTTCTTGACCGAGTCATACCAGTTCACCGCCTTCATGAGATAGCCGGCGCAGTACTTGCCGCTCGTCTGTTCGCCGATGAGGATGACGTCCATGTACGGACGCAGGCAGCAAACCAGGCTTTCCGAGGCCGAGGCGCTGGCATCCGTCACGAGGACATACAGGCGCGGGAGATCCGGATTGGAACCGGCGGTGGACACGACTTTCAATTCGCCGCCACTCCGGAACGTGAAAGCGGTTTCAAAACAGGTCGGCTCCACCTTCATTTCAGCGGCCAGTTTCGAATTGAAGACCTCCTGATAGAGTACGCTGCCCGCTTTGACCACCGACACGGGGGCCAGCATCGATGCCAGCACCTCCTCGGTGATCAGGTAGCCGCCGCCGTTGTACCGGAGATCCAGCACGAGGTCGTTGATGCCCTCGTGCACAAAATCATCAAAAACGTAGACCAGGTCCTCGCAGGAATCCAGCGTGAAGGAGGTGTAGTGCAGATAGCCCACCTTCTTCCCGCCCGGCCGCTCCAGGATCCGGACGGTCTGGACCGGATCCTCGTACATGTCCGCCGCAGTAACCGTGACAGACCGTCCGTCGGACAGGCCCAACTTGACTGTCCCGCCGCCCAAGAGGCGTTCCCGGACAATCTTCTGGTAGTTGTCGGGGGTCATTTCCAAGCCGTCTACGGTCATGATGGCATCTCCCCGCTTGAGCCCGGCCTGAGCCGCCGGCGCCGCCTTGAAAGTATAGGTCACCACCGCGCAGATGCGGGAATGGGTCTGGTCGGCATAATACAGCAGGAAATCCATCCCGAGGGTCCGGGTATGCCCGGAGACACCGCCCTCGAGCGAGGCGAAATCGTCCGTCAGCATGGTCCAGTGGTCGATATCCTTCCCGGCGGCATTCTTGTAACGGATGTCTGCCACCTTCTGGATGGGCTCTTCCCATGTCTGCCACTTCTCCAACGCCGGGGCAATCTCATCCCGCCACAGGTAGTACGTGTTCATGACGTTCCAGGCGAAGGTATTGACATACTTCCGCTGCTGCCGGGTCTCCTGGTCCAGCTGACTGTACTCGTCCGGCACCTGCTTCCTGCAGCCGCTTCCCAGCATCGACAAGGCCAGGAAAACGATGATCCATCGGATTTGCTTCATAGTGCAAAAATAGAAAAAAAACACTCCCCCGCAAAGGGAAGTGTTTTCTTCGTGTATGCGCGTTGGATTACTCGGCGGCAGGAGCCTCGGCCTCGGCGGCGGGAGCAGCCTCCTCGACAGCCTTCTTGGCGCGGCTGCGGCGGGTGCTCTTCTTCTCCGCCTTGGGGGCGGTGAGGGCGGCCTCGTTGAAGTCCACCAGCTCGAGAAGCACCATCTCGGAAGCGTCGCCGCTGCGGAAACCGGTGTGCAGGATACGGAGGTATCCGCCCGGACGGTCGGCGATCTTCGGAGCGATCGTGCGGAAGAGCTCGGCGGTGGCGTTCTTGTCCTTCAGGTAGCTGAAGACCACGCGGCGGTTGTGGGTGGTGTCCTCCTTGGACTTGGTGATGAGGGGCTCCACGTACGGCTTCAGGGCTTTCGCCTTGGCCTCGGTGGTCTCGATCCGCTTGTTCAGGATAAGGGAGGATGCCATGTTGGAGAGCATCGCTTTGCGGTGACCGCTCTTACGACCCAGATGATTGACTTTTCTATTGTGTCTCATGGTTAAACGATCTTTTTCTTAGGTTCGATATTGTACTTGGTGAC
>JAEEGI010011560.1_pt1 | contig 19033 bp, 14 predicted proteins | sample 8958751 | NCBI WGS metagenome assembly JAEEGI01 (sample SAMN16246545, study PRJNA631951) | gut metagenome | biome: gut microbiome; feature: rumen; material: KS-attached | host: Bos | place: Iran: Karaj | collected 2018-10 | reverse complement strand
GGAAAATCCGGGTTGAACCTGTAAGATGAAAGTAGACATGAAAAAAAGCATGTCTACTTTTTTCATGGTATTGTATAAACAGGAGGTGAGATTATGGGAAGACCTAAAGGTGGAAAAAATCGAAAATGGTCTGTCGAAGAAAAACTGCGCATAATCAATCGACATTTGGAAGCACATCTGCCGATGAGACAGGTTGCAAAAGAAGAAGACATCAGCAGCGGAATGTTGTCCAACTGGATCCACAAGTATCTGGAAGGTGGGGAGACCGCATTGGCAAAGCGGCCCGGTAACCCATATGCGGCATTACACGCCAGTAAGCATTTGGGCGAAGAGGATCGTCTGCGGCTGATCATCGCAAAGCAGGAAGTCGAGATCGCCCGGTTAAAAAAAGGATACTTCGTGAAAGGAGTTGGTGCCAACAAGGAATACGTTACTGGCAAAGAAAAGACTACGAAATCATAGACACCATGAAGACAAAATACCCAGTTACACTCCTCTGCCGGCTGCTTGATGTCAGTCGTTCAGGATATTACAAATGGCGAAACCGTCAGGGCTCTAAGAGCCGTTACGAGAAAGACCGGGAATTACTTACCAGTCTGCTGCAACAGGCTCATCAGAAGTATCCATCATATGGATATCATCGCCTGGCCGCTGTTGTACGTCAAGAAACGGGTTGGCTCTTCTCACACAACCTTGCCCATAAATGCTGCAAACAGGCCGGTATATGGTCCAGGGCAAGGAAACTGTATCACTATCGCAAACCCGGCGAAGAACACATAAGCTTCCCAAATCTTGTGCGAGGCAGCTGGGATCCAAAAGAACCCTTACAGATCGTGACATCCGACATGACAGTGCTTCACAATCGTGGCAAGCAGTATGAATGGACTTTGCTGATCGATGCGTTCAACAACGAGATCCTGGCACATCAGGTCTCGCTGAAGCCGGGAGATTCACAGCCGTATTACCACGTACTGAAAGAACTAACACAACTGGTCTCAAAAAGCGAGAAGACTACCCCGACCGTTTTCCACACAGACCAAGGGGCAGTCTACTCCTCAAGAGCTTTCCTCAAAGCTCATGAAAAGTATACCATACAACGATCCATGTCGCGCATAGGAACTCCTACAGATAATCCGGTAATTGAGGCGCTTAATGGATGGATCAAAGAAGAACTGGTTGTCGATTTCGGTTTGCAAGACGCTAAGGACATTCCCAAGTTGTTGAATGAATATGTGGATTACTACAACAATCAACGGCCTGCTGCCGCCTTGCAATACAAAAGCCCCGTCCAGTTCAAACTGGACCAGGGCTTCTGACGTTTTTTATTTGTGTCTACTTTTGCTTGACAGGTTCAGAAGGAAATCCCTCGGGGGTTTTTTATTGTCATGTTCATTCTTTTGAGATAAGGAGCTGATATACTCTGTTCTTTCCTGTTCCAAGTTCTTCTGCAACCTTGGCTGCAATCTCCTTTTTTTTGAGTCCTGCTGTCTCGTATTCCTGAGCAAGTCTAATTATCTCCGTATCAGAGGCTTCTCTCTCTTCCTTCCTCAATCCATCAAGTACAATTATGAACTCACCTTTTATGGCCCTGTCCTTAAGAAGTGTGTATATCTCGCTCACCGTTCCTCTAATTGTTTCCTCATAGATCTTGGTCAATTCCTTCGACAAGGACATCATCCTGTCCGGACACTCTTGCATGATCTCGCTCAGAGTCTCCAGAAGATGATGCGGACTCTCATAGATAATGGTGGTATATTCATGTGAAAGAGCTGTCTTTAGTCTCTCTTTTCTGGTTCTGTCTCTCGGGATAAAGCCCTCAAATACAAAACGCCTTGCATCCAGCGCTGAAACTGTAAGAGCTGAAATGGCAGCACAGGCTCCGGGGACGGTCACCAGCTCTATGCCGTTCTTCACTGCCTCTTTAGTGAGCTTCTCTCCCGGATCCGAGATTATCGGCGTACCTGCATCCGTAATAAGTGCAACATTCATTCCATTCAGCAAATCCTCTACTATGGATAGACATTTATCATCGCTAGAATGCTCATGAAAGCTGATCAGTTTCTTCTTTATTCCGAGGTTGTTAAGAAGCTGCAGGGAATGTCTTGTGTCTTCTGCGGCTATGTAATCAGAATTCTCAAGAGTTTCTATTGCCCTTTTTGTTATGTCTCCAAGATTCCCTATCGGAGTAGACACAATATAGAGCCTTCCTTTATCAGCCATTATTCTCCTCCATGTGATATATCCTCCTCATTTCAGGGGTATAATTTCCTTCGCTGTCATAAACGACAAGGGAGGGGAGCAATCTCATTCCGCTTAGCCCGTCTTTTGTGGCCTTAATGAGGATATATCTCGGTTCGGCATCCGCTTTTTTCACTATTGGCCTTATCTCTTTGACCTCAAGTGAGTGTTCCCTTAGCTTCACTATGATCTCTGCCATCCTGTATGCCCTGTGTATCATATAGAATCTTCCTCCGGTGGAGAGGAGTTTTGATGCTGCAGACGCAATGTCATCAAGGTCACACTTGACCTCATATCTTGCGATCCTTATCTTCTCATCCTTGTTCATCTCCCCTGCTTCGGGCTTGTCATACGGGGGATTCATGGTCACAACATCAGCGTGATCGACATACTTTTCTATCTCGCGAAGATCTCCGTGGATTATCGTTATATTATCTAGTCCGTTCAGTTCCACATTCCTCTCTGCAAGTTCACAAGCATCCTTCTGAATGTCGATTCCGGTCATGCTGGCCCTGACACGTCCTGATATCAAGACCGGGATAATACCTGTTCCGGTTCCAAGGTCTACCAACGTCTCCCTCTTATGGATAGTGACATAAGAAGCCAGCAGAACGGCATCCGTTCCGAATTTAAGTACCTTATCATTCTGAATGAGTCTCAGTCCCTTGAACTGAAGGTCTACGATCTGTTCTGGCATTTCTATAAAAAATCGGCCCGAATCAAGATTCGGGCCCAACTGATTTACGTCAGATTATTCTTCTTCAATTGCACCAACAGGGCAGTTAGCTTCACAAGCTCCGCATTCAATGCATATTGTCTGATCGATCTCATATTTGGAATCGCCCTCAGAAATAGCCTCAACAGGGCATCCTGCTGCGCAAGCACCACAAGCTAAGCAATTATCTGTGATCTTATATGCCATTTAAATATCCTCCCTTTCTTTAATACCCATAATATTCTAACATATGGGCCTGTATTTTCAACAAATTATTCCTCCTGCTTCTTCTCTTCAGGACTGCTCTTCTCTTTTCTGAACCTTCTTATGTCCTTGTAGAAGAAATCCTTGAGTTCCGTATCCTCGTTATCCTTTTCGATCTTTACTCTGACCGTCTGTTTCAGAGGATTCGTTTCAATTACTATTCCCCTTCCGTCCGGGGTCCCGACCGTTTCATTCACGTTCGGCAGCAGTCTCTTCATGTCCTCATAGTAATCCTGCTCGTAGTTGAGACAGCACATGAGCCTTCCGCAAAGTCCGCTGATCTTCGTTGGTGAAAGAGACAGGTTCTGTTCTTTTGCCATCTTAATCGATACCGGCTGGAAATCTCCCAGAAAAACAGAGCAGCAGCATGGCCTTCCACATGGTCCGAGTCCTCCGATGGTCTTGGTCTCATCTCTGACTCCTATCTGTCTCAGTTCGATCCTGGTCCTGAAAACGGAAGCCAGATCCTTCACAAGTTCTCTGAAGTCTACTCTTCCATCGGAAGTAAACGAGAATATGACCTTACTCTCATCGAATGTGTATTCAGCTGATATCAGTTTCATTTCAAGACCATGCTCCCGGATCTTCTCCTTACAGATTGGAAAAGCATCTTTCTCCTTCTGTCTGATCTTTTTCAGCTGCTCGATATCTCTGTCATTTGCTTTTCTGATGATGGGTTTTATGGTTATACCAAGGGATTCCTCGTCAACCTGTCTTACCGGGATGACGACCTTCCCGTACTCCATTCCCTTCACTGTTTCTACTATGACGCCATCTCCCACATCCAGCTCATTGCCATTGGGAGAGAAGCTATATATCCTGCATGCCTTGTCGAATCTTACGCCGACTATATCCGTCATGCTTTTACCTCCATTAGATCGAAGATGATAGATTCAATGAACAGGTCATTTCTGAGCTGCGGGTTCCTGCTCTTAAGCTCTATCCTCTCATTTATTATACTAATTATACGATTCAGATATGCCGTTGTAAAACCGAGCGAAATGCTGTTGATGAGTTCCTCCATGTCAGCATTTATGATACTGTCCTTGTTCTTTTCAGAATAAATAACAGCATCCATGCACATCGATCCCAAATGATACAGCATATCAATGAGTCGCTCCTGATTCTTCTGCATCATCTTCTGCATCTCCACGAACGATCTCTTCCGACTAGTCAGTTCACTTAAGAATGCGGCAGCGTCCTCCCTGATCTGAAAGAGACCCAGGTCCTCCATCATCTCCATTGCCATAGCCCTTGAACCATGTGCAAGTCCGGAGATCACCCTTGACTTTTCTTCATCGCATCCATGTCCCCTGAGGATCTCCTGAAGCTTTGCTCTGGGAATCTGAGATATCTCGATCTCGATGCATCTTGATCTAACCGTCTCGAGAAGAGCCTGCTTGTTATCTGTGGAAAGCACGAAGACAACATCCTTCGGGGGCTCCTCCAGAGTCTTCAGAAGATAGTTTTGTGACTGTACGGTCAGTTTATTAGCTCCTTTTATATGAATGCATCTGGCGCCTCTGGAGAACGAAGAATTGATCAGAAATTCATGAATGGTTCTGACTTCTCCTATCTTTATGATGTCCTCTCCGCCTATCTCCAGAAAATCGAGCATATTGCCGTCATCAAACTTTCTGCAGTTGATGCATCCGTCCTTTGCAGTATGATCCATGCAGAATATCTTCTTGCAGAGTAATCTTGCGTTCTCGATTGCATCAGGCATTCCCTTTGCATAGACGACATATGCCGAAGAAGGTTCCCTTGATGCCCGATCTATCATTATTTCCGAGCCGATATTATTCATGTGTTCCTTCCAACAGCCCGTCAATATATACTCTTATCTGAAGAGCTATTCTCTCTATGGAGTCGTCTGCCTTGATGGTCTTCACCCTGTCAGGCTCTGTCTTGGCTATATGGTCAAAACCTGCAATGACTCTCTGGAAGAACTCAACACTCTCCCGTTCGAGCCTGTCCCTGTCTCTAAGCTGTCTGTTTATTCTCTCATCGCACTGTTCCTGTGACAGTTTAAAATATAAGGTCATATCCGGGACCATCTTGTCAGCAGCTCGGTTCACAGTCTTCACGAATTCGATACCGAGATTCCTCCCGAAAGCCTGATATGCGATGCTCGAATCAAGATATCTGTCACACAGTATCACATAACCTTCCTTCTTCTTTTCCAAGAGCACGGAATCTATCAGCTGTGCGCGCGCAGCAGCATATAAAAGGGCCTCCGTTATCGGATCCATGCCTTTATTCTCAGGATCCAGGAGTACTTCTCTTATCTTTTCGCTAATCGGACACCCACCAGGCTCCCGCGTAAGATATACTCTGTATCCTTTTTCCGTTAAATAACGTGTGGCCAGATCTATCTGAGTGGATTTCCCTGAACCATCTATTCCTTCAAATGTAATGAAAATTCCTTTCATATGAGAACGCTCCGTTTAAACTGCACTATCATTATAAATTAAATATGAACAAGAGTGAACTGGTCCGAATAAAAGGGAAAACTCCTTTGATGATCAAAGGAGTTTTCTTAGTTATAGGGAAATTTAGATACCGGCAGCTACCTATCCTCCCGGGCCGTTGCCAGCCAAGTACTTTCGGCGTATAAGAGCTTAACTTCTGTGTTCGGAATGGGAACAGGTGGATCCTCTTAGCTATCACCACCGGTAAAACTTTGTCTTCTTTTTACCGTTTAAGATAATATATCTTCCGACCGTATCGGTCAAGTACATTCAGAACTGCATAATATGCTACTCTAACCTCTTCTTTTTGATCAAGCCCTCGACCTATTAGTATCAGTCAGCTAAATACATTACTGCACTTACACCTCTGACCTATCGACCTTGTAGTCTGCAAGGGGTCTTACTTCCTTAAAGGAATGAGAAGTCTAGTCTTGAGGGGGGCTTCACGCTTAGATGCTTTCAGCGTTTATCTCTTCCATACATAGCTACCCAGCGGTGCTCCTGGCGGAACAACTGGTACACCAGCGGTATGTCCATCCCGGTCCTCTCGTACTGGGGACAGCTCCTCTCAAACTTCTAACGCCCACGATAGATAGGGACCGAACTGTCTCACGACGTTCTGAACCCAGCTCGCGTACCGCTTTAAATGGCGAACAGCCATACCCTTGGGACCTACTTCAGCCCCAGGATGCGATGAGCCGACATCGAGGTGCCAAACCTCCCCGTCGATGTGAACTCTTGGGAGAGATTAGCCTGTTATCCCCGAGGTAACTTTTATCCGTTTAGCGATGGCTCTTCCACTCGATACCACCGGATCACTAAGTCCGACTTTCGTCTCTGCTCGAATTGTCACTCTCGCAGTCAAGCCTCCTTATGCCTTTACACTCTTACACATGATTTCCAACCATGCTGAGGAGACCTTTGAGCACCTCCGTTACTCTTTCGGAGGTGACCGCCCCAGTCAAACTGCCCACCTGGCACTGTCCAACGCCCAGTTTATGGTCTCATTGTTAGAATCCCAACATCAGAAGGGTGGTATCCCAACGGCGACTCCGCTTCTGCTGACGCCTAAGCTTCTCTGTCTCCCACCTATCCTGTACATCCAATGTCAAAACCCAATACCAAGCTACAGTAAAGCTCTACGGGGTCTTTCCGTCTAGTCGCGGGTCGCTGGCATCTTTACCAGCCCTACAATTTCACCGAGTCCCTTGTTGAGACAGCGCCCATATCGTTACGCCATTCGTGCAGGTCGGAACTTACCCGACAAGGAATTTCGCTACCTTAGGACCGTTATAGTTACGGCCGCCGTTCACTGGGGCTTCGGTTCACTGCTTCGGTTGCCCTGACAGCTCCCCTTAACCTTCCAGCACTGGGCAGGCGTCAGCCCGTATACTTCATCTCTCGATTTCGCACAGACCTGTGTTTTTGATAAACAGTCGCATGGGCCTCTTCACTGCAACCACCTACGTGGCACTCCTTATCCCGAAGTTACGGAGTCATTTTGCCGAGTTCCTTAACAAGGGTTATCTCGCTCATCTTAGGATTCTCTCCTCGCCTACCTGTGTCGGTTTGCGGTACGGGTGCATCTTCGCTCGATAGCAGCTTTTCTCGCCAGTGTGAATTCAGTTACTTCGATACTTATGTTCTCTCCCCATCACACATCAGGATTGAAGGCATGTACTTCACTCTGTCTTCTCCCTTTGTGCTTGGCCCGGCTCTACCATTAACCGGGTTAACCTATCCTCCTGTGTCACTGCCTCTCTCAATCGCTAAATACAGTACAGGAATATCAACCTGTTGTCCATCATCTACGACCATCCAGTCCTCGACTTAGGCCCCGACTTACCCTGGGCGGACGAACCTTCCCCAGGAAACCTTAGGCTATCGATGGTGAGGATTCTCACCTCACTTTCGTTACTCATGCCAGCATTCTCTCTCCTATACGGTCCACGGCTCCTTCCGGTACCGCTTCTGCCCGTATACGATGCTCCTCTACCAATTATGTCTCCATAATTCCAAAGCTTCGGTGATAGGTTTTAGCCCCGGACATTTTCGGCGCAAGATCACTCGACCAGTGAGCTATTACGCACTCTTTGAATGAGTGGCTGCTTCTAAGCCAACGTCCTGGTTGTCTTAGCATTCTCACATCCTTTGCCACTTAACCTATACTTTGGGACCTTAGCTGTTGATCTGGGCTGTTTCCCTTTTGACAATGGAACTTAGCTCTCACTGTCTGACTCCCATGTATCCATTGCCGCCATTCGAAGTTTGATAAGGTTCGGTAAGCTTTGTGGCCCCCTAGCCCATTCAGTGCTCTACCTGCGACAATTTCTTTTTCATGAGGCTAGCCCTAAAGCTATTTCGAGGAGAACCAGCTATATCCGAGTTCGATTGGAATTTCTCCGCTATCCACAAGTCATCCCAATGCTTTTCACGCACGCAAGTTCGGCCCTCCACGATGTCTTACCACCGCTTCAGCCTGCTCATGGATAGGTCACCCGGTTTCGGGTCTACTTCATGCAACTTTCGCCCTCTTAAGACTCGGTTTCCCTGCGGCTTCGATACTTAGTATCTTAACCTCGCTGCATAAACGTAACTCGCTGGCCCGTTCTTCAATAAGTACGACTTCGCACTCTCTAATAGTGCTCAGTCCGTTTGTAAACATAGGGTTTCAGGTTCTCTTTCACTCCCCTCCCGGGGTACTTTTCACCTTTCCCTCACGGTACTGTTCCTCTATCGGTCATCAAGTAGTATTTAGCCTTGGAGAGTGGTCTCCCCTGCTTCCCACAAGGTTCCACGTGTCTTGTGGTACTCTGGATCCAGTCTGCTATGTATACTCGCTTCGCCTACGGGACTTTTACCCCCTTTGGTCCGGCTTTCCAGCCGTGTTCCGCTCACTTTCACATAACGTGATGACTGTCCTCAACCCCGGACCTCCTAAGACGTCCGGTTTGGGCTCTTCCCCGTTCGCTCGCCGCTACTAGGAGAATCGTTTTTACTTTCTTTTCCTCCGGTTACTAAGATGTTTCAGTTCACCGGGTTCCCCTCATATGCCTATGTATTCAGCATATGATACCATCTCTGGTGGGTTTCCCCATTCGGATATCCATGGATCGATACTTATGTGCAGTTCCCCATGGCTTTTCGCAGCTTATCACGTCCTTCTTCGGCTCTTGATGCCAAGGCATCCTCCCTATGCTCTTCTTCGCTTGATCTAGTATTTTATTACTAGCTCGTCTCTAAGATTTGCTCTCAGCTTAACTTACAGTAAAATTGTTTGGTTTTTACCCTTTTACCTTAAAAGTTTGCTTTTGTCTTTTTGTTTTGGTTTTTTTCGCATATTATGTAGTTTTCAATGTGCTTTTCGGATCTTGCGATCCATGGTGGGGTCAAGTAGACTCGAACTACCGACCTCGCGCTTATCAGGCGCGTGCTCTAACCTGCTGAGCTATGACCCCATAGATGGAAATGTCATCTCGCATCAAACAAGTTAACCTAGTCACGCTCAATGACTCGCCCTGACGAAAACGTAAACTCTGAAGCCTCTCGCTTCATATCTCTGCTGATCATACACCTTTACAACACCTTAGAAAGGAGGTGATCCAGCCGCACCTTCTGATACGGCTACCTTGTTACGACTTCACCCCAGTCATTGGTTTTGCCTTAGACGACTCCCTCCTTGCGGTTAGGCCATCGGCTTCGGGCACCCCCAACTTCCATGGTGTGACGGGCGGTGTGTACAAGGCCCGGGAACGCATTCACCGCGGCATGCTGATCCGCGATTACTAGCAACTCCGACTTCATGTGGGCGGGTTGCAGCCCACAATCTGAACTGAGACCGGCTTTTTGAGATTCGCTTGCCATTACTGGTTCGCTGCTCTTTGTACCGACCATTGTAGCACGTGTGTAGCCCAAGACATAAAGGGCATGATGATTTGACGTCATCCCCACCTTCCTCCGTGTTAGCCACGGCAGTCTTACTAGAGTTCCCAGCTTTACCTGTTGGCAACTAGTCACAAGGGTTGCGCTCGTTGCGGGACTTAACCCAACATCTCACGACACGAGCTGACGACAACCATGCACCACCTGTCTCCGGTGCTCCGAAGAGAAGGGACATCTCTGCCCCGGTCACCGGGATTCAAGCCTTGGTAAGGTTCTTCGCGTTGCTTCGAATTAAACCACATGCTCCGCTGCTTGTGCGGGCCCCCGTCAATTCCTTTGAGTTTCATTCTTGCGAACGTACTCCCCAGGCGGAATACTTATTGCGTTTGCTCCGGCACAGATAACCATTGTTACCTACACCTAGTATTCATCGTTTACGGTATGGACTACCAGGGTATCTAATCCTGTTTGCTCCCCATACTTTCGTGCCTCAGCGTCAGTTACAGTCCAGAAAGTCGCCTTCGCCACTGGTGTTCCTCCTAATATCTACGCATTCCACCGCTACACTAGGAATTCCACTTTCCTCTCCTGCACTCTAGCGGCCCAGTATCAGATGCAGCTCCGGAGTTGAGCCCCGGCATTTCACATCTGACTTAAGCTGCCGCCTACGCACCCTTTACGCCCAGTAATTCCGGACAACGCTTGCTCCCTACGTATTACCGCGGCTGCTGGCACGTAGTTAGCCGGAGCTTTCTCCTATGGTACCGTCACTTCCTTCTTCCCATAGAACAGAGTTTTACAACCCAAAGGCCTTCTTCACTCACGCGGCGTTGCTGGGTCAGGCTTGCGCCCATTGCCCAATATTCCCCACTGCTGCCTCCCGTAGGAGTCTGGACCGTGTCTCAGTTCCAGTGTGGCCGATCACCCTCTCAGGTCGGCTACCCATCGTCGGCTTGGTAGGCTGTTATCCTGCCAACTACCTAATGGGACGCGAGCCCATCCATAAGCGATTGCTCTTTGACCCCTCCACCATGCGGTGTTGTGGTCTTATGCGGTATTAGCAGTCGTTTCCAACTGTTATCCCCCTCTTATGGGCAGGTTGCTCACGCGTTACTCACCCGTCCGCCACTAAGCTGCCGATCTTCCTCCCGAAGGATTCCGTCCTGCAGCTCCGTACGACTTGCATGTGTTAAGCACGCCGCCAGCGTTTGTCCTGAGCCAGGATCAAACTCTCAATAAAAAACTGTACAGCTTTCGCTGTTATTTGCATTTTTATTGCAAAGCGTATCCTCAGCTCTTTGATATTCTGCTTTAATGATGCTTCATTGTTTACGTTATTCTGTTGTCAAGGTTCGCGCTTTTTTCGAGCGCTCGTATATATTACCAAATCACTTATTTTCATGTCAACACATTTTTTAACCTTTTTTTCAAACTCGTACCATTTTTCTTCCCCTTCATTTTTATATATCATCTTATACGTACATTTATCCCCGACCTCTGTTTTTCTTTGCCTTTTTACACATGAAAGACCGGGACGATCTTCAACATTTCTGTAGACTGCATCCCGGTCTTTATCAATTATCTTTCCTTATTATATAAGATATTACATCACATCTCCGGAAGGGTCTTCCTGAATTTTGCCAGATCCTCTTCAGTAGGTATGTAATCGTCCATCTTTCCGTCATGGAACTTCTCATATGCTACCATGTCGAAATATCCTGTTCCCGTAAGTCCGAAGACTATGGTCTTCTCTTCTCCGGTCTCCTTGCAACGCATAGCTTCATCGATAGCAACTTTTATTGCATGTGAGCTCTCAGGAGCAGGAAGGATTCCTTCGACTCTTGCGAACATCTCAGCAGCTTCGAACACTTCGGTCTGAGGCACGGCTACCGCTCTCATATATCCGTCATGATAGAGTTGTGAGAGAACGGGGCTCATCCCGTGATATCTGAGTCCGCCTGCATGGTTAGGAGCCGGAATGAATCCGCTTCCGAGCGTATACATCTTGGCAAGCGGGCACACCTTTCCGGTATCACAGAAGTCGTATGTGAACACGCCTCTCGTGAAACTCGGGCAGGATGCAGGTTCGACTGCAACTATATCGTAATCAGCTTCGCCAAGGAGCTTTTCCCTCATAAACGGTCCTATAAGGCCTCCGAGGTTCGATCCGCCTCCGGCACATCCGATGATCATATCCGGCTTGACTCCGTACTTGTCGAGAGCGGCCTTTGTCTCCTCGCCAATGACTGACTGATGAAGAAGGACTTGGTTAAGGACGCTTCCGAGAACGTATCTGTAGCCCTCAAGAGAAGCTGCCGCCTCAACTGCCTCAGAGATAGCGCATCCGAGGCTTCCCGTTGTTCCGGGGTTCTCGGCAAGGATCTTCCTACCGACATTAGTCTCCATGGAAGGGGACGGAGTTACCGACGCACCATAGGTCCTCATGACTTCTCTCCTGAACGGCTTCTGTTCATATGAGACCTTGACCATGTATACCTTGCAGTCAAGTCCGAGATATGCACATGCCATGGAGAGCGCCGTTCCCCACTGACCTGCTCCTGTTTCGGTAGTGACTCCCTTGAGTCCCTGCTTCTTTGCGTAATAAGCCTGTGCTATGGCAGAGTTCAGTTTATGGCTTCCGCTGGTATTGTTGCCTTCGAATTTGTAATAGATCTTCGCTGGAGTCTGGAGTTTCTCCTCAAGACAGTATGCTCTGATAAGAGGAGAAGGCCTGTACATCTTATAGAAGTCCCTGATCTCCTGTGGGATCGGGATGAATCTTGTCGTGTCATCCAGTTCCTGCTTTATGAGTTCCTCGCAGAATATTGGAGCAAGTTCGTCAGCCGTCAGCGGCTGGAGGGTTCCCGGGTTCAGAAGCGGTGCGGGTTTATTCTTCATGTCCGCACGCAGGTTATACCATGCCTTCGGAAGCTCGTTTTCTGACAGATAGATTTTGTAGGGGATTGTGTTTGACATGTTCATGTCTCCTTTCATTATTTTGTCTTCCGGACAGAAATAAAAAATCCTGTCCTAACATTTTGAATGCCGGGACAGGATACTACCTGCGGTGCCACCTGGCTTGACGTTTCTAACGTCCACTCAAGCATACTTACATATGCAACTTTTTTTACAGAGAGTAACCTCTGTCGCCCATACTCTGAATATTCAGTGAATACTCATTTCCGTTTGCCCTCAAAAGCCCATTCGCTCCGGTTCCGATACTGTTTCTCACCAACCAACAGTTCTCTTGAAACTTCCCCGAAACTACTATTTCTTTTTCATCGGTTTACATATTTATACATTCCTCCGGAAAACAAGTCAAGCATTATTTACCGAACGATCGAGATTTCGGACTTTTATCATTTATTTGTACAAACTTGCGGATACTATGAGTCTTCCTTTCTTGCTGGTCCCGCTGACCCCGTTGAATATGGCTTTCCCCTTTCCCCTGAGAGAAAAAACATCGCCTTCACGGAGTTCCTTATCGGGTTTCTGACATACAGAATAGTTCAATGTGACGAGGCCTTCATTAATCATTGATGCAGCTGTATTTCTTGAGAGATTGAAGACTGAACTCAGCACTTTATCCAGTCTTACTCCCGATACAGTAAACCTTTTCTCCTCAAACTCCGTCTCCTTCGCAGGGACATCATCGAGAGATATCTCTTTAACCGAGGCCCTGTTCCTTCCAACGCTTATGAGCTCATCCAATATCGTCTGCTTTACGGACCCAAGCACCAGAACGATGGCCTCATTGTCCCTGATCAGAATGTCTCCGATCCACTCTCTCTTTATACCAAGTCCCATAAGGCTTCCAAGATAATCCCTGTGTCCTGGTTCTCCTGAAGAAGGGGTGATCTTTACTGCTGAAACAAGTTCCCTGATCTCAGCTTCTCCGTTGTCTGCCCACTCGGGAAGAAACACTATAATGTTTCTCTCGGTACCTGTGACTCCTGACCCTATGGCATGGGAGCCATCCCTTCCAAGAATCTCCTCGGCAAAATACTGTTCCGCAGGAGTAAGAAAATGCGTAGAGGTAATGATGCCGTTCCTGCGTGATCTCTCCCTGAGATCCTCAAGTCTTCTTTTCAGTTCGTTTCGCTGTTCCATTTTTCAAGTTCTTCTTTGCCGATCAGTTCCTCAAGTCTGTTGAGAGTTGTCCTGTTGTTCTTCCTCATATCTTCTCTCAATCTGTCGCGGAAGCGCTCGATCTCCTCTACGAAAAGGCTGACAGATTCACATCTTATCCCGCTCCTGAAAACTCCTATCCTCACCAGATTATCAGATGAGACGACAGTGACTATTTCGTTTTTTCCTATCTCATTGGATATTTTTTCGAGATATGCGTCTGCGGTCACCTTATTATCCGTGAACACCACATCAACTCCATAGTGTTGGTACCGCTTCTCTTCCTGAGAATTGTTCAGGTATGCATCGAACACAACCATGACCTCCATGCCAGTGTATGCATGATACTCTGCCATTATGTCAAGGAGCCTGCCTCTTGCTGCATCTATGCTCTTCTCCGCCATCCTTGCGGTCTCCGGCCAGCCAAAGAGTACGTTGTATCCGTCAAGGAACAGGTATCTCTTCTTGATCTCCCTTGGCACGGTCTCTGTCTTCTTTTCAGGAGCTTTTGACGTACGGAATAGCCTTCTTTCACCCGTTCCCACCTCTCTTTTCAGGATCTCCTCCACCTGCTTCTCATCCAGACTGATTGTATGGTGAGGAGCCGCGAATTCTTCTCTCCTGAGTGAGAGGACGCCAGGAAGATGCATGTTCTCTTCCACCTTGTCCCACTTGACTATGTGACCAGCTCCATGCCTGCAAAAAACGGAATCTGGCGATTCCTCCATATCCGATTCGGGATCGTATCCGAAAGAGCGTAGGACTTCATCGTCCTTGCACTCCTCAAAACCGCTGAAACTGCAGCTGAGTCTCCCTTTTCCTGAGGAATATTCTGCCAGCCACGAGGAGTATCCCTGTATAGTTCTTACGGGGCACCTGCCCTTTATCACTGACATACCGCTCTCGCCGGAATAGAGTTCAAATACCCCGTTTCTCTCTCTCAGATCCTGTATTGCCGTTCCCACCTTGTCAGACGGGATAGTAAGTTCAAAATCATATATCGGTTCAAGAAGGACATTCTCCGCCTTCATAAGGCCCTGTCTCACCGCCCTGAGCGCAGCCTGTCTGAGGTCTCCTCCCTCAGTATGGGCAAGATGATATCTGCCTGAAGCGAGAGTGATGGACACGTCGGTAAGGGGGAATCCCCCTATGACTCCCTTATGTACATGATCCTCCAGGAATTCTATGACCGCTCTTTGCTGGGCGGGAAGCAGGTTTCCGTCGCTGATATCGATGCCATAAGTGATCCCCGAACCTCTTTCCGCCTCCTTTATGATCACGTGGATCTCTGCATAGTGTCTTAACGGTTCATAGTGCCCTACACCTTCGACCTTTCCTCTTATGGTCTCCTCATACAGGACCTTTCCTTTTTCAATCCTTATCTCCGTGCCAAAACGGGAACGAAGTATCTCCCTGAATACCTCTATCTGTACGTCTCCCATGAACTGTATGGCAATATCCCCTGAATGCTCGTCAAACCTTATCTGAAGAAGGGGATCTTCCTCCTCAAGTATCCTCAGCTGACTGACGAGAGTCTGTGGATCGGTACTGTCCTCGGGGTATACGGAATAGCGGAACACAGCCTGTGCTGATGATCTCGCTTCTGTTTTCTCAGATCCTATCCCAAGGCCGGAATAGGTCTTGGAAAGGCCTGTAACGCCAACGATCATTCCTGGAACAGCTTCATTCAATGTTTCGAATCTGTTTCCGTTGTATCTTCTTATTCCCGTTATCTTCTCAGTGACTTTGTTGCCGTCTGCATCTTCATATGAGAGAGACTGTCTCCCTTCAAGGATCCCTCCCATAACCCTCATAAACGTGACCCTGCTGTTCCTGTCGTCCCTGTCTATCTTATAGACTCTCAAACCGAGTTCTTCGCCGGCATCCGTGTCAGGCAGAAGGGCATCAAGGGCCGTTATCAGTTCTTCGATTCCGTCCAGCTTGAGTCCGGAACCGAAAATCACGGGAAACAGCTTCGCATCTTCAAAGCCTTCCTTTATGTCTTTCACGTTGAGATTTCTGTCATTCAGCAGCTTTTCCAGAAGTGTTTCATCAGCAAGGGCCAGAGACTCCGCGGATGCTTCCGTGAGTCTGCCGTCTTCCTCGGTCTTCATCATAAACACAGGTGAGGCGAGCTGCTTTTCTATCTTGCTGAATATCTCTTCCGGAGTTTCAAAGGAAAGGTCCATCTTGGTAACGAATATGATCGTCGGAACGCTGTTCCTTCTTAATATCTTCCACAGGGTCTCTCCGTGTGGCTGCATGCCGTCTTTTGCGCTTATCACGAATACCGCAGCATCGATAACCGGTACCACCCTTTCGGATTCAGATGAGAAATCCACATGTCCAGGAGTGTCAAGGAGCGTTACTTCCCTGTTCTCAGAAACATGAATATGAGCCTGTTTGGAGAAAATGGTTATTCCCCTTGCACGCTCAAGAAAATGGGTATCCAGAAATGCATCCCGGTTATCCACTCTCCCCAGTTTTCTTATTGCACCTGTCTTGAACATCAGAGCCTCACATAGAGTCGTCTTCCCCGAATCGACATGTGCAAAGATCCCTACAGTGTTGAATCTCATCATATGTCCTTTTTATATGGATGATCAGTTTAAAAAAGCAGCCCCCGGCAGGAGATCGCTCATGCCCTCTCCACCAAAGACTGCCTTTAGCCTTATGACTGGTGATCAGATATAGTTCGGAACTATATTGATCTTCTGCTTGTCCTCATCTATCTCATTTATGAGGAACAGGCTCTTGTAATTCTCGATCCTCTTTCTCTCCGGATGCTTTGTGGAGAATATGCAGCCGCATCCGTATACGGTGATGCTGAATTCCTTCATCATCTCAAATATGGCTCTTACGGTACCGCCTCCGGCTATGAAGTCATCGATAATGAGAGTTTTCTGACCTTCGCTCACTGCCCTCTTTGAAAGAGACATCGTCTGGATCCTCTTTGAAGAGCCAGAAACATAGTTTATTGTCACGACGGAACCCTCCGTCACCTTGTTCTCTCTCCTGGCTACCACAAGGGGAACGTCATAGAGTCTTGCTACCTGGGCACCTAAAAGTATGCCCTTCGCCTCCGCGGTTATTATGAAGTCCGGCTGTACCTTGCTGAAGTTCGACCAGAGTATCTTGGCAAACTTTTCCACATATACCGGATTGTATACTATATCGGATGTATATATGAAGCCTCCGGGAAGTATCCTTGAAGGATCATTCATCTTCTTTATGAGTTCGTCGGCAAGTTCCTGCCTTTCCTCCTTGGAAATGATCGGGATATACTTGACTCCTCCGCCTGCGCCCATGATCACTTCAAGTTCCCCTTTGCCGTGTTTCTTAAGGCTGTCCCTTATTATAGCGATATCCTCGCTCAAAGTGGATTTTGCCGAACCGAACAGCTCGGAAAAGTATGAAAGGGAGTATATGTGATTCGGGTTGCCCGTAAGGATGCTCGAGATCACTGAAAGTCTTTCTTTTCTTGTTGCTACTTCGTACATAACTAAACTCCGAATTATATTCTCATATTTGCTGTTATATTTCGTTAATAATATATCATATGTGTCAAATCCGTTTCAATCTGTTTCGGTTTCTCTTTTAAGATATTTTGACTCCAACCGTCCGAAATCCAAACTAAATTGAAAAACCCTATCGTTAAATATATAATAACTATGACCTAGATCAGAACGATATTGGAGAGCGATATGAAAAGCACAGATTTCAGAGACTATAAGGATGGTCTCATATATATAATCGGTATAGGAGGATGTTCCACCAGCGGACTCGCCCAGATCCTGCACAACATGGGATACAGGGTGACCGGTTCCGACATGCAGGACACTCATTATACTGAACCGTTGAAAGAACTCGGTATTCCTTTCTTTGTCGGTCACAGCGAAGACCATATAAAGGATGCTGATCTCGTTGCATATTCCGCAGCCATTAAGCCCACGAATGTAGAATACAAATATGCCGTGGAACACGATATCCCGATGATAGAGAGAAGCGTGCTGCTTGGACAGATAAGCGAAGCTTACAGTGACTGCATCTGCATCTCGGGCTGCCATGGAAAGACTACCATAACTTCAATGCTCGCAAAGATAGCCATCGATGCGGACCTCGACCCCACGGTACATGTGGGAGGAATGGTCGATTTCCTTTCAGGAGGAGTAAGAGCAGGCAATTCCGACATCTTCATTACCGAAGCATGTGAATACGTCAGGAGCTTCATGACCCTCCATCCTTCATATATAATCATCAATAACATCGATGATGATCACCTGGACTACTATAAGGATCTTGACGAGATAAAGCAGACGTTCGTGGACTTCACGAATCTCATGGATGAGAACGGTGTAGTATTCATAAACAATGATGATGAGAATAACCGCGAGATAATGCCGAAGATCACCCATAGGATGGTCACCTACTCTCTTACCGGAAACGGTGATTATTATGCCGACAACATAACATACAACGAAATCGGCAATCCTTCTTTCGATCTTTACAGAAAGGGAGAATTGCTGGGCAGGATAGACCTCAATGTGCCGGGAAGACACAACGTGGAGAACGCTCTTGCTTGCTGTGCTCTTGCGATCGAGCTCTTCCACATAGATGTAAAGGATATAGCCGCTTCTCTTGAAGATTACCATCTGGCAGGCAGAAGGTTCGAGTTCATCGGTGAGAAGGATGGTGTCAAGATATTCCATGACTATGCTCATCATCCGACAGAGATCAAGGCATGCCTTGCAGCCGCAAAGCAGTATCCTCACAACAGGATGTTCGTGCTCTTCCAGTGCAATTCATATACCAGAGCTAAGACCCTGAAGGAAAAATACGGTCTTGCATTCGAAGATGCCGACATAGTGATGATGCCTGACATCTATCCTGGAAGAGATATCGACAAAGGTGAGATACATGCAACTGATGTGATAAAGCTCATAAACGAGCACTCCCACAACTGCCTCTATCTCCCGACTTTCGAGGATATTAAGGCATATCTCGAATCCGAATGGAAACCGGGCGACATAGTCGTCACTCTGGGATCCGGAGACGTGGCATCCAAGCAGATGATCCTTCTTGACTGAACAAGACTGTTTTTAAAAATACTACAAACGGGATGACGATGGTCATCCCGTTTTCTTGTAAAGTTTGTATTTGCTCAGAGAACTTGTTGTCTTTCAAATGAGACATGCACCTTGAAAAGATCTCCGTCTATTACTATTCCCAGGGATCCACCCTGGAGTTTTATAAGATCTTTTGCTATGCTGAGCCCCAGTCCGCTTCCTTCGATCGATCTTGAAGTATCGCCCCTTACGAATCTTTCCGTCAGCTC